>Ga0209749_1000539_pt1 | contig 49478 bp, 39 predicted proteins | sample EPASupsiteSAE347_FD_187267 | JGI IMG/M metagenome (GOLD analysis project Ga0209749, IMG submission 187267) | Bioremediated contaminated groundwater from EPA Superfund site, New Mexico - Sample SAE3-47 (SPAdes) (version 2) | ecosystem: Environmental > Aquatic > Deep subsurface > Groundwater >... | reverse complement strand
CTGAGAGGCGCTGAGCAACGCAGGCTGGCCGGGGGTTTCGGCTTGCGTCTGTCTGAGCCGCAGGCGAGTTTAGCAAGCCGCCCGGCTAGCCGAGTAGCGCAAGGGACCCGCGTAGCGGGCGCCGACCCGGGGGTCGCCTTTTCTTTGGCTACTTTCTTTTGGCGAAGCAAAAGAAAGTACGCCCGCCCGCAAGGCGGAAACATCACGCCAAACGAGGACAACATCTCCCGTAAGCAAGACCAAAGCAAATACCGCCCGCAAGACTGAACCCCAACACAAAACAAGCACCCAACCCATCACCACCCACGCCAAAAACAAACACCCGAGACGAACAACATGAGCGCCCTCATCCAGCACCTCCGCCAACACCTCCCCGATCACCAGATCATCGTCGACGATCTGCGTCGCCTCGCCTACGGCACCGATGCCAGTTTCTACCGCCTGATCCCGCAGGTGATCACGCTGATCGAGACGGAAGACGACGTGCGCACGGTGTTGACTGCCGGCCGGCTGCATGCCACGCCGGTAACTTTCCGCGCGGCCGGGACCAGCCTGTCCGGGCAGGCGATCAGCAGCGGCATCCTGGCGCTGATCGGCGAAGGCTTTGCCGGTTGCGAGATCAGTGCCGATGCGGGCAAGGTCAAGGTCGGGCCGGGGATCGTCGGGGGTGAGGTGAATCGCCGCCTGGCGCCGCTCGGCAAGAAGATCGGGCCGGATCCGGCGTCGATCGGGGCGGCCAAGATCGGCGGCATTGCCGCCAACAACGCTTCCGGCATGTGCTGCGGCACGGCCCAGAACAGTTACCGGACGCTGGCCGGCCTGCGCGTCGTGCTCGCCGACGGCAGCGTGCTCGACACGGAAGACCCGCTCAGCGTCAATGCCTTCTCGCAAAGCCATGCCGTGCTGCTCGGCGAACTCGAGCGCCTGGGCAGCGACACGCGCAACAATCCCAAGCTGGCCGAGCGCATCCGCCACAAGTTCAAGATCAAGAACACCACCGGCTACAGCCTGAATGCACTGGTCGATTACGAAGATCCGATCGACATCCTGAGCCATCTGATGATCGGCTCGGAAGGTACGCTCGGTTTCATTTCCAGCATCACCTACCGGACCGTCGTCGAGGACCCGTGCAAGGCTTCGGCGCTGGTTTTCTTCCCCGACATCCGCACTGCCTGCGAGGCGGTGATCCGCCTCAAGCCGCAGCCGGTCGCCGCAGTCGAACTGCTCGACCGGCCCGCCCTGCATTCGGTCGAGAACAAACCCGGCCTGCCGGCGGTGATGCGCGAACTGGGCGAGGAGGCCGCCGCGCTGCTGATCGAAGTGCGCGCCGCAACGGTCGACGCGCTGCAGGAGAAGATTTCCGCCGTGCATGCCGCCATCGCGGGCGTCGCCACGGTCGAACCGATGGTCTTCTCGACCGATCCGGCGACCTGCGAGATGTACTGGAAAGTGCGCAAGGGCACATTCCCCTCGGTCGGCGCCATGCGCCGCACCGGCACCACCGTGCTGATCGAGGACGTCGCCTTCCCGATCGAGTCGCTGGCCGATGCCACGCTCGACCTGCAGGGCCTGCTCCGCCATCACGGCTACCACGAGGCGATCATTTTCGGGCATGCACTCGAGGGCAACCTGCACTTCGTGTTCACGCAGGATTTTGGCGATCCGGCCGAGGTCGACCGCTACGCCCGTTTCATGGACGACGTCTGCCAATTGGTGGTCGGCAAATACGACGGCTCGCTCAAGGCCGAACACGGCACCGGCCGCAACATGGCGCCCTTCGTCGAACTGGAATGGGGCAAGGATGCGGCCGAGCTGATGCGCCGCATCAAGACCCTGTTCGACCCGGAAAACCTGCTCAACCCCGGCGTCATCATCAATGACGATCCGCAGGCGCACCTCGCCAACCTGAAGCCGATGCCGGCCGCCGAGGACATCGTCGACCGCTGCATCGAATGCGGCTTCTGCGAACCGCTCTGCCCCTCGCACCGGCTGACGCTCAGCCCGCGCCAGCGCATCGTCAGCGTGCGCGAACTGGCCCGCCGTGAAGCACAGGGCCTGCCCGCCGGCAGCATCGGCGAAGACTACGCCTACATGGGACTCGACACCTGCGCCGGTTGCGGCCTGTGCTCGACCGCCTGCCCGGTCGGCATCGACACCGGCGACCTGACCCGCCGCCTGCGCGGCCGCAAGATGGGCGACACCGCCCGCACGGTCAACGCCTGGACGGGCGAACATTTCGGCGCGGTCGCCAGCGCCTCGCGCCTCGGTCTGAAAGTCGGCCACGCCGTTTCCGGCGTGCTCGGCGACAACTTCCTGGCCCGTGTTTCCGGCGGCGCCTGGAAGAAGGACATGCCGCACGCCGGCAAGGCACCGGTCGCACGCATGACGCAAGGCGACCCGGTGGTCTATTTCCCGACCTGCGGCGGCCGCATCTTCGGACCGGCCGACAGTGGCGAGAAGCAGCTCGGCGAGGTCATCATCGAGTTGCTTGAACGCGCCGGCTACCGCGCCATCCTGCCGGAAGGTTTCGACAGCCTGTGCTGCGGCCAGATGCTCGCCAGCAAGGGCATGGCCGAAGAGGCAGAAGGCATGTCGCGGCGTCTCGAAGCCGCCCTGATGCAAGCCTCGGAGAACGGCAAGTACCCGGTGATCATGGATGCCAGCACCTGCTCGGTGCGCATGCAGCAACATCTGGCCGGACGCCTCAAGCTCTACGATTTCCACGAATTTGCCGTGGACGCCCTGTTGCCGCGCCTGATGCTCAACAAACAGCCGGGTCCGATTGCCCTGCACATCAACTGCACGGTGCGCAAGACCGGTTCGGATGCCAAGTTGCGCACCCTGCTCAAGGCCTGTGCCGAACAGGTCATCGAGCCGGCCGGCGTGACCTGCTGCGGCTTTGCCGGCGACCGCGGGTTCGTCGTACCGGAACTCAACCAGCACGCGCTGCGCAAGATCCACGCCGAACTGCCGGCCAATTGCGGCTGCGGCGTGTCGACCAACCGCACCTGCGAAATCGGCCTGACCGCCGAAACCGGGCGCACCTATCAATCCGTCGCATATTTGCTCGAAAAATGCAGTCGACCGGTACAGGGCTGTTGAGGATTTCCCTAACAGCTAAAAACCCGGTGAATTGCTAAGGTATGCCCCATTCACGAATTCAAGGAGAACTGCATGTACAAGAAAATCATGGTCGCCATCGACGATAGCGAAACTTCCCGCTGCGCGCTGGCCGAAGCCCTGCACCTGGCACGCACCAGCGACGCCAAGCTCTACATCACGCACGTCGCCGACGAGACGCTGATGGGCATGCACGGCCGCACCTTCTCGACCTCGCTGAACATCGACAACGCCATCAAGGCAATCGCCGATGCCGGCCAGAAGCTGCTCGACGAAGCGATCAAGGACGCCGAAGGCATCGACGCCGAAACCCTGCTCCTCGAAGCGCGCAACCGTCGCGTTTCGGAAACCCTCGCCGACAAGGCCAGGGAAGTCGGCGCCGACCTGATCGTGATCGGCCGCCATGGCCAGCGCGGCATCGCCAAACTCATCCTCGGCTCGGTCGCCGAACAACTGGCCAAGATCGCCGACGCCTCCGTACTCCTCGTCAGAAAGCACTAAATGCAAGCCAGCGCACCCGACAGCAACAAGGACGAACCCCTGCGTACCGACATTCGCCTGCTTGGCCGCATCCTTGGCGACACGGTGCGCGAGCAGGAAGGCGATGCCGTTTTCGCCACGGTTGAACAGGTTCGCCAGACGGCGGTGCGCTTTGCCCGCGACGGCGACCCCGCCGCCCGTGCCGAACTGGCCGCCCTGCTCGACCAACTGCCGCGCGACACGACGCAGGCCGTTGTCCGCGCCTTTTCCTACTTCCTGCAACTGGCCAACATCGCCGAGGACGAGCACCACATCCGCCGGCGCCGCGCCTACGATCTGGCCGGCTCGCCGCCGCGCGAAGGCAGCCTGGTTTTTGCCCTCGACGCACTGTCGACCGCCCAGGTGTCGCCGGAAGCCATCGCCGACTTCTTTGCGCATGCCGTGGTCGCCCCGGTGCTCACCGCACACCCGACCGAAGTGCAGCGCCAGAGCCTGATCCGCAATCACCGCGATCTAGCCCGTCTGCTCGACCAGCGCGAACGCCTGCAGATGACACCGGAAGAAAAAGCCGAAAACGACCTGGCGCTGGCCAATTCGGTTCTCACCCTGTGGCAGTCGCGGATGCTGCGTCCGGTCCGCCTCAAGGTGCTCGACGAGGTCAAGAACGGCATCACCTACTTCAAGGAAACCTTCTTCACCGAACTGCCGCGCCTCTACATCCAGGCGACGCAGCAACTGCAGAAGCGCTACCCGGAAAAGAACTGGGCGCTGCCGCCTTTCTTCCGCGTCGGCTCCTGGATCGGCGGCGACCGTGACGGCAATCCCTTCGTCACCGCCGAGATCCTGCGCGAGGCGCTGCGCCTGCAGTCGGCGGCCGCGCTCAATCACTACCTCGAAGAAATCCACGAGCTGGGCGGCGAGTTGCCGCTTTCCGACCTGCTGGTCAAGGTGACGCCGGAACTGGTGGCGCTCGCCGAACATTCCACCGATCACTCGCCGCAACGCGCCGACGAACCCTACCGGCGCGCCCTGTCCGGCATCTATGCCCGGCTCGCCGCCACCGCCCGCGCGCTTGACCATGTCGAACCGGTCCGCCATGAAATCGGCAACGCCAGCGCCTATGCCACGCCGGAAGCCCTGCGCGCCGATCTCAAGATCCTGACCAATTCGCTCAAGCTGAATGGCAGCGCCAGCCTGGCCGGCGGCCGCCTGCGCCGGCTGTTGCGCGCCGTGCAGGTGTTCGGCTTCCATCTGGCACCGATCGACCTGCGCCAGAACTCCGAAGTGCACGCCCGCAGCGTCGCCGAACTGCTGGCCGGCGCCGGCCGCTGCCCGGATTATGAAGCGCTGGCCGAGGTCGACCGGATCAAGCTGCTGGTCGAGGAAATCAGCACGCCGCGTCCGCTCTACTCGCCTTATCTGAATTACTCGGAAGAAACGCAGGGCGAACTGGCCATTTTCTTTGCCGCCCGCGAGCTGCGCGAGAAATACGGCGCCGCCACCCTGCCCAATTTCATCATCTCGAAGACCGACGGCGTCTCCGACCTGCTCGAACTCGCCCTGCTCCTCAAGGAATCCGGCCTGTTGCTGCCGGGCAGCACGGCGCGTCTCGACGTCAACATCATTCCGCTCTTCGAAACCATCGAGGACTTGCAGAAGAGCGCCGCGACCATGGACGGCATCTTCGCCATCCCGGCCTACCGCGCCCTGATTGCCGGCCGCGGCGACGAGCATGAAGTCATGCTCGGCTACTCCGATTCGAACAAGGACGGCGGCTTCCTGACCTCGGGCTGGGAGTTGTACAAGGCCGAGATCGAGCTGGCCCGCGTCTTCGGCCGGCACGGCGTGCGCCTGCGCCTGTTCCACGGACGCGGCGGCTCGGTCGGGCGCGGTGGTGGCCCGTCCTACCATGCCATCCTTGCCCAGCCGGCCGGCGCCGTGTCCGGCCAGATCCGACTGACCGAACAGGGCGAAGTCATTTCGACCAAGTACGGCAACCCGGACAACGGCCGGCGCAATCTCGAAGTGCTGCTCGCCGCAACCCTGGAAGCGAGCCTGACCGACCACGAAAACCAGGTCGAGCCGGCGCAGCAGTTCCATGCCGTCATGGACGAGCTGTCACTGCGCGCCTTCAACGCCTACCGTGGCCTGGTCTATGAAACGCCGGGCTTCACGACCTATTTCCGGCAATCGACCGTGGTGTCCGAAATCGCCCAGCTCAACATCGGCAGCCGCCCCGCGTCGCGCAAGGCGTCCGAGCGCATCGAAGACCTGCGCGCCATTCCCTGGGTGTTCAGCTGGGCGCAATGCCGCCTGATGCTGCCGGGCTGGTACGGCTTCGGCTCAGCGGTCGACGGTTATCTGGCAGCCAATTCCGACGGCCTCGCCACGCTGCGCCGCATGCTGAAATCCTGGCCCTTCTTCAAGAGCCTGCTGTCCAACATGGACATGGTGCTGGCCAAGAGCGATCTCGCGATCGCCTCGCGCTATGCCGAACTGGTCAGCGACGCCGGCTTGCGCGAACGCATCTTCGGCCAGATCTGCAGCGAGTGGGAACTGACGAAAAAGCACCTGCTGGCCATTCTCGAACAGGACGATTTCCTCGGCGACAATCCGCAACTGAAGCGTTCGCTGCAACTGCGCTCGCCCTACATGGACCCGCTCAACCACTTGCAGGTCGAACTGCTCAAGCGCCACCGCGCCGGCGAGACCGACGAGCGCGTGGCACGCGGCATCCATCTGTCGATCAACGGCGTCGCTTCCGGTTTGCGCAACAGCGGGTAAAATCCGGGGATGCCCATCACACTCAAACGCACTGTATTTTTCGTCTCGGACGGTACCGGCCTGACCGCCGAAGCGCTCGGCCACAGCTTGCTGACGCAGTTCGAGGAAGTCGAATTCAAGCAGATCCGCATTCCCTTCCTCGACAACATCGAGAAGGCGCAGGACGCCGTCGCCCGCATCAACGCGCAGGGCGAAGCCGACGGCATGCGGCCCATCGTATTCACGACGCTGGTCAATCAGGATCTGGCCGAGATCGTGCACCAGGCCGATGCCTTCTCGCTGTCCTACTTCGAAACCTATCTGTCGCCGCTCGAAGCCGAACTCGGCATCAAGTCCAGCCACACCATCGGCCGCTCGCGCGACTCGACGGACAGCTCTGACTACAAGAAGCGCATCGAGGCGATCAACTACACGCTGGCGCACGATGACGGCATCACCGACCGCGACCTCGAGGAAGCCGACGTGATCCTGGTTGCCGTGTCGCGCTGCGGCAAGACGCCGACCTCGCTCTACCTGGCCATGCAATTCGGCCTCAAGGTCGCCAACTTCCCGCTGATCCCGGAAGACTTCGATCGCGGCCGCCTGCCCAGCACGCTGGAAAAGCACCGCCCGAAACTGTTCGGTCTGACCATCCAGCCCGAGCGCCTGACCCAGATCCGCGAAGAACGCCGCGCCGCGAGCAAATACGCCTCACTGGCCAACTGCCGCTACGAGGTTGCCGAAGCCGAGAAAATGATGCGCCGCGAAGGCATCCGCTGGCTGGACTCGTCAACCAAGTCGATCGAGGAAATCTCGACCACGGTGCTGCAGGAACTCAAGCTGCGCTGAGGCAGCCCCTCTGTTCGCAGGCTGCGGAAACGCTAGCCCAGCCTGCGCCGCAGCATCTCGAACAGGCAGACGGCAGCCGCGGCGGCCACATTGAGCGACTCGACCGCGCCCGGCATCGGAATGCGGATGCGCAAGCCGGCCGCGGCCAGCAACTCGGGACGCACGCCCTGCCCTTCGGCGCCAAAGACCCAGGCCAGCGGCCCGGACCAGCTTGCCTCATAGAGCGAAGTCGCCTGCTCCAGCGTGGTCACTGCCGTCGTACCGCGGTAATCGGCCATGAAAGCGGCGAGATCGACGTCTTCGTGAATAGCCAGCGCAAACTGGGCGCCCTGCCCGGCACGCAGCACCTTGGGTGACCACGGCGAGGCACAGCCCGGCGCCAGCAGCGCCTGCCGGATACCGGCGGCGGCGGCAGTGCGCAGCAGCGTGCCGACATTGCCCGGATCCTGCACGCCGTCGAGCAAAATGGCATCTTTTTCAGGGTCGACCGGCGGGCGCTGTGCCGGCATGCCCGCAATCGCCAGCAAACCACTCGGCGTATCGACCAGGCCGAGGTCGCGCAGCAAGCTGTCGGCAAGCACGACGACATCGCGCCCGGCCGTGAATCCGGCGATTTCGCCAACCTGTTGCGCCGATTCGGCCACGATCAGACTGTCGACCGGGCCAAACGCTGCTTCGTAGGCCTCAACCAGATGCACGCCGTCGAGCAGCGTCTGGCCGGTCTTGCGCCGCTCGCGCCCCGACTCGGCAAGACGCTTCAGGCTCTTGTAAAAGGCGTTGTCGCGCGACTGGATCAGCTTCATAGCAGGGAAAGCTGTTTCGCCACCGGCCCGAAGCTACGGCGATGCACCGGCGAGGCACCGTGTTGTTCGAGCGCGGCGAAATGTGCGGCCGTCGGATAACCCATGTGGCGGTCAAAACCGTATTGCGGATACTGCGCATGCAATTCAAGCATCTCGGCATCACGCACCGTCTTGGCAAGAATCGAGGCAGCGGCGATCGAGGCGATCTTGCCGTCGCCCTTGACGATGGCCTCGACCGGAATATCCAGTTGCGGGCAGCGATTGCCATCGACCAGCGCACTCGTCGGCCGCACGGCAAGACCGGCCACGGCGCGCCGCATCGCGAGCATCGTCGCATGCAGGATGTTGAGGCGATCGATTTCCTCAACCGAGGCCGAGGCGACACACCAGGCCACGGCCCGTTCGCGGATCAGCACGGCCAGCGCGTCGCGCTTTTTTTCGGAGAGCTTTTTCGAATCATTGAGGCCGGCAATCGGCCGCGCCGGATCGAGAATCACCGCCGCCGCGACCACCGTGCCGGCCAGCGGCCCGCGCCCGGCCTCGTCGATACCGCAGACCAGGCCCGGCGGGATCATCAGTTCAGGCATTGAATGACCGCGTTGGCGGCCTTTTCGGCAGTGTTCTGGCGCAGTTGCCAATGCAGGTCGGTAAACACCTCGGCCACTGCCGCGGCGTTTTCCTTGTCTTCATAGAGTTTGATCAGGGCTTCTGCCAGGTTTTCCGGCGTCGCCTGATCCTGCAGGATTTCCGGCACCACCTCGCGCCCGGCCAGGACATTGGGAAGACCGACAAAAGCCTGATAGGCCATGCGTTTCATGATCCAGTACGACAACTTGGCAATCTTGTAGGTGATCACCATCGGGCGCTTGATCAGCGCCGCTTCAAGCGTCGCGGTACCGCTTGCGACCAGCGATACGTCGGCGGCGCCAAGCGCATCCTGGGCGTGGCCAAACAACAGGCGGAACGGCACCTCGCCGGCCTGCTGCGTGTACATCGCCATCTCGAACTGCAGACGCGTCTCGCGCGTGGTCAGCGGCACGACGAACAATGCGCCGGGCAGGCGTTCGTGAATCAGTTTGGCCGTCTGCACGAAAGTCTCGGCCATCATCGCCAGTTCACCCTGACGGCTGCCGGGCAGCAAGGCAAAAATCGGCGCATCCTTGGGCATGGCGAGCTTTTCGCGCACTGCCGTCTTGCTGGTTTCCAGCGGAATGATGTCGGCCAACGGATGCCCGACATAGGTCACCGGGATGTGCGCCTTTTCATAGAGCGGCGGCTCCATCGGAAACAGCGCCAGCACGCGGTTGACCGCCCGGCCGATTTTCTTGATGCGACCGCCGCGCCAGGCCCAGATCGACGGGCTGACGTAATGGATGGTCTTGATGCCGGCCGCCTTGAGATCGGTTTCCAGACCCAGGTTGAAGTCCGGCGCATCGACCCCAATGAAGATGTCGGGCCGGATGTCGAGCAGACGCTTTTTCAGCTGGCGGCGAATGCCGGCAATCTCGCGATAATTCTTCAGGGCATCGACATAGCCCATGACCGCCAGCTTTTCGAGCGGCCACCAGGCGTCAAACCCCTGCCCCTGCATGCGCGGACCGCCAATGCCGTAGAACACGGCATCGGGCAGGCGCGCCTTGAGCGCGGCGATCAGATGGCTGGCCAGCAAATCACCGGAGGCCTCACCGGCCACCATCGCAATCCGTACCACGTTGCCCATCAGCGAATAATGCCGCGCTTGGAAAGCTCAAGGAAATCGACAAAGCGCTGCACATCGGGCTGCGTCTTGGCGTCCTCCGCCAGCTTCTGCTTGGCTTCCTCGAGGAGCAGACCGGACTTGTACAGCGTGCGATAGGCGCGCTTCAACGAGCTCAGCGATTCGGCAGTAAAACCGCGACGCTTCAGGCCTTCGACATTGATGCCGTAGGGCTGCGCCGTATTGCCGGCGGCCATCAGGTAAGGCGGCACATCCTGCAGGATCACCGTGCTGACCGCGGTCATGACATGCGCGCCGATGCGGCAGAACTGGTGCACACCGGTGAAGCCGCCGAGAATCGCCCAGTCGTCGACAACGACGTGACCGGCCAGCGAGGCGTTGTTCGCGAAGGTGACCTTGTTGCCGACCTGGCAATCGTGCGCGATGTGCACGTAGGCCATGATCCAGTTGTCGTCACCGATCTTGGTCACGCCGGCATCCTGGACGGTGCCGAGGTTGAAGGTGCAGAACTCGCGGATGGTGTTGCGGTCACCGATTTCGAGACGCGTCGGTTCGCCGGCATATTTCTTGTCCTGCGGCACTTCGCCCAGCGAACAGAACTGGAAGATATGGTTGTCGCGACCGATCCGGGTATGCCCGGTAATGATCGTGTGCGGGCCGACTTTCGTGCCATCGCCGATCTCGACATGCGGACCGATGATGGAATAAGCGCCGATCTCGACATTGGCACCGATCCTGGCGCCCGGATCGACAATGGCTGTTGGATGAATCATGTCAGAGATCCCGCTTGGCACACATCAGCTTGGCCGAGGCGGCCAACTGGCCGTCGACACGCGCTTCGGCAATGAATTTCCAGACACCGCGCATCTGGCGCTCGATTTCGACATGCAGGTGCAACTGGTCACCAGGCACGACCGGGCGCTTGAAGCGGGCATCGTCGATACCGGCAAAGTAGAACACGGTATCTGCGGACGGCTTTTCGTCCATCGACTTGAAGGAAAGGATGCCCGCCGCCTGGGCCAGCGCTTCCATGATCAGCACGCCAGGCATGACCGGATGGTGCGGGAAGTGGCCGACGAAGTACGGCTCGTTCATCGTGATGTTCTTGTAGGCGTGAATCGACTTGCCGGGCTCGATCTCGAGCACGCGATCGACCAGCAGGAACGGGTAGCGATGCGGCAGATGCTCGAGAATTTGTTGAATGTCCATTTCCATTTTTCAGCCCTCTACATTGGTATTTTTAAGTTTTTTCTCGAGTTCCGTAACCCGTTCGGCCAGCTTGGCCAGATGCCGTATCTGCGCCGCATTGTGCAACCAGTGGCCATGCTCTTCCAAGGGGAAGACGCTGGTGTATTGCCCCGGCCTGGTGATGTTCTTCATGACCAGCGAGCCACCGGAAATCACCGCCCCGGAGGCTATCGTCACATGCCCGGCAATCATCGCCGCCCCGCCGATGATCACGTTGTCCTGCAAGGTGACACTGCCCGCCACCGCGGCACAGGCGGCGATGACGCAATGCTTGCCGATCTGGCAGTTGTGGCCGATCTGGATCTGGTTGTCGATCTTGCTGCCGTCGCCAATCACGGTGTCGTCGAGCGCGCCACGGTCGACCGTCGTACTGGCGCCAATTTCAATGTTGTCGCCAATGATGACCCGACCGATCTGCGGAATCTTGATCCACTGTCCTTGGTCCGGAGCGAAACCGAAACCATCGGCACCGATCACGACACCGGAATGCAGGATGACATTGCTCCCGATCTCGCAACCAGCGTAGATGCTGACATTCGGATAGAGAATGCTACCGGCACCAATTACAACATCGTCACCGAGCACACAACCGGCATGAAGGACAACGCCCTCGCCCAGGCTGACTCGCGCCCCGATCGTGACCTGCGGGCCGATACTGGCACTGGCCGGCACTTCCGAAGCGCAGCAGGCACTAGGATGCACGCCGGCAGCCATCGCCGGCCGGGGATTGAGCAGCGTCGCCAGACGGGCGTAATAGGCATAAGGATTTTTGGTGACGATGCGCGGCAAATCGACCGCATCGGCGAAATCCGGCGCAACGATCACGGCCGAAGCGCGCGTCGTCGTCAACTGACTCCGGTATTTCAGATTGGTCAGAAAACCGATTTCGCCAGCGCCCGCTGAAGCCAGCGTCGCCACCTGCCTGATCTGCGTTTCGGCGTCACCAAGCACATCGCCGCCCAAACGGGCGGCGATGTCAGCCAGGGAAAGCGGAGTACCCCCAGCCACCGGCATTACTTGCCTTCGGCAAGTGCCTTGATCACACGATCGGTAATATCGAGCTTCGGGCTGACCCAGACCACGTCCTGAAGAATCAGATCGAACTTGTCGCCTTCGGCGATCTGCTTGATGGCCTTGTTGGCCTTCTCGATCACGGCGGCATTTTCTTCGTTCTGACGCAGGTTCAGATCTTCGCGGAATTCACGCTGCTTGCGCTGGAATTCACGCGACAACTCGCCGAATTCCTTTTCCTTGTTGCGGCGGTCACCCTCCGACATGGTCACGGAATTCTTTTCCAGATTTTCCTGCAGACCCTGCAACTGCTTGGCCATGCGCTGGAGATCCTGGTCTCGCTTGGCGAATTCGCCTTCCAGCTTCTTGGCCGCCTTCTGGGCAGCCGGTGCATCGCGGAAAATGCGCTGGGTATTGACGTAACCGACCTTCAATTCATTGGCACTGGCACCCGTCACAAACAGGGCAGACATCAACGAGGCGAGAACTAGAGACTTAACTTTCAACTTGAGACTCCTGAATCAAAATGTAGTGCCCATCTGGAACTGGAAGGCTTCAGTCTTGTCGGTAGACGACTTGTTGAGCGGCCTGCCGAAACTGAATTTTAACGGACCCATCGGCGAAATCCATGCGGCAGAAATACCGGTTGAATAGCGAAGCTGCCCTAGATCAAATTTCTCGTCCGTCTGATAGACCTGTCCTGCGTCAAAGAACCAACCCATGCGGAAAGTCTTTTCCATCCCGGGAAAACCCCAGAGCAACTCCGCATTCGCGACGACGCGACGATTACCGCCAATTTTATACTCGGTGGTATCCCACGGCTTACCAAGCGAAGATGCCTTATAGCCACGCACAGAACCGACACCACCTGCATAGAAGTTCTTGAAGAACGGCAACTCCATCCCGCCATAACCATTGGCATAACCCAACTCGCCATTCAGCATAATCGTAAACTTGCTGTTAAGCGGGATGAAATGCTGCAACTGGTAATTGGCACGATAGTACTTTAGGTCACCTCCGGGTAGTGCCAACTCGATGCCGGCGCGCTGGTAGGTTCCCTTGGTCGGGAAGAAATAGCTGTCCTTGCTGTCGCTGGCCCAATTCAGGGTCAACGGCAAGGAGAGATTGCGATTACCGAATTTATCGACGAAGTCCTGATAATACTGCGGGCTGTCGCTTGTCGTCGTGATGTTGGTGGAGTCGATCCCCAAGCCAATGCCCAGAGACTCCTTTTCACCGATCGGGAAACCGAAACGAATACCGCCACCGGTCGAGGACGAAGTGTAATAGGCAATCGCGGTCGAACTCGTATTGACCGTACGATGATAAATGTCAAAGCCCTGACTTACGCCATCCTGCGTAAAGTAGGGGTTGGTGTAGGAAAAAGCATAGGTCCGATAGGATTTTGCCGAATTAACTTGAACAGAAACATTGTTGCCACTGCCCATAAAATTATTCTGGGAAATCGAGCCGGAAAGAATCACTTTGTCAGTACTGGAAGTCCCCACACCCAGCATCAGATTGCCGGTCGGCTTTTCGACCACCGCCAGATTGACGTCAATCTGGTCAGACGTACCGGGTACTGCGGGAGTATCGACAACAACTTCCGTGAAATAACCCAACCGGTCAAGGCGCTGTTTCGAGGCGCTAACGCGATCCGCGTCATACCAGCCACCTTCCATCTGGCGTACTTCGCGGCGTACGACCTCATCACGAGTCTTGGTGTTGCCAGTGACATTGACCCGGCGCACATAAACCCGCTTGCCTGGATCGACAAAAATGGTAAAGGCAACCTTGCGCTTTTCCTTGTCGATTTCCGGTGCAGCATTGACATTGGCAAAGGCATAGCCTTCCTTGCCCAGTCGCTCGCTGATTGCCTTGGTCGAATCGTTCAGGCGCTCGCGCGAGAATACATCGCCCGCCTTGACCGAGACCAGATTGCGCAACTCGTCTTCGGAAACGCTGAACTCACCGGCCAGCTTGACCGAGGAAACCTGATAACGTTCGCCTTCGACCACATTGACGGTGATATATACATCCTGCTTGTCGGGAGAAATGGAAACCTGAGTCGATTCGACATTGAATTCCAGGTAGCCCTGATTCATGTAGAAGGACTTCAGCTTTTCCAGGTCGGCAGACAGCTTTTGCCGCGAATACTGGTCGCTCTTCGAATACCAGGTCAACCACCCCGGCGTCGTCAATTCGAACTGGGACAGAAGCTCCTTGTCGCTGAAGGACTTGGCGCCAACGAAATTGATCTGGCGAATCTTGGCAGCAACGCCTTCTTCGATATTGAAGTTGATCCCGACCCGGTTGCGCTCGAGCGGCGTTACCGTCGTCGTGATATTCACTCCGTATTTGCCGCGCGTCAGATACTGACGCTTGAGTTCCTGCTCGGCCTTTTCCAGCAGGGCGCGATCGAAAATCCGGCCTTCGGCAATCCCCGTATCCTTCAGAGCTTTGACGATGACATCCTTGTCGAACTCCTTCAGACCGACGAAGTCGAGCTTGGCGACGGCGGGACGTTCCTGCACGACAACAACCATGACATCGCGATCAATCTCGAGACGCACGTCCTTGAAAAAACCCGTGGCAAAGAGCGCCTTGATCGACTGGGCAGCCTTTTCGTCGGTCAGCGTATCGCCAACCTTGACCGGCAGGTAGCTGAAGACGGTACCCGCTTCGGTACGCTGGATGCCCTCAACACGGATATCCTTGACCGCAAAAGGCTCGAAAGCCAGCGCGGGCGTGGCAAAGAGGCCAGCAATCAGGAAAGACAGCAGCGATTTGTTCATCATTCAGCCAGTGACCAGGCGATTTATGTCATTAAAAAAGGCGAAAGCCATCAAGACGAAAAGTATGGACAGACCAACACGCTGCCCCAACTCCATGGCCCGCTCCGAGAGCGGCCTGCGCCTGACGACTTCGATTATATGATACATCAAATGCCCCCCATCCAGCACCGGGATGGGCAGCAGATTCAGGACGCCCAGACTGATGCTGACCAGCGCCATGAACTTCAGATAATAGTCGAGACCAAGACGAGCCGATTGGCCGGCATAGTCGGCAATCGTCACCGGACCGGACAGGTTTCGCCAGGAAACTTCGCCGGTCAGCATCTTGCCCAGCATAATCAGACTGAATACCGACTTGTCCCAGGTTTCTGCCAGCGCCTTGCCACCAGCCGCAAAGAAGCCATAACTGACGAAAGTCCGCATTTCCCGATGCAATTCGGCGTTATCCGCAACCGCCACACCGATCCGGCCTATCGTCTGACCGCGCTCGGCAAAAGCTTCCGGCACCACATCAAGAGAAAGGAGCTCGCCCCGCCGTTCAACATCCAGATGCAGAACACTGCCCGCCGAGTCACGTACCTTGCCAACCAGTTCATGCCAGAATTGAATGGCCTTGCCATTGGCCGCCAGAATCCGGTCACCCGGTTTCAACCCGGCCAGATCAGCAACGCCACCACTGACAACCTGCCCCAACACGGCCGGAACCTTCGGACGATAAAAGCCGACCCCCAGACGCAGCAGCGCATCACCCTCCCAACCGCCTTCACCTGCAGCCTGCAGATAAAGCCTGCGCAAGGAAATCTCCTGCTGCTCGTTGATCACTTCCAGCTCGACGCTTTCCTGATCGACCGCCTTCTGCAACAGCGTCCAGCGCAAATCATTCCAGGTTGCGACCGGTTCGCCGTCGATCCGGCGCACCTGCTCACCATTGCGTACACCAGCCATGGCTGCCGGCGAATCGACCGGCGGCGTGCCCAGCACCGGCAGCAACTCCTGGCTGCCGTACATGAAAATTCCCCAGTAGAGCAGGATGGCCAGGGCAAAATTGGCAAGCGGTCCGGCGGCAACGATCAGGCTGCGCTTACCGACGCCCTGCCGGTTGAAAGCCCGATCCAGCTCCTCAACAGCCACCTCGCCTTCGCGCTCGTCGAGCATCTTGACGTAGCCACCCAAAGGAAAAACACTGAGCGCCCATTCGGTCTGGTCACGCCCCAGCTTTTTCTGCCACAGAACAGGACCGAAACCGAGCGAAAATCGCAGCACTTTGACACCGCAAAAGCGGGCCGCGGCGTAATGACCAAACTCATGCACAACGATCAGGACGCCGAGCACCACCAGAAAGGCGGCAAGATAGAACGGAAAATTACTCACGCGAAGCGACGCTCACGGATCATCTGGCTGGCAAGATGCCGCGCCTCGACATCGGCTGCCATGACGTCGCCAAGATTACCCTGCGTACCAGCCGGCAAAGCTGAAAGAACAGCCTCGTTGAGACGGGCTATCCCCAGGAAGGGCAAGTCACGTTCAAGGAAGGCGGCCACCGCGACTTCGTTGGCTGCGTTAAGAATGGCCGAGGCCGTTCCACCGGTTGTCAGCACATCGTAAGCCAGTTGCAGGCAGCGGAAACGCTCGAAATCCGGCGCGTGAAAGTCGAGGCGGGCGATCTTGAACAGATCGAGCGGCTCGACCCCGGCCGCGATGCGCTCCGGCCAGGCCATGGCATAGGCAATCGGCGTGCGCATGTCGGGATTGCCCAACTGGGCGAGCACCGAGCCGTCGGCATACTCGACCGCCGAATGAATCACGCTTTGCGGATGCACAACCACCTGGATTTGCTGTGGCGGCGCCGCGAACAACCAGTGCGCCTCGATGACTTCGAGGCCCTTGTTCATCATGGTTGCCGAATCAACCGAAATCTTGCGCCCCATCACCCAGTTCGGATGGGCACAAGCCTGTTCCGGCGTGACATGCGCCAGCGTATCGAGCGGCGCGTTGCGGAAGGGACCGCCCGATGCCGTCAGCAGGATGCGACGCACGCCGCAGGCATCGAGGCCGCGGGCAAAATCGGCCGGCAATGCCTGGAAAATGGCATTGTGTTCGCTGTCGACCGGTAGCAATGTCGCGCCATGCGCATGCACGGCGTGCATGAACAGCTCGCCGGCCATGACCAGCACTTCCTTGTTGGCCAGCATGACGCGCTTGCCGGCGCGCGCCGCGGCCAGGGTCGGCTCGAGACCGGCAGCACCGACGATCGCCGCCATCACGGCGTCGACTTCGGGCAGCGCCGACAACTCGATCAGCGCTTCGATACCGTGCCGTACTTCGGTAGCCAGCCCTGCTGCGCGCAAACGCTCCGTCAGTTGCGTCGCAAGAGTGGCATCACGCAACACGGCAAAATGCGGCTGGAATTCACGGCATTGTTCGAACAGCTTGTCGACCTGGCTATGCGCACACAATGCAAATGCCCGGTAGCGATCCGGATGCCGGCGAATGACATCGAGCGTACTGACGCCGATCGAACCGGTCGAACCCAGTACCGTAATGTTTTGCACAGTCATCCTTTGGACGATGCGAACAGCAACCAGAGCAAGGCAACAACCGGCAGCGTCGACGTCAGGCTGTCGATGCGGTCGAGCACACCGCCGTGCCCGGGCAGTACGTTGCTGCTGTCCTTGATGCCGGCCTTGCGCTTGAGCAGCGACTCGTAAAGGTCGCCAATGATGCTGATTGCAGTAACGCCAAGCAGCAAAACTATCCAGAGCGGCAGCGCCGGCACGTCCAGCGCAAAAGCTGCGCGTACCACGATACCGTAAATGACCACACCAAGCGCCGCACCTGCAGCCCCCTCCCAGGTCTTGCCCGGACTGATCGACGGGGCTAGTTTGCGCTTGCCGAAGGCCTTGCCGGAAAAATATGCAGCGATATCGGCCATCCAGACCACGGCGAAAATCGCCAGCAATACGGCCGGACCAAGGATGCGCAACTGCACCATGGCCAGCCAGGTCGGCAACAGCACGACCGCGCCAACCAGAACACCGACGACACCACCGCCCAGCGCCCACTTGTGCCTGAGCCAAAGCGGGATCAACAGACACCAGAACAGGGCCGAAACCCCATAAAAGGCCAAAACCCACGTCTGCGCAGGGTCGACCGCCTGGCCGGCACCGAGTGCATCGGGAAAACGCAGCGCCAAACCGGTACAGAGCAAGGCAGTCAGCCCACCGAGAATCCGCCGGGCTCGGCCGCTCCAACCGAGCAACGCCCCCCATTCCCAGGCGGCAACACCGATGAAGGCGGCCACCAGAATGGCCCAGGAGGCTTGCGGCAACAGGAAAATACTCGGCAACAAAAGCGCCATCAGGACCAGCGCCGTGATCACACGGGTCTTAAGCATTGGGGCTTTCCACCAGCTGCTCGCTGGTTCGACCGAAACGACGCTCGCGTTGCTGATAGGAAGCAATCGCCTTGTCGAATTCGGCGGTATCGAAGTCCGGCCACAGCGTGCCGGTGAAATAAAGTTCGGTATAGGCCAGCTGCCAGAGCAGGAAATTGCTGATCCGCTCCTCACCGCCGGTGCGGATGAACAGATCGGGCTCCGGCGCGTAGCTCATCGCCAGCCATGGCTCGAGATCGGCCTCGGTCCAGGCGGCATGCTTTTCCGGCTGCGCCGCGCACATCCGGTTGACCGCCTGCATGATGTCCCAGCGCCCGCCGTAATTGGCGGCAATGGTCAGTTCCAGCCGCTGATTGCCGGCCGTCTTGTCCTGCGCATCCTGGATCAGTTGCTGCAAGCGGGGATCGAAAGGCGACAGATCGCCGACGATACGCAAACGCACGCCATTGCGATCAAGCTTCTCAACCTCCTGCTCAAGCGCCTTGACGAACAGTTGCATGAGCAGGGAAACCTCTTCCTGCGGTCGACGCCAGTTTTCTGACGAAAATGCAAAAAGGGTCAGGTACTTGACGCCGCGCTCGAGGCAGGCCCGCACCATTTCGCGAACCAGTTCGACACCCTTGACGTGGCCGGCAACGCGCGGCAGGAAGCGTTTCTTTGCCCAGCGCCCGTTGCCATCCATGATGACGGCGACGTGCCGGGGCATGGCCGCAATCGTCGGAACCTGGCGCGTCGAACTCGAGAACAGAGCCATTCAGCGAGAAAACTCAGCCGAAGAAAGGCTCAAACCTGCATCAGCTCGGCCTCTTTGGCGGCGAGCATCTTGTCGACTTCAACAATGTAACGATCAGTCAGCTTCTGGACATCGTCCTGGGCACGACGCTCGTCATCCTCGGGAATCTCGCCCTTCTTGAGCGCATCCTTCAGATGGGTATTGGCATCGCGACGCAGATTGCGGATCGCAACCTTGGCGGCTTCGCCTTCGGTCTTGACGACCTTGATCAGGTCACGCCGACGCTCTTCGGTCAGGGCCGGCATCGGCACACGGATCAGGTCACCTTGCGAAGCCGGATTCAGACCCAGATCGGAGTCACGGATCGCCTTTTCGATTTTCTGGCCCATCGGCTTTTCCCACGGCTGAACACCGATGGTACGCGCGTCGATCAGCGTGATATTGGCCACCTGATTGACCGGCACCATGGAGCCGTAGTAATCGACCTGGACATGATCCAGCAGGCCGGTATGAGCACGGCCGGTACGGATTTTCTGGAGATCGTTCTTCAACGATTCCAGGGACTTCTGCATCTTGCCTTCGGCAGTTTTCTTGAGTTCGGCGATCATCTTGTTTCCTCAGCAATAGACCAGCGTACCTTCATCTTCACCACAGACCACGCGCTTCAGCGCGCCGGCCTTGAAGATGGAGAACACATTGATCGGCAATTTCTGGTCGCGGCACAGCGCGAAGGCGGTTGCATCCATGACCGCCAGATTACTGGAGATCGCTTCATTGAAGCTGATCTTGTCAAAACGCGTGGCAGAAGGATCCTTTTTCGGGTCGGCGGTATAGATGCCATCGACCTTGGTCGCCTTGAGCACGATTTCCGCACCGATTTCCGAACCGCGCAGGGCTGCAGCAGTATCGGTGGTGAAGAAGGGATTGCCGGTACCGGCACCGAAGATGACAACCTTGCCTTCTTCGAGATAGCGGATCGCCTTGCCGCGAATGTACGGCTCGACCACCTGCTCGATATTCAGCGCCGACTGCACGCGGGCATTCAGACCGCCCTGGCGCATGGCATCGGACAGCGCCATGGCATTCATCACCGTGGCCAGCATGCCCATGTAATCAGCGGTGGCTCTATCCATCCCGGTGGCCGTACCGGCCATGCCGCGAAAGATGTTGCCGCCGCCAATCACGACGCCAATTTCCACACCCATATCGGATACCGCCTTGATCTCCGCGACGATCCCGGCGATGACCTGCGGGTTGATGCCGTAGGCATCATTACCCATCAGGGCTTCGCCGGAGAGTTTGAGGAGAATCCGCTTGTACTTGGGCGTGGTCATTGGCGTTTCCTTAACAATTACTTCTTGGCAGCAGCAGCGGCAGCCTGGGCAGCAACTTCAGCAGCGAAGTCGTCAACCTTCTTCTCGATGCCTTCACCAACCAGGAACAGGCTGAAGCCAGCGACGGAAGCGCCCTTGGCCTTGAGCAGCTGCTCGATGGTTTGCTTGCCGTCTTCTGCCTTGACGAAGACCTGACCGAGCAGGGTCACGTCCTTCAGGTACTTCTGGACGGTGCCTTCGGCGATCTTTTCGAGCATGGCTTCCGGCTTGCCGGCTTCACGGGCCTTTTCGATGGCGACGCGACGTTCGGTATCGAGCAGTTCGGCAGAAACACCGGATGCATCGAGCGACTTCGGCTTGGAAGCAGCGATGTGCATCGCCAGATCCTTGCCCAGCTGGTCATCACCACCAACCACATCGATCACGACGCCAACCTTGGAACCGCCGTGGATGTAGGACTGCAGCTTGCCCTTGGCTTCGAAGCGGACAAAACGACGGATCGTCATGTTTTCGCCGATCTTGCCGACCAGTGCGGAACGGGTCGATTCGACGGTACCTTCGCCCATCGGCAGAGCCGACAGCGCAGCCACGTCGGCCGGGTTGTGTGCAGCCACCAGGGCGGCACTGCCATTGGCCAGCGCGAGGAACTCGTCGTTCTTGGCGACGAAGTCGGTTTCGCTATTGACTTCGATCATGGCACCGGTCTTGCCGTCAGCAGCGATGCTGATTGCCACAACACCTTCAGCGGCGATGCGGGTAGCGGCCTTGGAGGCCTTGTTACCCAGCTTGACGCGAAGGATTTCTTCGGCCTTGACCATGTCGCCATCGGCTTCGGTCAGTGCCTTCTTGCATTCCATCATGGGCGCATCGGTCTTGCCGCGCAGTTCTGCCACCATGCCTGCGGTAATTGCCGCCATAACTTATCTCCTGAGCTTGTTCAAACAGGCGGAGCCTAGGGCTCCGCCATTGCAGCTTTATTGCGCTGCTTCTTCCTGGACTTCGACGAACTCGTCGTCACCACCGGCAGCGACGATGTCCTGCAGAACCTGGCTACGACCTTCGAGGATGGCATCAGCCACGCCGCGGGCGTAGAGCTGGATGGCACGCGAGGAGTCATCGTTACCCGGAATGACGTAAGCAACGCCTTCCGGAGAGTGGTTGGTATCGACCACGCCGATGACCGGGATACCGAGCTTTTCGGCTTCGGTAATGGCAATCTTGTGGTAACCGACGTCGATCACGAAGATGGCATCCGGCAGGCCGGCCATATCCTTGATGCCGCCGATGGACTTTTGCAGCTTTTCCAGTTCGCGACGGAAGGTCAGTGCTTCCTTCTTCGGCATGCGCTCGAGTTCGCCGGCTTCGACAGCCAGTTCCATTTCCTTGAGGCGCTTGATCGAGGTCTTGACCGTCTTGAAGTTGGTCAGCATGCCACCCAGCCAACGCTGGTCAACATACGGCACGCCGGCGCGCTGGGCTTCCTGGGCCAGGATTTCACGAGCTTGACGCTTGGTGCTGACGAACAGGATATTGCCGCGATTGGCGGACAGCTTCTTCACGAAAGAGATGGCTTCGTTGTACTTGGCCAGGGTCTTTTCGAGATTGACGATGTGAATCTTGTTGCGGGCGCCGAAGATATACGGGGCCATCTTGGGGGACCAGAAACGGGTTTGGTGACCGAAGTGGACACCGGCTTCCAGCATTTCGCGCATGGTAACGGACATGTAAAACTCCTTAAGGGTTGAACCGCCACCCGCCGGAAACGTACGCCAGGACTGAATCTTGACGCACACCCTTAATCGGCGGATGTGAGGATTTTGATTGCACACACCACGTGCACAACCATTTTTTTGGCTAACACAGCCAGAAAAACCGGTCGATTATAGCAGCAGAACGCCCGCCCTCAAAGAGCCACAAGCACTCTAGCTGGCCGCCAGTCGCTCCAGCATGCGCGCCAGAGAAGCTTGCCAGCCCGGCATCTGCAGCCCGAAATCGTTTTCGAGGCGGGTACAGGCTAGTTGCGAATTGGCCGGGCGCCGCGCCGCCGTCGGATATTCGGATGTCGTGATGGCGCGGATTGCCTCTGCCTGCAGACGCAGATCGAAGCCCGGCATCTGCCCGGCCAGCTCGACAATCGCACGCGCGAACCCGCACCAGCTGACCGGCTCGGCCGAAGCGAGGTGATACAGCCGGTTTTCGCCTTTTTCCAGGCGTTGACCGCCACGCAGCATGGCCAGCACCATGGCGCTGACGTCGGCGATCAACTCGGCCGGCGTCGGCGCACCGACCTGGTCGTCGACGACATTCAGGCTTTCCCTGTCGCGCGCCAGCCGCAGGATGGTCTTGACGAAATTGCCGCCATGCTCGCCGAACACCCAGCTGGTACGAAAGATCAGCGACTTGCCACCGACCGCACGTATCGCCGCCTCGCCAGCCAGCTTGCTGCGCCCGTACTCGCTTTGCGGATTGGTCGGATCGCTTTCGACATAAGGCGTCGCCTTGCTGCCGTCGTAGACATAATCGGTCGAGTAATGCAGCAGCGTCGCGTCAAGTTGCAGCGCTTCCTCAGCCAGCACACCCGGCGCCACGGCATTGATCAGATGCGCCAGTTCAGGCTCGGACTCCGCCTTGTCCACCGCCGTGTAGGCCGTCGCATTGACGATAATCGTCGGCCTGGATTGACGAATCAGGGAACGAATCTGCCCGGTATCGGCCAGATCACATTGTGCACGCCCGCAAGCCAGCACCGGACCCAACGCTGCCAGCGCCCGTTGCAACTGCCAGCCCACCTGCCCGTCCTTGCCCAACAAGAGAATAGTCATCGCACCACTGCCCGGCCCGTCGATTGCACAAGCCCGAAGTATGCCATTTCCCGCCTGGCCGGCTTTGAGAAACAAAGCCCATCATTTATCCTTGCCCATTGCCCACCGCTTAACAGAACAACCATGAGCATCACGATCAAGACGCCGGAAGAAGTAGAAAAAATGCGCGTCGCCGGCCGCCTCGCCGCCGAAGTCCTCGACTACATCGAACCCTTCGTCAAGGTTGGCGTGACCACCGAAGAACTCGACCGCCTCTGCCATGACTACATGGTCAATGTGCAGGGCTGCATCCCCGCCCCGCTCAATTACGCGCCTTCCGGCTACGACCCTTACCCGAAGTCGATCTGTACCTCGATCAACCAGCAGGTCTGCCACGGCGTGCCGAGCGACCGCGCGCTCAAGAACGGCGACATCGTCAATCTTGACATCACGACCATCAAGGACGGTTATCACGGCGACACCAGTCGCATGTTCATCGTCGGCGAAGGCTCGATCCAGGCCAAACGCCTCTGCGAAATCACCTTTGAATGCCTGTGGCTGGGCATCTCGGTAGTGCGCGCTGGCGCTTACCTGGGCGACATCGGCGCCATCATCCAGAAACATGCGGAAAACAACGGCTACTCGGTGGTGCGTGAATTCTGCGGCCACGGCATCGGCAAGAAATTTCACGAAGACCCGCAGGTCGTCCATTACGGCAAGGCCGGCACCGGCCCGCGCCTGGAGGCCGGCATGATGTTCACCATCGAACCGATGATCAATGCCGGCAAGGCCGCGATCCGCGAAATGAACGATGGCTGGACCATCGTTACCAAGGATCGCAGCCTGTCTGCGCAATACGAGCACACCCTGCTCGTCACCGAAACCGGCTACGAGATCATGACGCTCTCCGCCGGATCTCGCCCCAAGCCAGACTGGATCAAGTAATGAGTTGTGATGTCGGCGCCCTGCGCGCAGAAGTGAAGGCCATCCAGAATGGGCTGAAACAGGATTACGAGCAGAACCAGGACGCCGTCGCCCTGCTCCGCTCGCGCTGCGTGCAGGTCGATGCGGTGCTCGCCAAGCTGTGGAACGCCCTCGACTTTCCTGCCACGCTGTCGCTTGCCGCCGTTGGCGGCTATGGCCGCGGCGAACTGTACCCGGCCTCCGACATCGACCTGCTGATCCTGCTGCCGCGTGAAGCCGGCGCGGCCTTGCAGGAAAAGCTGGAAAGACTGGTCGGCCACTTCTGGGACATCGGCCTTGAAATCGGCCACAGCGTGCGCACCATCCAGGAATGCCTGGACGAAGCCGGCAACGACATCACGGTCCAGACCGCCCTGCTCGAAGCCCGTCTGCTGACCGGCAACGAAAAACTGTTCACCACCTTCCAGAAACGCCTGCACGGCAACCTCGACCCGCTGGTCTTCTTTGAAGCCAAGCGTCTGGAACAACAGGAGCGCTACCTGCGTTTCAACGAAACGCCATACAGCCTGGAACCGAACTGCAAGGATGCGCCAGGCGGTCAACGCGATTTGCAGGTCATTTTCTGGATCGCCAAGGCAGCCGGTTACGGCGCGACCTGGGCCGAGCTTGAACAAAACGGCATCATCACCGAAGAAGGCGCCCGCCAGGCCGAGGCCTGCGAGGATTACCTGCGCCACCTGCGCATCCGCATGCACCTCACGGTCGGCCGCCGCGAAGACCGCCTGCTCTTCGACTACCAGAGCACGCTGGCCGCCCAGTACGGCTTTGTCTCGAACGAAGCGAAGCGCGCTTCCGAGCAGCTGATGCAGGGCTATTACCGCAACGCCAAGTCGGTCACTGTCCTCAACACCATCCTGTTGCAGAACATGGGGGCCGCGCTGGCACCGGAAAGCGAACTGACGCCGCAGTACATCGACGAGGACTTCCAGTCGGTCGGCAATCTGCTCGACATCCGCGACGAGGCCCTGTTCGAGAAAAAACCGGCGGCGATTTTCGACAGCTTCCAGGTCATGCAGGAAAGCCACGAGCTGCACGGCATGACGGCGCGCACCCTGCGTGCGCTGTGGCGTGCCGGCGAGTCGGTGATCAACGACGACTTCCGCGCCGACCCGGCCAACCGTGCCGCCTTCATGCGCCTGCTGCACAGCGAACGCGGTGTCGTGCATGAGTTTCGCCGCATGAACCAGCTCGACATCCTCGGTGCCTATCTGCCCAACTTCGGCCGCATCGTCGGCCAGATGCAGCACGACCTGTTCCACGTCTACACCGTCGATCAGCACATCCTGCAGGTCATGCGCAATATCCGGCGCTTCACGATGAGCGAGTTTGCGCACGAATATCCGCTCTGCTCGCGCGTCATGAGCGAATTCGACGCGCCCTGGCTGCTCTACATCGCCGCCCTCTTCCACGACATCGCCAAGGGTCGCGGCGGCGACCATTCCGAGCTGGGTACCAGCGATGCGCAGATCTTCTGCGAACAGCACGGCCTGTCGCCGGAAGACTCTGAACTGGTCGTCTGGCTGGTGCGCAACCACCTGAACATGTCGCAGGTCGCGCAAAAGGAAGACCTCAGCGACCCCGATGTCGTCGCCGGCTTTGCCCGCCGGGTCGGTGATGCCCGCCATCTCGCCGCGCTCTACCTGCTCACCCACGCCGACATCCGCGGCACCAGCCCGAAAGTCTGGAACCAGTGGAAAGGCAAGCTGCTCGCCGACCTCTATTACCAGACCCTGCACTACCTCGGCCAGGACGAGGCACCGGCGCGTCAGGGCATCATCGCCGAACGCCAGGCCGAGGCGATGCGCCTGCTGCGCTTCTTCGCCCTGTCCGACACCGTGCATGAGCGCCTGTGGAAGCAGCTCGACACCGTCTATTTCCTGCGCCACTCGGCCGAGGAAATCGCCTGGCACACGCGCTCGCTGCATTACCGCATCTACAACAACCAGCCGGTCGTGCGCGCCCGCCTCTACCAGGAGGGCGAAGGCCTGCAGGTCATGGTCTACACCCAGGACCAGCCCGACCTCTTCGCCCGCATCGTCGGCTTCTTCGCGCGTGCCGGCTACAGCATTGTCGATGCAAAGATCCACACCACGGCACACGGCTACGCGCTCGACAGCTTTGTCGTGCTCGACATCGAAAACCGCGAATCCGACCGCGAAATGGTTGCCTACATCGAGCACGAACTCGAGCAGCGCCTGATCCAGCAGCTGCCGCCCGACATTCCGTCGTCCGGCCGCCTGTCGCGCCAGGTCAAGCATTTCCCGATCAAGCCCGAAGCCAGCATCCGCGGCGATGAGCGCGGCGCCCACTTCCTTCTTTCGCTGACCGCGGCCGACCGTCCAGGTTTGCTCTACACGGTCGCCAACACGCTGGCCGAACACGGCGCCAACCTGCATACCGCCAAGATCACGACACTCGGCGAACGCGCGGAAGACGTTTTCCTGATCAGCGGCGGTGACCTGCGCGAAAGCGCCAGCCGCATCCGCCTGGAAACCGAGCTGATGGAGCGCTTGAAGGTCTGAGCTTTTCCCGCTGCAAACAAAGGGCGCCGCGGCGCCCTTTTTTGCATTATTCCAGCGGTCGACCGTTCAGCGCTGACAAATATCCTGGCAGCCGACCAGTTTCTCGATCACCGAACGCACCCGGCCCATCGCGCCCTGCAGAACCTCGTCCAGGCTTTCGAAACGGATGCCATGTTCGCTGCTGCCGCGCCCGGCGGCGTGGTTGGCGATCACGTTGATGGCGGCGTACGGCAGGCCAAGTTCGCGCGCCAGCACCGCTTCCGGCATGCCGGTCATACCGACGAGATCGGCGCCATCGCGCTCCAGGCGATTGATCTCGGCCGCCGTTTCGAGGCGCGGCCCCTGGGTTGCGGCGTAGACACCACCTGACTTCATCGGAATGCCGAGCGCCTCGCCTGCCTCACGAATGCGGCAGCACAGTTCGGCATCGTAAGGCTCGGTGAAATCGACATGCGTGACCGGCGTGCCGTTGCCATCGAAATAGGTCGATTTGCGGCCCCAGGTGTAATCGATGATCTGGTGCGGCAAAACGATGTCGCCCGGCTGCAGGTCGCTGCGGATGCCGCCCACCGACGCCACCGAAATGACCCCGGTCGCCTTGTGATGATGCAGCGCCCACATGTTGGCGCGGTAATTGACCATGTGCGGCGGAATGGTATGACCGTAGCCGTGGCGCGGCAGGAACATCGCCGGCTGGCCGCAGATCTGGCCAAAAACCACCGGCCCGGAAGGTTCACCGTAAGGCGTGCGAACCACCTCGCGGTGCGAGACATCAAGATTGGACAGGGTCGTCAGACCGCTGCCGCCGATGATTGCCAGCATATTATTTTTTCCTTTCGGCCAGCAGCGAAGCCAGCACGGGCACCGCACTCTTCAGCGAGGGGTGCGATTTGCGCATTCTTTCGATTTCCGGCGAGTTGCCGTCGATCTTGCGATACAGCGCCTGTTTGCGCTCGGCGACCAGGGGCAGATCGCGCAGGGTCTTGCCGGCGTGGTAACCGACCAGGGTGTCGCGGCCGATGTCCTTGGCCTGCCAGGGAATCACCGTCCGGTCGACGAGGTGGAACGCCTGCACGCTAGGCAGGCTGGCCGCCAGTTCGGCGATGCCGCGGTGGATCTTCTCGCGGTAGGCGACCACCGCCTTGCCGCCATCGCTCGCCGTCGCACCGGTGACCGTGGCCGGCGCGCCCATCAGCCAGCAAACCACCGTATCCGGGGCAAAATCGGCAATTTCCCGACGTTGACCGTCTGACAAGGCCATGACGTCGGCTTCGAGCAGCGTGACATCCTGACCCGCCACGTGCGCCTGCGTTGCGGCCAGGCACTCCGGCAGCGTGTCGATGGCGAGCACGGACAAGCCGCGCACCGCCAGCGCCTGCGTCGCAAACCCCACGCCGCAGCCGATTTCCAGCACCCGTTGGCCCGGGACCAGCGACGCCATCCATTCGTAGTCGCCGCGCCGCACGTAGTGCAGCCCTTCCGCTTCCCAGTAGCCGAGAAACTCGGCGACGGTGGCACCGCTCATCAGTCTTCTTTCATCGCATAGATGGCCGGCAGGTTGCGCCAGGCGCCATCGACGTCCATGCCGTAGCCGAAGACGAAACGATCCGGCACCGGCAAGGCGACAAAGTCGGCCGCGATCGGCTTGTTCTTGCCATTCAGCTTGTCGGTGAACACGGCGAGGAGGACCTCTTCGGCACCAAGATGCAGCAGGCTGTCCTTGACCGCGGCCAGGGTGACGCCCTCGTCGAGGATGTCATCCACCACCAGCACGGTGCGCCCCTTGACCGAAGTCCACGGCGCCATGCGCCAGGAGATCTTGCCGCCCTGGGTGTCGGCGCCGTAGCGCGTCGCATGCAGGTAATCGAAGTCGAGCGGAAAATCGAGCTTGGGCAGCAGTTGACCGGTAAAGATCACGCCGCCGGTCATCACGCAGAGGACCAGCGGATTCTTCTCGGACAACTGGCTGCGGATGCGCCCGGCGACCTCGTCGAGCGCCGCCTGGACGGCGGCCTCGGAGTGGATCAGTTCGGCCTCGGCAAGCAGCTTGCGGGCTTTTTGTGCGTCCATTTATTGCCCCAGTGTCTTCAGGTAGGCATCAAAGGCCGGCCCGACTTCATGGTGACGCTGGCCGAAGACGACCGTCGCCTGCAGGTAGCCCAACTTGGAGCCGCAGTCGTAGCGGGTGCCTTCATAACGGTAGGCGAGCACCTGCTCTTCGGAAAGCAGCGAGGCAATGCCGTCGGTCAGCTGGATCTCGCCGCCGGAACCCGGCTTGATGTTTTCCAGGTGATGGAAGATGCGCGGCGTCAGGATGTAGCGACCAACCACGGCCAGCGTAGACGGAGCATCTTCCGGCTTCGGCTTCTCGACGATGGCATTGACCTGTTCGAGGCGGTCGGCGACGCGGCGCGCATCGACGATACCGTAGCTCTTGGTATCGGCACGCGGCACGTCCTGCACGCCGAGCACGGAACAACGGTAGTAGTCGTAGGTGTCGGTCATCTGCTTCATCACGGCCACTTCGCCGTCGAGCAGGTCGTCAGCGAGGATGACCGCGAACGGCTCGTCGCCGATCACCGGCTTGGCGCAGAGCACGGCGTGGCCGAGACCGAGCGCTTCGGCCTGGCGGATGTAGATGCAGTTGATGTTCTTGGGGATCATGTTGCGCACGAAGTCGAGCAACTCGTTCTTGCCGCGCGCTTCGAGTTCGCTTTCCAGCTCGTAGGCCTTGTCGAAGTGATCCTCGATCGAGCGCTTGGAACGCCCGGTCACGAAAATCATGTCGGTAATGCCGGCGGCAACGGCTTCTTCAACCGCGAACTGGATCAGCGGCTTGTCGACGATGGGCAGCATTTCCTTCGGGCTGGCCTTGGTCGCCGGCAGGAAACGGGTGCCCATACCGGCCACCGGGAAAACGGCTTTGCGAACTTTTTTCATTACAGGACTCCCTTTTCGAGCAATAGCAAAAATTCTGTTTCATCGAGCACAGCAACACCCAGTTCCTGCGCCTTTTCCAGCTTGGAGCCGGCTTCTTCGCCGGCCACCACGTAATCCGTCTTCTTCGACACCGAGCCGGCCACCTTGCCGCCGGCGGCTTCGATCATCGCCTTGGCTTCGTCGCGCTTCAGGGTCGGCAGCGTACCGGTCAGCACGAAGGTCTTGCCGGCCAACGGTGCCGCTGTGACATCCTGCGCGCCTACCGCCGGCAGCGCCGCGAGCAGTTCGTCACGCCGCGTCGCCACAGCAGCGAGCAGACCACGATTGCCGCGCGCCTGCAACCACTCGCCGAGCGCCGTGATGACCTCGCCGGGAATGCCGGCGCCGGACAGCGCCGCCGCGTTGATCCCCTGCGTCGCCAGCGTTGCGCCGTCGACAACGGCGGCGAGCTGTTTGGCGCGCACCGGCGTCAGGCGCGGCACGCCGAGCACGGCGTAGAGTTCGGCCCAGCCCAGGCGTTCGGCCAGACCGGGCCGCGGCGCATGCTCGTCGGCCGGCGCGACGCCGATTTCCGGGCATAACAGCTCGTCGACCGCCTGGACATTGCGTTCTTCAGCAAAGAAATCGGCAATCACCGCCGCCACCGTGGCGCCGATGTCGGGCAGCACGGCAAGCAAGGGTGCCGGCGCACGCCGCACGCGCTCGACACTGCCCAGCCAGTCGGCCAGGGTCTTGGCCGTGCTTTCGCCGACATGCCGGATGCCCAGCGCGAAGAGCAGGCGAGCCAGGGTTGGCCGACGACTGGCGGCGATGCCGGCAAGCAGGTTCTCGGCCCAGCGCGTCGGCGTCTGGCCGGCCTTGACCGTTTCCGACACCGTGCCATCGCGCTCGTCGGCGCGCCGCTTCATTTCCAGCAGGTCGTCGAGCTTGAGGCGATACAGATCGGCGATGCCGTGTACGTAATCGAATTCGACCAGGCGCTCGACATAGCGCTCGCCCAGACCGTCGATATCCAGCATCCGGCGCCCTGCGAAATGCAGGATGGCCTGGATGCGCTGCGCGCGGCAGGAAAAACCGCCGGAACAGCGCGTCACCGCCTCACCCGGCTCGCGCACAACGTGGGCGCCGCACACCGGGCAGGCATCGGGCATGACGAAAGGCTGGGCGCTGGCCGGCCGGCGTTCGGCAACAACGCTGACCACCTCGGGAATCACGTCGCCGGCGCGGCGCACGACGACCGTGTCACCGACGTGAACGTCCTTGCGACGCAGTTCGTCTTCATTGTGCAGCGTCGCGTTGGTCACCGTGACGCCACCGACGAAGACCGGCGCCAGACGGGCGACCGGGGTCAGCGCACCAGTACGGCCGACCTGGATGTCGATCGCCTCGACCACGGTCAAGGCCTCTTCGGCCGGGAATTTGTGGGCAATGGCAAAGCGCGGCGCGCGTGAAACAAAGCCGAGCTCCTCCTGCGCCGCCAGCGAATTGACCTTATAGACCACGCCGTCGATGTCGTAGGGCAGGCTCGGGCGTTGCTCGCCGATCCGGGCAAAATAGTCGAGCAGGCCGCGGCTGCCGCGCACAACATCGCGCTCAGTTGCCACCGGGAAACCCCAGGCGGCCAGCCTGTCCATCAATTCGGCATGCGTTGCGGCGTCGACCGCATCGGCGCCCAGACCGACGCCGTAGGCGAAGAAGGACAGCGGCCGGCCGGCGGTGATTTTCGAATCGAGCTGGCGCAGGCTGCCGGCCGCGGCATTGCGCGGGTTGGCAAACTCCTTGTCGCCGTTCTCGCGCTGGCGTTCGTTGAGTTTGGCGAAATCGGCCTTGAACATCAGCACTTCGCCGCGCACCTCAATCAGCGCCGGCCAGCCCTCGCCCGCCAGACGCAGCGGGATGCCGCGCAAAGTGCGCAGATTCGGCGTCACTTCCTCGCCGGTTGTACCGTCGCCGCGCGTGGCGCCGCAGGTGAACATGCCGTTTTCGTAGGTCAGGCTGATCGCCAGGCCGTCGAATTTCGGCTCCACGGCATAGTCGACCGTGGCGATGCTGTGCAGGCCGTCGCGGACGCGCTGGTCGAAGGCCTCGACCTCGGCTTCGGCGAAGGCGTTGTTCAGAGAAAGCATGGGCACGCCGTGCTGGCGCGGCGGGAATTCCTTGAGCGGTGCAGCCCCCACCCGCTGCGTCGGCGAATCGGCCGTCAGCAGTTCGGGATATTGCTGCTCGAGCCCCTGCAGCTCACGAAACAGCTTGTCGTACTCGGCATCCGGAATGCTCGGATTGTCGTGGACGTAATAAGCCTGGTTATGACGCTCAAGCTCGGCGCGCAGCTCTGCCGCGCGCTGCGTCTCGACCGCACCGGCCATCAGGAGAACAGCCGCAGCGCCTGGGGCGAACCGGCGGGCAGGCCGAAACTGGCCATCGTTGCCTGCGGCTTGCCAATGAATTCGCGACGGATATGCTCAAGCTGCGAATCGGACAAGGGCTGGCGGTTGTCATCGACCAGCGCGCCCTGCAGCGTATCGGCAAAGCGCTTGGCGAGCTCGGACATCTGCCCGAACACGCGTTCGCCGTGATCGACGCGCGGCACATCGAGCAGGAAGGTCAGGCCATGCGTGCTCAGGCTGCGTACGGTATCGGGCGAGAACTGCGTGCTTTCGAAATTCTGCAGGCTGAACTGGGCGCGGCCGTCGTCATCGTAGCGGGTGAACATGCCATCGACGCCGAGCACCATGCCGGCGGCTTCGGCCAGGGCGCGAATCTTGGTGCCCGAGAAGGCACTCGCCCGGCTGACCAGATTGATGCCGATTTCGAGGTCGACCGCGGCACAGAAACGGTCGATCTCGGCCGCCTGATCGAGGACGCGCGAGGACGGCATGTCGACCACGGCCATCAGTTCGTCGGCCAGCGCATGGATGGCATTGACGAAGACGGTCAGGTCGCCTTCGGAAACCGGTCCCATGCGATTGACCAGTTGCAGGCCGACGCGCAGGCGGCGCACCTTCGCCGTACTTTCCGGCGTCAGGCGCTCCCACTCGCGGTTGCGTTCGTTGAAGCCGATCCAATGCACCGGCTTGTTGATGCGCTGCAGCACTTCGCGCTGCGAATGCAGGATCTGCTGCACGGCGACCGGCTCGACCATTTCGAGGGCGACCACCAGTTCCAGACGCGGATCGAGCAGTTCGGCCGGTACAGGACTGGCCGGGACTTCCGCCGGCAGTTCTTCCGGCGCGGCAACAACAGGTTCGGCAAGCGGCTTGGCAACCGGTTTCGCAGGCGCCTGGACAACCGGCTCGGCATGCGGCTGCACGAATTGCGCCGGCGCTTCCGGTTCCTCGACGAAAAGCGCCGGTTCCTCGATTTCGATGACTTCGTCCACACCCGGTTCTGTCGGATACGGATCGCTGTAGGGCACGTCATTGAAAACCGGCTCGACGCGACGGTCGACCGCTGCCGGCTCTTCGATACGGATTTCCGGTTCGCTGCGCTGCGGCTCGGCTTCCACCTTGGCGGCCGGCGGCGTGGCGCCGAGCAGAACATCATCGTGCTGCGGCTTGAAGACGGCTTCCGCCAGTTTGCGGTGGCGGTATTCCTGCCACTTGTTATAGGCGAATACGCCAACCACTGCGCTCGCGCCCAGGCCGATCAGTCCCAACTGGAGTTCGGTCATGCATCCCTCATCTTCAAAGCTTCTTCGATATCCACCTCCACCACGCGCGAAACACCGGACTCCTGCATGGTGACGCCGACCAGCTGTTCGGCCATTTCCATCGCGATTTTATTATGGGAAATAAATAAGAACTGCGTATTCGCCGACATTTTCTTCACCATGCCGCAGAAACGCTCGGTATTGGAATCATCGAGCGGCGCATCGACCTCGTCGAGCAGGCAGAACGGCGCCGGGTTCAACTGGAACATCGAGAAAACCAGCGCAATTGCAGTCAAGGCCTTTTCGCCACCAGAAAGCAGGTGAATGGTCGAATTCTTCTTGCCCGGCGGCTGCGCGATGACCTGCACGCCGGCATCGAGGATTTCCTCGCCGGTCATCACCAGCTCGGCGCGGCCGCCACCGAACAGTTCCGGGAAAAGTTGCCCGAAATGACCGTTGACCGTATCGAAAGTGGTCTGCAGCAAGTCGCGCGTCTCGCGGTCGATACGGCGGATCGCGTTTTCCAGGGTTTCCATCGCTTCGGTCAGGTCGGCCGCCTGCATGTCGAGGTAGCCCTTGCGCTCGGTCGCCGTGTCCAGTTCCTGCAGCGCTGCGAGGTTGACCGCGCCGAGTTCGGTAATCGCATTGCCGAGCCGGGTGATTTCGCCCTGCAGGCTGGCCGGCTTGGCGTTGCCCAACTCGGGCAGCAAGGCCGCCTCGTCGGCGCCGGCTTCGAGCAATTGCAGCGCGAATTGTTCGGTATTGAGCGCCGCCGCCTGTTCCTTGAGCTTGAGCTCGCCGATGCGGACGCGCAGCGGTTCCAGGCCCTGCTCGATCTTCATGCGCTGTTCTTCGAGGCCGCGCAGCGCGTTGGTTGCCGCTTCCAGCGCATCGCGCTTTTCGGCCAGCGCCATTTCGCGCTCCTGGCGCAGTTCGAGCGCGATCTGCAGGTTGTCTTCCATGACATCGGCCGGCGCCGCCTCGACCTGCTCGGCGCATTGCGCCAGGTCCTTGCCGACCCGGTTCAGCTCGCGCTGCGCCGTTGCCTGCTGCGCGAAAACGTCCTGCAGCTTGCCCTGCGCCTCGCGCAGCGAGAACTGCGCTTCGCGCAAGGCACGGTCGAAATCGGAATTGCGCTCGCGCTCGGCGCGCACCGCCCGCTCGCACTCGTCGAGGCGCGACTGGGCGCCGACGACGAGGACGCGGATGCGGCCGAGGCCGTCGCGCACTTCGGCGATTTTCTCGTCCGCCGCCATCTCGCGCTCGCGTTCGGCTTCTTCTTCCTCGGCCAGTTCGGCCATCTGTTCCTGCAGGCGTTCGCGCTGCTCGCGGTGGCGCTCGATCGCCTGGCTCAGCTTGACCACTTCGAGCTGCACGGCATGCACACGCTGCTGGCGGTCGGTGACGTACTGGCGAATTTCGCCGATTTCTTCCTGCTTGTCGGCAAATTGCTCATCGAGCAGTTCGAGCTGTTCGCGCCCGGCTTCGGCCTTTTCCGCGAAATCGGCAATGCCTTCGGCCAGGCTTTCGATTTCGCGCTGGCGCTCGAGCAGGCCGTGCTCGCCCTTGTCGGGCGCAAAGAAATTCAGGCTGCAGCGGGTGATCAGGTCGCCGCCCTGAGTAACCAGCACTTCGCCGGGCCGCAGTTCGCCGCGCCGGGCAAGCGCCGCATCGAGCGACTCGGCGGTCAGCACCGGCGCCAGCCAGTCGGCGAGCACGCCGGCCAGTTCGGGATCGGTGCAGCGCACGCGCTGGCCGAGGTGCGCAGCGGTCGACGCCGTTTCCGGGGGCAAATCCGCCGGCGCCGGCAGCATCACGCTGAGCCGCGCTTCCGGCCGGTCGTGCAGCCATTCGTCGAGCTTGCCGCTGTCGGCGCAGGCAATCGCGTTGAGGCGTTCGCGCAGCACCGCTTCGACTGCAGACTCCCAGCCGGCTTCGACGTGGATCTGCTGCCACAGCGGCACGGCGGCATCGAGGCCGTGCCGGCGCAGCCACTCGGGCAAGGTGCCACTGTCGCGCACGCGCGCCTGCATCTGCTCAAGCGCGGCGCGGCGCGCCTGACCAGCGGCCAGTTCGCGCTCGATGCGTTGCAGTTCCTCGCGCATCTGGCGGCGGCTGGCTTCGAGTTGCGGCAGTTCCTGCTGTAATTGCTGCAAGTGATCCTGGTCGCCGGCCAGTTCCTCGCGCAGCAGGTCGAGTTCTTCTTCCTTCTCGGCGAGGTCCATGGCATCCGGCGCATTCTGGCCACCGCCCTCGTCGCGCAGGCGTTCGCGGCGCTGGACGATGCCCTGCAGGGCGCGCTGGGCATGTGCCTTGTTGGTCAGTTCGACTTCGAGACGCTGCTCGCCGTTGGCAGTGCGCGTCTTCAGGCGCTGCAGTTCGTCGAGTGCCTGGGCGTGGTCTTCCTCGACCTGCGGCGCGATGTCCATCTGTTCGTTGAGGCGCTCAGCGGCTTCCTCGACCTTGAGGCGGGCGATTTCCTCGGTTTCTTCCCATTTTTGCCGGTCGACCGCCAGCTGCTCGGCGGTTTGCGTCCATTGCGCCAGTTCGCCTTCGAGCTGGACGATGCGCGCTTCGAGCTGGCTGCGCGATTCGCGGCGATGGCGGATTTCGGCTTCGAGCTTGGCAACTTCGGCATTGGCCGCATACATGTCGCTCTGCGCCTGATGCAGCGCGTCGCCAGCAGCGAAATGCGTCTCGCGCATGGCTTCGGCACGCGCCTCGGTTTCGCGCAGGGCGGCGCTTTGCGCTTCGAGATCGGTGGTGGCGCGCTCGACTTCAAGCGACAGGCGCTGGCGTTCGGCCTCGGCCTCGCGCTTTTTCAACAGCCAGAGAATCTGCTGACGCTGCACCAGTTGTTCGTTGAGCGCGTGGTAACGGCGCGCCACTTCGGCCTGGGCGCCGAGGCGTTCGATCTGGTTGCCGAGTTCCTGGCGGATGTCCTCGACGCGCAGCAGGTTTTCCCGCGTGTCCTCGAGACGGCCGTTCGTTTCCTTGCGCCGTTCCTTGTAGCGCGTCACGCCGGCGGCTTCTTCGAGGAAGACGCGCAGGTCGTCCGGGCGCGCCTCGATGATGCGGGCGATCATGCCCTGGCCGATGATGGCGTAGGCGCGCGGCCCGAGGCCGGTACCGAGGAAGAGATCGGTGATGTCCTTGCGGCGGACCTTCTGGTTGTTGATGAAGTAGTCCGACTGGCCCTGGCGGGTCAGCGTGCGCTTGACCGAAAGCTCGGAATACTGCGTCCATTGGCCGAGGGCGCGGCCGAGCAGGTTGTCGAAAATCAGTTCGACCGAAGCGCGCGACACCGGCTTGCGGTTCGACGAGCCGTTGAAGATGACGTCCATCATCGACTCGCCGCGCAACTCCGACGCCTTGGACTCGCCCAGCACCCAGCGTACGGCATCCATGATATTGGATTTGCCGCAGCCATTGGGGCCGACGACGCCGACCAGCTGCCCGGGCAGGGCAACCGCAGTCGGATCGACAAAGGATTTGAAACCGGCGAGTTTGAGTTTGGTCAGTCGCATGAGGCTGTGGCGGAAGCAAATGCCCCTGCCATGACGGGGGCCGTATCATAACATCGACCGATTTGATCGCCGGCACCGTGCTTGCACGAAGCTGGCCGGGCAATGTGCCGCAAAAGGGCCACACCCCGCAACAAACTTCCGCCGGGCAAACGGCGAGCGGAAAAATCATGTTCTAATTTCTCCATGAATCCCGCTGCCGCCACCCAGAAAGTCATCAAGATCCGCCGCGACTACAACACCTGGGTCGCCAACGAAACGCTTGAGGACTACGCCCTGCGTTTCACGCCGCGCAGTTTCCGCAAATGGTCGGAAATGCGCGTCGCCAATACCGCCTTCGGCGCCGCTTCCTTCCTGGTGCTCGAAGCGGTCGGCGCGACGATGATGGTGCAGGCCGGTTTCATCAATGCCTTCTGGGCGATTTTCGCGACCGGCCTGATCATTTTCCTGATCGGCCTGCCGATCAGCAGCACGGCCGCCCGCTACGGCCTGGACATGGACCTGCTGACGCGCGGCGCCGGTTTCGGCTACATCGGTTCGACCATCACCTCGCTGATCTACGCCAGTTTCACCTTCATTTTCTTCGCCCTCGAAGCGGCGATCATGGCTTACGCGCTCGAACTCGCCTTCGGCATTCCGCCGGCCTGGGGCTACCTGATCTGCGCCCTGGTCGTCATTCCGCTGGTTACCCACGGCGTCACCGCGATCAGCAAGCTGCAGGCGTGGACGCAGCCGCTCTGGCTGTTCCTGCTCGTGCTGCCCTACGCCTTCCTGTTCATCGAGGAACCGCAGGCCCTGGCCGGGCTGTGGAGTTACGGCGGCGAACATGGCGCGCCGCCCGGCTTCGATCCGCACCTGTTCGGCGCGGCGCTCACCGTCGGCATCGCCATGGTCACGCAGATGGGCGAACAGGTCGATTACCTGCGTTTCATGCCGGAAAAGACGCCGGCCAACGCGCGCCGCTGGTGGTTCGGCGTCATTGTCGGCGGCCCGGGCTGGGTCGTGCCGGGCATCCTCAAGATGCTGGGCGGCGCCCTGCTCGCCTGGCTGGCGCTGCGCAATGCGGTACCGGCGGCGAAGGCGGTCGATCCCAACCAGATGTACCTAATCGGCTTCTCGCACGTCTTCGACAACACGACGCTGGCGATTGCCGCCACCACGCTGTTCGTCGTCGTCTCGCAATTGAAGATCAATGTCACCAACGCCTACGCCGGCTCGCTGGCCTGGTCCAATTTCTTCGCCCGCCTTACCCACAGCCATCCGGGGCGCGTCGTCTGGGTCGTCTTCAATACGCTGATCGCCCTGCTGCTCATGGAACTCAACGTCTTCCAGGCGCTCGGCCAGGTGCTCGGCCTCTATTCCAACATCGCCATCTCGTGGATGGCGGCGGTGGTCGCCGATCTCGTCATCAACAAGCCGCTCGGCCTGTCGCCGCCGGGCATGGAATTCAAGCGCAGCAATCTCTACGACATCAACCCGGTCGGCGTCGGCGCCATGGGCATCGCCTCGCTGCTCTCGATCGCCGCCTTCGTCGGCCTGCTCGGCAGCGAGATCCAGCCTTATGCCTCCTTCGTCGCGCTCGGCACCGCCCTGCTCTGTTCGCCGCTCATTGCCTGGGCAACCGGCGGCCGCTATTACCTGGCGCGCCCGGCCCTGCCGCCAGCGGTCGACGTCCAGAAATGCGTGATTTGCGAACGCGATTACGAGAGCGAGGACATGGCGCACTGCCCGGCCTACCAGGGCCAGATCTGCTCGCTGTGCTGCTCGCTCGACGCCCGCTGCCACGACCTGTGCAAGCCGCAGGCCAATCTCGCGGCGCAATGGAACGGCGTGCTGCGCCGCCTGCTGCCGGCCGTTGCCCGGCCCTACCTGGAAACCGGCCTCGGCCATTACCTGCTGCTGATGGCCGGCATCGTGCCCATCCTGGCGCTCGTCCTCGGCGTGCTGTACACGCACGAACTGCTCGCCCTCGGGGCCGAACAGACCCTGCTCATCGCCGCGCTGCAGGATACCTTCATCAAGGCCTTTGCCGCCCTGCTCATGCTTTCCGGCGTCGTCGCCTGGTGGATGGTGCTGACCCAGCAGAGCCGGCAGGTCGCACAGGAAGAATCGAACCGCCAGACGCAATTGCTGATCCAGGAAATCGAGTCGCACCAGCGCACCGACGAAGCCCTGCAGAAGGCCCGCCAGGTCGCCGAGCAGGCCAACCAGGCGAAGAGCCGCTACATCACGGCGATCAGCCACGAACTGCGCACGCCGCTCAACAGCATCCTCGGCTACGCGCAGATTCTCGATGCCGACGAAAACATCCCGCCCAGCCGCAAGCAGGCGGTCAGCGTCATCCGCAAAAGCGGCGACCACCTGCTTTCGGTGATCGAGGGCACGCTCGACATCGCGCGCATCGAGGGCGGCAAGCTGACCCTGGAGGTCAAGCCGCTCGACTTCCCCGACTTCCTGCAGCAGATCGTCGGCATGTTCGAACTGCAGGCGCGCAACAAGGGCCTGTCTTTCGACTACCAGCCGAGCGGCGAGATTCCCGCCATCGTCCGGGCCGACGAAAGGCGCCTGCGCCAGATCCTGATCAACGTGCTCGGCAACGCGATCAAGTTCACCGTGCGCGGCGGCGTCGCGTTCAAGGTCGAATGCCGGCGCGAGATGGCGGTGTTCGAAATCCGCGACAGCGGCCCCGGCATCGCCGCCGCCGACCTCGAACGCATCTTCGAACCCTTCGTGCGCGGCAGCAGCGTGCAGGCCGGCGGCAGCGGCGTCGGCCTGACCATCGCCCGCATGCTGACCGACCTGATGGGCGGCGAAATGCAGCTGAGCAGCACGCCCGGCGAGGGCACGCTGTTCCGCATCCGCCTCTTCCTGCCGCAGGTGCATGCCCGCCAGGCAGCGCGCGAACTGAGCCGGCTCAACCGCATCGGCTATGTCGGCGTGCGCCGGCGCATCCTCGTCGTCGATAACGAAAAGGTCGATCGCGACATGCTGCAAAGCGTGCTCGAACCGCTCGGCTTCATCGTCGAACAGGCGGCCAGCGGTTACGAATGCCTGGCCAGCGTTCCGCGCTTTGCACCGCACCTGATTTTCATGGATCTCGGCATGCCCGGCATCGACGGCTGGGAAACCATCCGCCGCATCCGCCAGCAAGGCCTCAGCGACGCCCACATCGCCATCCTCTCGGCCAATGCCTTCGACAAGGGCCTGGACAACGATGTCGGCATCGCACCGCAGGATTTCATCGTCAAACCGCTGCGCGTCAATGAACTGCTCGACTGGATCGGCCGCCAGTTGCAACTTGAATGGATCACCGCCGACAGCCCGCCGCCGGCCGCCGCACCGAGCGAACCGCCACCGCTGATCGCGCCCGAGGCCAGCCACCTGGCGGCGCTCGACGAGCTGATCAACCTCGGCTACCTGCGCGGCATGCTCAACAAGCTCGCCGAAATCGAACGACTGGACCCGCAACACGGCGAATTCGTCCGCGTCCTGCGCGATCTGGCGCGCCAGTTCCAGTTCGATGCGATGAAGGAAATTCTCAGGAAAATGCACCCATGACGAAGGTCGACCGTACGCCACCCATCGCCGGCAACATCTCCGACATCGTGCTGATCGTCGATGACGTGCCGGAAAATCTCTCGCTGCTCCACGATGCGCTCGACGACACCGGCTACACCGTGCTCGTCGCCACCAACGGCGAATCGGCGCTGCAGCGCGCCCGCCAGAGTCTGCCCGACGTCATCCTGCTCGACGCGCTGATGCCGGGCATGGACGGCTTCGAGGTGGCGCGCCGGCTAAAGGCCGATTTCTCGACGCAGCACATTCCCATCGTCTTCATGACCGGGCTCACCGAAACCGAGCACGTCGTCGCCGCCTTCGCGGCCGGCGGCGCCGATTACGTGACCAAGCCGATCCGTCCGCCGGAAGTCCTGGCACGCATCGCCGCCCACATGCAGAACGCCCGCCAGATGAAGCAGGCACGCACGGCGCTCGACGCCTTCGGCCAGGCCACGGTGGCGGTGCGCGCCGCCGACAGCCGCATCGTCTGGCAGACGCCGCTGGCCAGGAAGCTGCTCAACGACTACTTTGCCAACCCGGAAGACGTCGCGCCGGAAGAACTCCTGAACTGGATCGCGGGCGCCCACAAGGCACGCCGCGACAACCGCGAGCCCGGCCCGCTGCTGTGCGCCAACGGCAGCCGCCGCCTGCTCGCCTCCTTCCACGACCAGACCGGCGACGACGAATGGCTGGTCGTGCTGCGCGAGGAAAACGACGCCTCCGCCATCGAATCCCTGATCGCCGCCTTCCGCCTGACCCAGCGCGAAGCCGAGGTGCTCTACTGGGTCGCCCAGGGCAAGACCAGCAACGACATCGGCGACATCCTCGGCAACAGCCCGCGCACGGTCAACAAGCATCTGGAGCATGTTTTCGAGAAACTTGGCGTCGAGACGCGCACCGCAGCGGCGAATCTGGCGACGAGCAAGATGCGCGGCGGCTGACCCGCCTTACAAGTCGGTCTGCTGCTGACTGGCCTGCAGGCGGGCCAGCGCTTCACGTGCCGGATCGCGTCCCTGCTGCGTCGCCGGAACGGCAACGAAGCGCGGCGCGACGACGCGCACAACGGGCGGCAGGTGGGGCACGACGGGAATCGGCTGCTGGTTGATGTTCATGATGTCTCGCTCCGCAAATCGCGAATCGAATCGCGCGGTTCGGCGCTTCTTGCCGGCGCCTAGAAAAGAACGCCAGACTACGCCAGCCAGGTTACAGATTAACGAAACAACGATGACGCCGTTCTACCAATCGCTGATAAGAAAATACTGCCGACGGGCATATCCATCGACCTACGCAATCTAACGTATTCCGCCAAAACCGCCCGCTCCTTAATCTGGCGCTGCACTGCAACAACGCAGTAAGACCAGACCCCCAAACCGAGGAGCTTCCATGAGCAATCGTCGCAACTTCATCAAGGCAACCGTACTTTCCGCCGCCCTGGCTTCCATCGGCATGACGGCCCACGCCGCCGATACCATCAAGGTCGGCGTGCTGCATTCCCTGTCCGGCACCATGGCCATTTCCGAGACCGCGCTCAAGGAAACCGTGCTGATGACCATCGAGGAAATCAACAAGTCGGGCGGCGTGCTCGGCAAGAAACTCGAGCCGGTCGTCGTCGATCCGGCTTCCAACTGGCCGCTGTTCGCCGAAAAGGCCCGCCAGCTGCTGACCAAGGACAAGGTCGCCGTCACCTTCGGCTGCTGGACCTCGGTGTCGCGCAAATCGGTGCTGCCGGTTTACAAGGAACTGAACGGCCTGCTCTTCTACCCGGTCCAGTACGAAGGTGAAGAACTCGAAAAGAACGTCTTCTACACGGGCGCCGCGCCCAACCAGCAAGCCATCCCGGCCGTCGAATACCTGATGTCCAAGGACGGCGGCGAAGCCAAGCGCTTCGTGCTGCTCGGTACCGACTACGTCTATCCGCGCACCACCAACAAGATCCTGCGCGCTTTCCTGAAGTCCAAGGGCGTTGCTGACGCCGACATCATGGAAGACTACACGCCGTTCGGCCACAGCGATTACCAGACCATCATCGCCAAGATCAAGAAGTTCGCTTCCGAAGGCAAGAAGACCGCCGTGGTTTCCACCATCAACGGCGACTCCAACGTGCCGTTCTACAAGGAACTCGGCAACGCCGGCCTGAAGGCCACCGATGTGCCGGTCGTCGCCTTCTCGGTCGGCGAAGAGGAACTGCGCGGCGTCGATACCAAGCCGCTGGTCGGCCACCTGGCCTCGTGGAACTACTTCATGTCGCTGAAGAACCCGGAAAACGACAAGTTCGTGAAGATGTACCGCGACTGGGCCAAGAAGGCCAAGCTGCCGAACGCCGACAAGGTCGTGACCAACGACCCGATGGAAGCCACCTACATCGGTATCCACATGTGGAAGCAGGCCGTCGAGAAGGCCAAGTCGACCGACACCGACAAGGTCATCGCCGCCATGGCCGGCCAGACCTTCAAGGCACCGTCCGGCATCGTCTCCAAGATGGACGAAAAGAACCACCACCTGCACAAGTCGGTATTCATCGGCGAAGTGAAGGCCGACGGCCAGTTCAACGTCGTCTGGAAGACGCCCGGCCCGGTCAAGGCCCAGCCGTGGAGCCCGTTCATCGCCGGCAACGACAAGAAGAAGGACGAACCGGAAGTGAAGTAATCCGGAGCTACTGTCAGTCGCAGAAACGGAGGCTTCGGCCTCCGTTTTTACATGCGGCTTACCCGTCTGCTGTGACATTGTCAAACGATGACAGGAACATCCCGATCAGGCATAGTCGGTCCATGCACAGACCTGATCAACCCCAGTCCCCATGACGACCGATACCCGGACCGACATCCGGCTGGCCCAGTTGCACCTGTATGTGGATATCCACCTGCACGACCGCTACCTGGCACCGCCGCTGACCCTGGTTGTCGCCGCGATGCTGACCAACTGGGTGCCCGTAGCCTGGGCGACAAGCTGGGCGATTGCAGAACTGCTGATCATCGCCAACTACATTCGTGTCTATCGCGCTTTCAAGTGCAGCAAGGCCGCGCCTGGCGACGAACCGCACTGGGTCCGGCGCATTGCCCTCGCCCACGGCGCCCACATGCTGGCCTGGTCGTCGCTGGTTTTCTGGGCCTGGCAACAAGGCAGTTTTCCCAGCCTGGTTTTCATCATGCTGGTGCACATCGGCCTGATCGCGCTGACCACCTCGATGAGCAATGCCCACCTGCGCATGCTCGCTTTCGACATGATCTTCCCGATTCTCGCCCTGCTTGGCCCGCCGCTGCTCGACCCTGGCCTGTTCAACATCGGCCTCTGCCTGCTCGGCGCCGGATTCAGCGCCCTGATGATCCAGGTTGCCCGGCAAATCAATGCCTACGCAACCGAGGCCTTGCAACTGCGCCAACGCAACGAAATACTGATCAGCGAACTTGAGTCGCAAGCCTCGCGCGACGCCCTGACCGGCCTGTTCAATCGCCGCTATTTCCTGGCCGCCGCCGAACAACTATTGCAGACAGCGCAGCGCACCCCGCAGGAGCTGGCCCTGCTGATCATCGATCTCGATCACTTCAAGCAGGTAAACGACTGCTACGGGCACCAGGCCGGCGACGAAGTCCTGGTTGCCGTCGTCAATGCCTTTACCCGCCATTTGCGCAGCGGTGATTGCCTGGGCCGCCTGGGCGGCGAAGAATTCGCCCTGCTCCTGCCCGAGACGACGCAGCGCGAAGCAACGGAAACCGCCGAACGCCTGCGCCAGGCAACGGCAGACCTGTACCTGAACATTCAGGGGCATCCCGTACAGCCAACGGTCAGCATCGGCATCGCCTTGCTGCAGGCAGACGACCACAGCCTGTCCGGCCTCATGCACCGGGCCGACCTGGCGATGTATGCTGCCAAGACCCAGGGCCGCAACCGCGTCGTCTGCACCATGCCGGACATGCCGGCCCCGGACGCTTGCCCGGCCTAGACGGGCAAGCCTGGTGGCTGGCGCCCCCGGGAACAGCCGCCACACAACTATTTCACCCGATCAACGAAGACAGGCCGGAAGCCGCAACGCTTCCACAGTAGAATCAGCCGCCGGGCAAGCTGCCCGGCCCATCGTTTTGGACCCGGTTCTCGATGACTGCGGCGAGTTCAAATCACCATCAATCGACTCGCACACATCACCCCGACATGAGACTGGACATCCCCAAGATGATCAAGAGCAAAGCAGCGGATACCCCGCCGCCAGACCCCAAACTGAACCGCATGCTGGCCTCGCTTCCCGCCAAGGATTACGAACGCCTGCTGCCTGACCTCGAACTCGTCGACATGCCTCTGGGCTGGACAATGTCCGAGTCCGGCGACCATGTGAATTACCTGCACTTCCCGACTTCCGGCATCGTTTCGCTGATCTACTCGCTGGAAGACGGCTCTTCCAGCGAAACGGCCCTGGTCGGCAGTGAGGGCCTGGTCGGCATCTCGATATTCATGGGTGGCGAAAGCATGCCGAGCAGCACCGAGGTGCAAAGCCCGGGCCACGCTTATCGCCTCAGCCGGAAGCTCATGAAGCACGAGTTCTCGCTCGGGGGCCATCTGCAACATGTGGCGCTGCTGTTCACCCAGGCGCTGATTGCCCAGACATCGCAAACCGCCGTCTGCAACCAGCACCACTCGCTGGATCAGAAAATGTGTCGCTGGCTGCTGATGACGCTGGACCGGACCAGCGGCAACGAACTGGTGGTGACCCAGGAAGCAATTGGCCGATTGCTCGGAGTTCGCCGCGAGAGCGTGACCCAGGTTCTCGGGCAGTTCCAGAAAGATCAGTTGATCGAACGCGCCCGTGGCCGCATCACCATACCGGATCGCGCCAAGCTCGAAAAGCGCGTCTGCGAGTGCTATGCGGTGGTTCAGGAAGAGTACGAACGCCTGCTGCCCGGCAAGCGGGCCGCAAAAAACTAGCCGCTACTTTCCCTATCGGTCCACGCGCAAAAAGTGGCCAATTTCACCTGCCGTTCAGGCTGACGCACCGCCGGCACAATGGGTGATCTGCCTGGCAGGAGCCGACTGAACCGCGCTGCTTTCCGGCGCGGCCAAGCGGCCGCCAGCCAGCCGGCAAGCGCCTTCCACCCCCTACGCAATTCGCCGTATTCCTGATCTGCCGTCCCGTCCGTAATCTGTCGCTGCACCGCAACAATTGCGAACGGAACGTTGATGACCAAAATCCTTTTCACTCTCCTGCTCTGCGCCGGCACGCTGCCGGCCTGGGCTGCGCTGGACCCGGCACAGGTTCGCCAGCTGGCGGCCGAGGACTCCAGCGAAAAAGTCGCCGCCATCCGGCAACTGACCCAGACCGCCGACCCGGACGCCGTGCGCGTTCTCAAGGCCATGGCCGAAGACAGCCTGTTCCTGGCCGGCGACAAGGTCGTCATCATTGAAGGCGACAAGGCCTTCGACGGCGCCACCGGCGAGGCGGTCAAGATGCCGGCCAGCCCGGAGTCGCCAACGGTCAACAACCGGATTCGCGGCGAATTGGCCAGCGCGCTGGCCGCGCTCAAGCTGTTCGATGCAGACGCCGGCGTCCGCCTCGCCTCGGCCCAGAAACTGCAAAGCCAGGTCACCCCGGAAATGGCGCCGCTGCTGGCGCGGGCGCTGGAAAAGGAAAGCGATGCCGAAATCAAGGCACTGCTGACCCTGGCCTACGCCCAGGCCAATCTCGCCAACGCCGACCCGGCCGCCCGCCTCGCCGCCGTCAAGGCGCTGGCCGAAACTTCCTCGCCCACCATCAAGAGCGTCCTGCTGCCGCTCACCGAAAAGGCGGGCGAACCCGACGACAAGGTGCGCTACGAGGCCATCGCCGCGGTGAAGGCCATCGACGGCCGGCTGGCCATCGCCGAAAACGTCGGCCGCGCCTTCTCCGGCCTGTCGCTGGGCAGCATCCTGCTCCTCGGCGCGCTCGGCCTGGCCATCACCTACGGCGTCATGGGCATCATCAACATGGCGCACGGCGAGCTGCTGATGGTCGGCGCCTACGCCACCTACGGCATGCAGACGCTGTTCCGCGCGTATTTTCCGGCCGCCATCGACTGGTATCTGCCGGCCGCCATCCCGGTCGCCTTCTTCGCCGCCGCGCTGGTCGGCGTCGTCATGGAACGCACCGTCATCCGCTGGCTCTACGGCCGCACGCTGGAAACCCTGCTCGCCACCTGGGGGCTGTCGCTGGTGCTGATCCAGTCGGCCCGCGTCCTGTTCGGCGCGCAGAACGTTGAAGTGTCGAATCCGAGCTGGATGTCGGGCGGCATAGAAATCATGCCCAACCTGATCCTGCCGTGGAACCGCATCATCATCGTCGGCTTCGCGATGTTCGTGCTCTTCCTAGTCTGGGTGCTGATGAACAAGACGCGGCTGGGCATGTTCGTGCGTGCCGTGACGCAGAATCGACCGATGGCTGGTTGCGTCGGCGTGCCGACGGCACGCATCGACACCATGGCCTTCGCGCTCGGCGCCGGCATCGCCGGGCTGGGCGGCGTCGCGCTGTCGCAGATCTCCAACGTCGGTCCGGACATGGGCCAGGGCTACATCGTCGATTCCTTCATGGTCGTCGTCGTCGGCGGCGTCGGGCAACTGGCCGGCGCAGTGTGGGCGGCGCTCGGCCTGGGCATCTTCAGCAAGCTGCTCGAAGGCTGGGCCGGGGCGGTCATCGCCAAGATCAGCATCCTCGTCTGCATCATCATCTTCATCCAGAAACGGCCGCAGGGCATCTTTGCCCTCAAGGGTCGCTTCGTCGAGTAAGGCTGAACCATGCGCAAACCTCTCACCATTCGCATCCTGTCCGCGCTGGACAAGAAAAGCTGGCTGGCGCTGGGCGTCTTCCTCGCCCTCGCGCTGGTCGTCGTCCCGGTCCTCCACCTCAACTTCCCCGAAGACAGCGCGTTCCACGTATCAACCTACGCCATCACGCTGATCGGCAAGATCATGTGCTACGCGCTGGTGGCCGTGGCGATGGACCTGATCTGGGGCTACGGCGGCATCCTGTCGCTCGGCCATGGCCTGTTCTTCGCGCTCGGCGGCTACGCCTTCGGCATGTACCTGATGCGCCAGATCGGCCGCGACGGCTCCTACGGCGCCGACCTGCCCGACTTCATGGTCTTCCTCGACTGGAAGGAACTGCCCTGGTTCTGGCTCGGCAGCGACAGCTTCGGCTGGGTCGCCTTCCTGGTCATGGCGGTGCCGGCGCTCGTCGCCTTCGTCTTCGGCTACTTCGCCTTCCGCTCGCGCATCAAGGGCGTCTATTTCTCGATCATCACCCAGGCCCTGACCTACGCCGCGATGCTGCTCTTCTTCCGCAACGAAACCGGCTTCGGCGGTAACAACGGCTTTACCGACTTCAAGCGCGTGCTCGGCTACACGATTACCTCGTCGGAAACGCGGCTGGTGCTGTTCGGCCTGACCGCCATCGCGCTGGCCGCCACGCTGGTCTTCGCCGCCTGGCTGGTCAAATCGAAGTTCGGCCGCGTGTTGACCGCCATCCGCGATGCCGAAAGCCGCGTCATGTTCATTGGCTACAACCCGCTCTGGTACAAGCTGACCATCTGGGTCATCTCGGCCGTGCTCTGCGGCATCGCCGGCGCGCTCTACGTGCCGCAGGTCGGCATCATCAACCCGAGCGAAATGAGCCCCGGCAACTCGATCGAAATCGCCATCTGGGTCGCGGTCGGCGGACGTGGCACGCTGATCGGCCCGATCATCGGCGCCTTCGTCGTGAATCTCGCCAAGAGCTGGTTCACCGTCAGCATCCCCGAATACTGGCTGTTCTTCCTCGGCCTGCTGTTCATCGTCGTGACGCTGATGCTGCCGCAAGGCCTGGTCGGCCTGTGGAAGAAACTGATGGAAAAGTACGAAAGCCGCAAAGGAGCCGCCGCATGAACACCCTCGAAACCTGGCAAGACGACCGCCCCGAGGGCAGCGACGGCGTCGACCAGATGGGCCACTTGGTAACCGGCGAGCTCGATCTCTCGCACGGCGTCGCCCTCTACCTCGAAGACATCACCGTCAGCTTCGACGGCTTCAAGGCGCTCAACAACCTGAACCTTGAAATCAACGCCGGCGAACTGCGCTGCATCATCGGCCCGAACGGCGCCGGCAAGACGACGATGATGGACGTCATCACCGGCAAGACGAGGCCCGATTCCGGCAAAGCCTTCTTCGGCCAGTCCATCGACCTGACCCGCCTGACCGAACCGGAAATCGCCCACATCGGCATCGGCCGCAAGTTCCAGAAACCGACCATCTTCGAGCAGCACACCGTCTTCGAGAACCTCGAACTGGCGATGAAGACCGACAAGCGGGTGTGGAAAAGCCTGATGGCCTGGCTGGCCGGCGACGAGCGGGATCGCATCGCCGAAACCCTGCGCCTGATCCGGCTGGACAAGGAAGCCGACCGCCAGGCCGGGCTTTTGTCGCACGGGCAGAAGCAGTGGCTGGAGATCGGCATGCTGTTGATGCAGGAACCGAAGCTTTTGTTATTGGATGAACCCGTTGCCGGCATGACCGATGACGAGACCATGCGTACGGCGGAGTTGTTTGTTTCGCTGGCGGGGAAACATTCGCTGGTGGTGGTTGAGCACGATATGGCGTTTGTCGAGAAGCTGGGCGGGCTCGTCACCGTGTTGCATGAGGGATCGGTGCTGGCCGAGGGCGATCTGGCGACGGTGCAGAATGATCAGCGGGTGATTGAGGTTTATCTTGGACGCTGAACGGTTTTTGCCGTTTTCGACCGGTCGACCGATGGAAATGGCTGGTTTTGCCATGTCGTTCCGGCGATTCGGCTTTCGCGATGGTTCGCCCTTGCGGGGCGTCTCGCTTGCGGAGGATGCGGCTCTTGTTTCGCGTGAGGGTTCCGCCTTGCGGGCGGGCATACTTTCTTCTTGCTTCGCCAAGAGGAAAGTAGCCAAAGAAGAAGGCGACCCCAGGGTCGGCGCCGGCTTCGCCGGTCCCTTGCGCTACTCGAAACCGGCGGGGGCTGCGGAACTCGGCCCTGCGGGCCTCAAACAGTCCTCGCCCTCTTTCCGCCGTTTTCTGCGTTGCTCAGCGCCTCTCATGGGGACCCCAAAAACGTCTCGGAACGACGGCTCTGCCCAGGAACAGAAAATGCCGCTTTTTAGCGGTCGACCGCTAAAAACGACCCAAAACCATCTCCACCGGTTCGGCGGCGACGCCTTTCGGGTCCCCCTGAGAGGCGCTGAGCAACGCAGGCTGGCCGGGGGTTTCGGCTTGCGTCTGTCTGAGCCGCAGGCGAGTT
>Ga0209749_1000537_pt1 | contig 49538 bp, 34 predicted proteins | sample EPASupsiteSAE347_FD_187267 | JGI IMG/M metagenome (GOLD analysis project Ga0209749, IMG submission 187267) | Bioremediated contaminated groundwater from EPA Superfund site, New Mexico - Sample SAE3-47 (SPAdes) (version 2) | ecosystem: Environmental > Aquatic > Deep subsurface > Groundwater >... | reverse complement strand
CCGTCTTGGCAACCACGGCCTGCTGCAAGCCCGCCTCCGCTTCCGCGCTGAGTTTGCGCGCCTTGGCTAATTCGTCCTGCAACTGTGCGCTGACCTTGCCTTCCTTTTCCAGCGCCGCCACATTTTTCTCCGCAATGGCCAGCTTGTTCTTCAGCTCGTAATTAACTTGCTCGGCCTGGGCTCGGGCTTTCGCTATCTCAGCCGCTTGGGCTTGCGATTCCATCCGCGCCTGCTGGACGGTCGTCAACTCCGCCTGGAGTTGGCCGGCCAACACCTGTTGCTTGGCGCCATCGCCCAGCCGTTTATCCTGCTCGGCCAGCCGCGCTTGCCAGGTGGCTTTTACATTTTCGAGTTCGACGGCCGCCGCGCGCGCCTGCTCGACGCGCTTAAGGGCCGCATCCCGCAGTTGTTGTTCCTGATCGAGCGCTGAGCGCAGTTGCTTGATTTCGCCGGCCTGCACTTGAACAGCCGCGCTTTTCTTTTCAGCTTCGACAACCTTGTTCTTTAATTCCGCCACAGCTTGTTCCGCGGCCGTCATGGCCTGGGCTTTCTTCTCAGCTTCGGCCACCGATTCATTTCTGGCTTTCTGCTCCTTGCTTATTTCCGCCTGGAGGTCCTTCAGCGCCTTGGCCTGTTCCGCCTGCTTATCCAGTTGGCGCTCCATGTCCTTGATCTTGCGCTGCAGGTCCGCTGTCTCCTTTTGGACTGTTTTCTGCGATTCGGCACTGTTGATCAGTTGTGCTTCGGCTTCCGTTCGGGATTGTTTTGCTTGCGCCAGATTTTTCCTCAACTGTTCCAGGGCCTGTTGCCGGGCGGCTCCATCCGCAGCCTGCTTATCTAATTCCGTAATACGGGTTTGCAAAGCCGCTTTCTTTTTCCCGGCGGCTTCTATGATGGCCTTTTCTTTCGTTAACTGTTCCGCGGCCGCCGCGCGCGCCTGTTTTTCCTTTTCCAAATCGGCTTGCACCTGCTTAATCACGCCGGCCTGTTCCGTCAAGGCGCTGGTGTTTGTTTGCACGGCTGCAATCCGGGCGTTAAATACGGTCACGGCCTGTTCGATCTCCGCGCGGGAAGTCGTGACGCTCTGAACTTCACGATTCATTTCGGCATTCGCCTTGCGCACTTCCGCTAATTCCGCCTGCAACTGGGCTTGGACTTGTGCCTGCTTTTTCAGGTTCTGGGTCTGATCTTCACCCGCGACTAATTTCTGTTTCAGCCCGGCCATGGCCTGCGCCGCCGCCGCGTGCGCCTGCTTGGCTGCGGCAATCTTGGCTTCGACTTCCACGCGCGCCTGCTTCTCCTTGGCCAGTTCAGCCTGGATCTGGTCCACGGCCTTCTGCCGGCTCAGGCCTTCGGCCACGCGCTTGGCTTGCTCATCCATCTGCGCCTGTAATTTGCCTTTTTCCTTTTCGGCCTTTTCCAAGGCTATACGCGCTTCGGTAGCCCGCTTCAGGGCGGCTTCTTTTAGCTCCTCTACTTGCTTCAGCGCGTTTTCCAACTGGCTCACCGCCTTGTCCGGTTCACCGGCATCCTGGATTTTTTTCGCAACGTCTTCAACCTTGGCCTTCCATTCCGCCACGGTCTGCTCGGCCGTCGCGCGCGCCGCTTGCGCGCGCGTGGCCTCAGCCTCGGCTTCGGCGCGCCGCTGGCTGAGTTGGGTCAGTGTTTCCTGAAGTTTGGCAACGGATTTCTTCTGCTTATCGAGCGCAGCCAATTCCTTTTCCGCGGCAGCCAGGTGGGATTTCAGGGCGGCCATGTTCTGCTCGACCGCTTTACGGGCCTCCTGGCTTGCTTTCGCATCGGCTTCGGCCTGCCCCTTTCGACCGGCTTCCTTATCCATGGCCGCCTGCAGGTCGGCGGCGACTTTAAGGTTGGCGCGCATATCGTTAAGCGCGGCATCCACGGCCTGGGCTTTGGCATTTAAGACCGAAATAATTTCTTCATGAGCGGGCTGAACTGCGGTTGACAACTGATCACCAGCGACAGCCAGTGTGCTGATAATCAGATACGCCAGACTGCCGGCACACATTCGTGCAATTCGACTCGATAGATCGTATTTCATATGCATTCCTTTTTTTGTCCACCTTCCGCAATCCACAACCAGGCTCTGCGGCTCGACTGAGCTCGCCGAAGTCCGGAGCGCTTCACCCAGGCGAGTCATAAATCCGCAATCAGCAATTCAAGCGATGGCACCCCCGGCAGGACTTGAACCTGCGACCGTCGGATTAGAAATCCGATGCTCTATCCTACTGAGCTACGGGGGTAAGTTACGTCTTAAAAGACTTAAGTTCAATAGCTGATTTACGGTCAGTATGCAACGGTAGAATTGTTGAAAAGCTGGTTTTGATCTTGCCCTGAGCAGGCAAAGTCGCTACAGTCTTGTAAAGCGAAATGCCCTGATATTGGCCTCGCGCCACCCGGGCTACGCCGGCCAAGCTCCGCCGGAGCGCTACGCCCAGGCGAGAGCGGCTTCGCCGAGGCGAGAACTGCCCGACTTGCCTGCTGGCAGGCAGGAAACCATGCCAACATCATTATATCCGGGTAAATTTGCCGGTCAATCAATGGTTGAGTAGAACAAGAAAGAGGAAAATAGAGTGAAAGTGAAATACGAAAATCTTACCTTCAAAATGCCGAAACAATGTGATGACTACGAAGACTGTTCGCAGTTCGTCACCGCCTCCATTGAAGGCATCATGAAGGCTGCCATTCAAACCGGGAAAAACAAGATTGTCATCAACACCAATCTCAAGCTTGGCTTACCAATGGAGAACATCAACAAGATCGCAGGCCCGTTTGTCGAAGCATGGGCGGTGGAAGTATTTCAGAATGTTCTCGAAGACAAGCATAACAAATATTCGCTTATCCATGTTGAGGCGAAAGAACGCCTCTATATGGCCGACGTGATCCTTCAGTTCAAGAAAGCCAGAAAGGTGGAGATCGGTGTTACGGCAGAGGTCGATGTAAAGGCAACAGCCGAGGACATTGAATCAAGCGGCAAGTCTCCGAATATCACGGCGTTCAAAAGGATCCGCACCGCATACGTTGAGGATCCTGATTACATCTTCATTATCTTGTCCCTTAAGCACAAAGTCTATTGCACAAAGAACAAGACTACGGGCTTAATGGATGGCATCATGGAGGTGGTTGCGCATAACACTTACGACCTCAAGTATCTTTCCAGCGCAGATATCAGCTACAATCCGGCTCTTGGCAGCGGCCAGTTGCAGGTCAGAGACATTCATTATGTGACGCTGACAAAACGGACTACATGGGAGTTCTGTCAGTTACTTGACCGAAAGTTCATCGGATCTAAAAAAGGATTTGCCGAATGGCTTAAACTGGCAAAGGCAAATGAATGGATCAAGACGGATGAATGACATTCAAATTATTAATGCCGATGCTCTTATCGAACTCGGCAACATCAAAACTGAATCGGTGGACCTGATCATAGCTGACCCACCCTACAACTTGGGCAAGGACTACGGCAACAATCACGACATACAGGGCTTCGAGGAATATCTGTCATTTTCGCGCAAGTGGCTCACTCAGGCGCGCCGCATTCTCAAGACGTCTGGTACGCTATACGTGTTTATGGGGTTCCGCTTCATATCCTATCTGTACCAAATTCTTGACCGCGATCTTAAGTTATACTTCAACAATTGGATTGTATGGCATTACACGCAAGGCATGGGAAAGACCAAAGGTTTTTCGCCAAGGCATGACGACATCTTGATGTTTACAAAGACTGAGGACTTCAAGTTCAATTTGGACGAGGTCCGCGTACCTCAGAAATACTATCGCGACAGAAACAATATGCGAGGCGCCAACCCCGGCGATGTATGGGAGTTTTCTCACGTTCATTATTGCAACGGGAACAGGCAAAATCACCCGACACAAAAACCCGAAGGACTGATAGAACGGATGGTGTTGGCATCGTCGGACGAGGGAAACCTAGTAGTCGACCCATTTTCCGGTAGCGGAACAACACTTCGCGTATGTCAACAGTTCAATCGAAAAGCTATCGGCATCGAGATTAATCCCGACTACGTCACAATGACGCGAAATCGCTTGGGAGCGGAGTTCAGAGGATTCGACAGTGTTGACCCTCGTATGGAACGCGTACCACTTGACTTGCGCCGACCGGAACTGCGCGAAGAGTATCTCAATAACCACAAGAAGTGGTTCCTTCAACATCATGAGAACGCCCTTAATAATTTTCAGGAGTCTGTAGAAATCGTATACGGCTCACAGAGTTTGGCAAAGGCCCGGCAAATGATGCTCCTTGAACAGGGAGAAGAATACGGGCCCAACAAGTGAATTCACCGTGTTCTGTGACTCCGCCACGGGCTCAGAAACGGTGACTGCAAATAATGAAAAAAGAATATGATTTTTCCGATGCTGAACAAGGGCGATTTTATCGTCCGTTACATGAACTTGATATCCCGGTCCGGCTTGACAAGGACGTGAAAAAAATCATCCTGAAGACCGCTCGCAAAGAACATCGCGGCCCGAACGAGATTGTCAATGAATTGCTGCGAAAAGATTTAGAACTTGCGCAGACAGTGTAATAGGCGATGTAGCTTAAAAGTGACCCGCGGCGGGCCATCGGAAGGTGAAGACAGGCATTTGGGGCAACGGAAGAGAATTGAACTCGGACCGCGCAATGGATATAATTACGATATGAATGTACCGCATCCAATCCCGTATCAGGGGAGCAAACGGAATTTGGCAAATGAAATCTTGCGGTATTTCCCCGCAAAGGTAGACACGCTGCACGAGCCATTTGCGGGTTCTGCGGCCATGTCCCTCGCCGCCGCTGCACACAAACACGCCAATTCGTTCCACCTAAATGACTTAAATAAACCCCTTGTCGATTTGTGGCGTGCCATCGTCAATAGCCCGGACAAACTCGCGAAGGAATACGAAGCCCTTTGGCGCGAGCAACTTGACGACCCAAAATCATTTTACAGGAAAATCCGAGACGAGTTCAATCTGACGGGCCGCTCAGATTGCTTCCTTTACCTGCTTGCTCGATGCATCAAAGCATCCGTTCGATACAACGCCAATGGGGAATTCAACCAAAGCCCCGATAACCGGCGTAGGGGAGCAACACCGGCAACGATGTGGGATCAGATTCGGGGGGCCTCGTTCCTCTTAAAGGGCAGAACGACATTCTCCTCCAAGAACTATCGGGATGTTGTCTTGCAAGCAACAGAAGACGACTTGGTTTACATGGACCCGCCCTATCAAGGTGTTTGTGGAAACAAAGATACCCGTTACCTGGCAAGCGTCCAATTCTGTGAGTTTGTCGAAGTCCTTGAAAAACTCAATGACCGCGGCATCAGATACATCGTGAGTTATGATGGTCGCACAGGCAGCAAAGTACATGGCGTAAAACTTCCGGAACACCTGAATCTGACGCACATGGAACTCGACGCTGGCCGTTCATCCCAAGCCACGCTGCTCGGACGGGACGACGCAACTTTCGAGTCTCTATATCTTTCGCCGTCATTGGCGGAGGAACTTGTTAAGCCTAAAATAATATATCACTTCCCGCACAGCGAACAGATGTGCTTTTTAGAGGCGAGAGCATGACCAAGCCCAAACTATCCAAAAAATTTATCAAACTGTGCAAGGTAGCCGCCACAAATATAGAAAGAAGAGCTTCTGATCATAAAGGGTGCCAACCGCCTCCACTGTACGGTGAGGCGTGACGTTGGAGGTAAAGACAATGAAAGAACTATCGGAACTATTTACAACCATATCCTCAGCCGTCTCTCTCCTAATTCATTCCGCCAAGTTGCTACCTAATTCTCCAGAACGAAAAGCAGCAATGCTCGCCTTAGAACAAGCGGAGCAGGCTGTACAGCACGCAAAAGTAAAACTCGCCGATGAACTCGGATACAATCTGTGCAAATGTACTTTCCCTCCTCAAATTGTGCTGCGTTCCAAAACCGGAGAAATGAGATGCCCATCTTGTGAACGCGACACAAACGAAGATGATAAACCAAAACGGGTGATTTATAGCCGATGATCAGCACCATCTCCATGCCTGACGAAATGAACCAAAGAAGATATTGAAAAACGACATGACACATGATATAGTGACTTTATGACGACAACAGAACTACCAGCGTTCATTCAGAAGAACTATGAGATTCATGAGTGGCGGCACGCCTGCGCCATTATGCGGCAGGATTTTGCGCAAGAGTATAAGGACATTTGCGACGCTCTGATGCGGTTCCGACTCAAAAAAAGTCACATTGCGGTCGGCGGAGGCCAGAAGTCTCAGGTTTCAGAATGGATTGATTCCCAACTCTCGAAGAAGGGATGGATTGAGAAGAACTTCCAGACAAGCATTACGGTGGACAAAACCGTCACGGAGTCACCAACGCACGCCGTTGACTGCTTCAAAAACCGGATTGCATTGGAGATTGAGTGGAACAACAAGGATCCTTTCTTTGACCGGGATCTGAACAACTTTCGACTCCTCTTCGATCTTAGAGCTGTCTCCGTGGGTGTAATCATCACGCGTTGCGATGAACTGCAAGAGATTTTCGACTCCCTTGGGCGTGGCTCCTCCTACGGAGCATCCACGACACACATGGGGAAACTTATCCCGCGTATACAAGGCGGTGGTGGTGCAGGTTGTCCGCTTCTGGTTTTTGGAATACGGAGGGCTTTATATGTCGAAGATATTTAACATTCCACAAACTTCGGCGGCCGAGGATCTCATCGGCAGGGTGCAAGGCCCATTCTCAACGATTCTTGCCGATCCGCCGTGGCGATTTGAAAACCGAACAGGGAAAATGGCGCCGGAACACCAAAGGTTGCTTCGTTATCCCACCATGACAACAGAAGAGATCTTTGAGTTGCCGGTGAACCGGCTCGCGGCGGCGCAAGCTCACTTGTATCTATGGGTTCCGAATGCCCTGATTTTTGAAGGGCTTGAGGTTATGAAACGATGGGGGTTCAAATACAAGACGAATCTTGTCTGGTATAAAATTCGGAAGGACGGCGGACCGGACGGAAGAGGCGTCGGATTCTACTTCCGTAATGTGACCGAGCTTGTCCTTTTCGGTATCCGCGGAAGCATGCGCACACTCGACGCCGGGCGAACTCAAACGAACATCATCTCGACGCGGAAACGGGAACACTCCCGAAAGCCTGACGAACTCTACGACATCATCGAAGCGTGTTCTCCCGGCCCGTATCTTGAATTATTTGCGAGACATCCTCATAAAGGCTGGGCGCAATGGGGGAACGAAGAAATTGAAGACCTTTCGGACTATCCGCTTCAACATCGCTCCGAGTCCCAGCAGATGGTGATGTTTGAGAAACCACAGCGTAAATACGGGTGAAAGCGGGCCGAACAACGCATTGACACTGCCGGTCATGCGTGGCGTTAGCTTTCCGACTTGTCCGCCAGTAGGCGAAAAGCCATCCCAATTCGCCGCCGTGAATCAGGGAAAAATTGTCTGTCAATCAATGGTTGGCATGCAAAGAATTGATCAGCTATGAATGATATGTTTTGGATTATTGTAGGCAAGCTTGGCTTGGTGGTAGGAGTATTGCTTACTGTCCTGCAGATAATCAGATGGTTCAAGGCGCCCGTAGGCAGATTACGTTCTTGGGTTTCTCTTCATCCCTTCGATCTTCCATTCGTTATAGACGACCAGTTCAAAGAAATACGAAGTCAACATACTCAAGAGGCATACAATAAACTTCTTGATATCAATTGGGCGGATATCGGCGAAAGACACAAAGATGAAATATTACGGCGCCTATCATGGCATGCCGACAGCACTTTGCCCGATCGTATTCCATATCGTCTTAATGCATTCGGCAATATGTGGATTGCCGACGTGATCAATCATGGAAACACATCCATCGAGAACGTTCGGATTTTATTACCGGGCACTAAGCTTGCAACCATTTTGCGCGAAGGAAATGTTCTGGATAAAAAAGAATGCGAAGACGTTATATCCATCGGCAATCTTGGACCGAGGGAAAAAGTTGCTGTAAAAGCGTGGGCAGACCACGCAGGAGAGTGGGCCTTCGATAAGATACAATTAACTCATAAAACAGGGGTAGGTTCCGTCTGTGTTATGTTACCTGCAAGACGCTTCTGGAGCATAATTGAACGGAATATATGGCAGATTGGTTTTATAGTGGTACAAATATTTTTTATTTTTTTTGCTATTTTTCTTAGTTTTTTCAAATGGAAGAATTAGGCATGAAGAAACTACTCCTACCTATCACTCGTCCATAGCAGACTAAGGATGAGCTGTACGATTGCCAACTTGCAACCCGGAGTTGTAACCCGGTGATGGAAATTGAGCGTATTTGGGATTACTCAGGATGAAGGCCGGTTCGGCGTAAAGTGCTGAATAGTATGCCTTTTCCACCATAGGCGGATCCGCCTTCGGCGGAGATTACCGGGGATGACTTGGGATGAAATGAGCATAAATGGCCGGATTAAATTAGAAATCCGATGCTCTATCCTGGACATATTCAAGGCCGGGACGGCGATCATCCGGGGGTAATATCGCGCCGGGGTCTGCGGGCGCGATATGATCCGCGTGGCGCATTGCGTTTCCCGCGGAGCGGGTTTCGAAAAAATCTGGCAAGTCCGGCTCAGATGTGCCGGCGCCGCGCGCAGCGCTATACTCGAGTATGCGCAAGCGTGGCAACGGAACAGATGGGCTGGAATCGCCGGAATTTTTTCGAACGCAATGCGGCGCGCATTTTTCGCTCAATCAAATTACGATAGCATCGCCCAAATACCCACTTGACAGAGGTTGCACAGAAGCGTCAAAACCATTGACAGCTTTGTTTACCATGCTATTTTTTACCGACAGTTAGACCCGTCAGGGGGTTGCGGTAAAAACCAGGGAGGCACCGGATATGCAGGACCGGAAATGGCGCATGGGCATGGTCGGAGGAGGTAAAGACGCGTTTATCGGCGCCGTGCATCGGCGCGCCGCGTTGATGGATGGCCGCGCGGAACTGGTTTGCGGGGCGTTCAGCCGCTCACGGGAGAAATCACAGGCCACGGGACACGAATGCTTCCTGCCGGATCACCGCATTTACGACAGTTTCAAGGAAATGTTCGCGGCGGAACGGCGTTTGTCCGCAGGCAACCGGATGGATTTCGTCGTCATCGTAACGCCCAACGACGTGCATTATCCGGCGGCCATGGCCGCGCTGGCGGCCGGCTTTCACGTCGTCTGCGACAAGCCCATGACCACCACCCTGGCTGAGGCCAGGCGCCTGGAACTTGAGGTGCGGAAAACAGGCCGCCTCTTTTGCCTGACTCATAATTACACCGGCTACCCAATGGTCAAGGAAGCTCGCGAACTGGCACGGGGCGGGCGCCTTGGAAAAATCCGGCGCATCGTGGTGCAATATCCACAGGGTTGGCTGGCCGGCCGCCTGGAGGCCACCGGCCAAAAACAGGCGGCTTGGCGCACGGACCCCAAGCGCGCCGGGGCCACCTGTTGCATTGGTGACATCGGTTCGCATTGCGAAAACCTGGCCGAGTATATCACCGGCCTCAAGATCAAGGCCTTGTGCGCGGACCTGACCACGTTCGTCAAAGGCCGGCCTTTGGATGATGATGGCAACGTGCTTCTGCGCTTCGACAACGGCGCGCGCGGGGTGCTGTGGGCCAGTCAAATTGCCGTGGGCGAGGAAAACGCGCTTGCCATCCGGGTCTATGGCGAAAAAGGCGCCTTAATCTGGCGCCAGCAGGATCCGGACACCTTGACCATCCATTGGCTTGACCGCGCAACTGAAATCAAGCGTCGCGGCACAGGCTTTGTCGGAAAGGCCGCGGCCGCGGCAACGCGTCTGCCGTCGGGACATCCGGAAGGATTTCATGACGCCTTCGCCAATCTCTACCGCCGCTTTTACGACGCATTGGAGGCAACCGACGCGGGCCGAAAGGTCAAGGAGGGCGATTATCCGACGGTCCACGATGGTGTCCGCGGAATGGCATTCCTGGAAGCAGTCGTAAAGAGTTCACGTTCAAGCCAGAAATGGATCAACCTGAAAATTATTAACAGGGAGGTATAACATGCGTCCTCTGACTCTTTTTACCGGTCAATTCGCCGATATCCCGCTGGAACAACTCGCCCAAAAGGCCGCCGGCTGGGGCTATGACGGCTTAGAACTGGCCTGCTGGGGCGACCACTTGGACGTGGCGCGCGCCGCAAAGGACAAGAAATATGCCCAGACCCGCGTGGAAATCCTGGCAGACCACGGCCTGAAGGTTTTTGCCATCAGCAATCACCTCGCCGGACAACTCGTGTGCGATCCGAATAACGACGCGCGCTCCGACATGTTCGCACCCAAAGCCTGCGCCGGCAAAGCGGAGGCCAAGCGCAAATGGGCAATCCAGGCAATGAAGGACGCGGCCCGCGCCGCAAAAAATATCGGTGTTAAAGTAGTCAACGGTTTCACGGGTTCATCCATTTGGCATATGATTTACAGCTTCCCGCCGGTCAGCGACGCGATGATTGAAGACGGCTTCAACTATTTCGCCCGGCTGTGGAACCCGATCCTGGATGAATTCGACAAGTGTGGCGTCAAATTCGCGCTGGAAGTGCATCCCACGGAAATCGCCTTTGACATTGTCACGGCGCGGCGCGCGCTGAAAGCCCTGAAAAACCGCAAGACATTCGGTTTCAACTTCGATCCGAGCCACCTGGTATGGCAGATGGTGGACCCGGTGTGTTTCCTGAAAGCCTTTCCCGACCGGATTTACCACGTGCACATGAAGGACGCCGCCCTCACGCTCGACGGCACCAGCGGCATCCTGGCCTCGTATCTTAATTTCGGAACGCCCGGCCGTGGCTGGGATTTCCGCAGTTTGGGACGGGGCAGCGTCAAGTTCGAGGAAATTATTCGCACCTTAAACGTCATCGGGTATAAGGGACCGCTTTCGGTGGAATGGGAAGACGCCGCCATGGATCGCGAGGCCGGTGCAGCGGAAGCATGCCGGTTCGTGCGCCAGCTCGTTTTTTCCCCGTCCAATCGGGTTTTCGACGAAGCGTTCAAATGACGGTACCCCGCCCTGCTTCATCTGAATGGGTCTCGCTTGGATTTCAGGGCACTGTCAGCGATACTCCGCAAGAGCGCGTTTCAAAGCCGGTCGGCACTACGATGGGCTGTTGGATAATCTGGCCGTTCGCGGTTTGAATGGCCGGACTGACCTTGAATGCGGTGGGAAAACGATATTCGTTTCCATAAAAGAACCGCGCCGGCCCCCGAATTTCCACATGCGGCCTCCGCTCATGCGTAAAGTATGAAGCACCGCTGTCGGGGCCTGTCGCTTTAGACTTGGCCGCTTCCCGCTGGCGCTGGATGGCCAGTTCCCGGTCATTCTGCTCCCGGCGTTTCCGATCCGCCCAAAGCCGGTTTAGCTCGTTTTTTTCTTCGGAGCTAATCAGCCGAATGAATTGCAAATCCTGGCCGGCGGTGACCGTCACGCCGTCTTCATCAATTTCCTCCACGGCAACTATCTGTTTGTCCAAGAAAAAAACATCCTGTTCCTGAATGTTCCACCATGTTCCATTGTCCAGCCGGACCAGCCAAGCCACGCGGCCGGGCCACGGCAAACGCTGGTCTTGCTCCAGGATGACGGTGGTGTTTTCCGGTCCAGCCAGAGTGATCCTTCCGGCCGGCTCATTCAAGTAGGCATTGACTGAGGGATTGTAAACACGGTTGGTTTTCGATTCAAACGCCGTAATCCGATAACGGCCCAGGGACTCGCCTCTCTTGGCAAAAATGGTGCGACCGTTGCGCTGGTTGAATGCCAGCAGGGTCTGCCCATCCGCACCGCTCACCGCGCCGGTGAAGAGGTATTCAAAACAGGCTGGTTCTGTTGTAAATACGCGGACTGCTTCCATGGCGGCCTTGGCGCCAAAGGTCGTTAAAGCCCAAAGCAACAGGCCGACCGCGATTTCATGTAGCCGCGGGCGTGAGTCCGTGGCCATGGTCACCAGAATTATCCACGCCCTCACCCAGGCTACGCCGAGGCGAGCGGGCGCGGCTACAAACATGTGGGAGGCGAAATTCCTATGCATGCACTTATCGCCCTCCGGTCGGACATTATACAACAACAGCGCTTATCATCCTAAGTCCTTACTTCAATTCAGGCTCAGAAGTTCCTTTACATCCTCCCAGGTCAGCTTCTGCATGACCTGCTCGTCATCGGCCAGCGTCGCATTGATGACACTTTGCTTGCGGCGTTGCATGGCAAGGACTTTTTCCTCGACGGTATCCTTTGTGATCAGTTTGAGGCTGTAGACGGTGCGGCGCTGGCCGATCCGGTGGGCCCGGTCGGTGGCCTGCGCCTCGACGGCCGGATTCCACCACGGATCGAAATGAATGACCATGTCGGCCCCGGTGAGATTCAGGCCTGTACCTCCAGCCTTGAGACTGATCAGGAACACGGGGATCGCCCGGTTGGTGTTGAACTCCTTCACGACGGCCAGGCGATTTTGCGTGGAGCCATCGAGGTAGCTGTAAGTCAACCCAAGCTTTTCCAGTTCGCGCTTGAGGATGGCCAACATGGAGGTGAACTGGCTGAATACCAGCACCCGGTGTCCGCCATCAATCGCCTCGTCGAGCAATTCGAAGAAAAGGTCCAGCTTGCCCGAGGGATATTGGCTGTCGAGATCCTTCAGCTTGAGCAGTTCGAGGTGACAGCAAGTCTGCCGCAGGCGCAGGAGCGTTACGAGAATCTCCATGCGGGAGCGCTGGAAGCCGTTACGCGCAACCAGGTCGCTGATCTTGCGCTGCGAGGCTTGCAACAGGTTTTTATAGACGAGTTGCTGGTCGCGGGTCATCACGCAGGTCGCCAGCTTCTCGATCTTGGGCGGCAGGTCCTTGGCGACATCCTGCTTCAACCGCCGGAGCATGAACGGGCGGAGCTTGCGCCGCAGCTTAAGTTGCGCCGCCTCGCCCACCTCGCCGCCCTGCGCAATGGGGGCCTCGTAGCCAAGGCGGAAGCGTTCATAGGGCCCGAGATAACCCGGCATGAGAAAGTCCATGATTGACCACAGGTCGGCCACGCTGTTTTCGATCGGCGTGCCGGTCAGGACCAGGCGGTGAACAGCTTTCAGGCGCTTGGTGGCCTGCGCATTCTGGGTAGAGCGGTTTTTGATGTGCTGGGCCTCGTCAAGCACAACTGCGGCGAAGTCCAAGGCGGCCAGCAACTCGATATCCCGGCGCAACAACGCGTAGGAGGTCACGACAATATCGGCCTCGCCAAGATCGTCCCACTTCGCATGCCGTTCGCCGCCACTCATCACGAGGACGCGGAGCCGCGGCGTGAAGCGCGCCGATTCCTCCGCCCAATTGTCCACCAGGCTCGAAGGGCAAACAATCAGAGCCGGTTTGCCTTCCGCCGGCGCGTGCCGCCGCGCCAGGCTCAGCCACGCCAGGGCCTGCAGCGTTTTGCCCAGTCCCATGTCGTCGGCCAGGATGCCGCCGAACTGGTTCTGTTCCAGAAACCTCAGCCAGGCGACGCCCTCCTTCTGGTAGGGGCGCATGACGGCTCCCAAGTCCGGCGGCAGGACCGCGGGATCCAGGACCAGCCGCCCACTCTCCTGGCCCCGGATCTTGTCCAACCATTCCGGCCGCGCCTCGATATCAATTCCTTCCAGGGCATCCAGGGATGATTTGACGTAGGCGGCATACACGCCATTGAGACGGAACGTGCCGGCGCTCGCACCATCGCCGCTGGCACAGTCGGCAAAGATATCGCGGGCCGACTCGATCGCGCCGGAATCGAGCAGGATGGTCCGGCCACCCTTTTGGATAAAGGAGTCGCCCTTGAGCAGGGCCCTTTGGATCTCAGCCTCCGATAAACTTTGCCCCTGGCTGTCTTCAAACGCGAAGCCGACGTCAAACCAGCCGGCACCGGCATTATCCTGGATGTGCACAACGGGCATGGCGGACTCCAGCGAATCCATGAACGGCTGCACCGAGCCGAAGCATTCCACTTTCCAACCGAGCCGACGCAGGGCGTGAATGCCACTACCGAGGACATTGAGCACCTCGCGCTCACCGACAACCGGCGCGAGGGTATCGCCGCGCTCCCCGCCGAAGCCGAGGTCCTTGACCCGCTGCAAGGCCTGTTGTTCGCGCGCCGGGTTGCGTGTCAGGAAGCGAAATATATCTTCCGGGTCCGCCACGGCCAACGGGTCAACCGGACCGGGTTTGCCGGCCACCACTGAGATCGCGCCATACTCGGCGGACAGCGTGGCGGCCAGCGAGGCTGGACTGCCGCGCACTTCCAACCTGAACCGGGGCTCAGCCGGTTCCACGCTGAACAGGTCGGGCCTGAGTTCGGTCGCCACCGGCATGTGTTTCGCGAGCAATGGCAGTTCGGTGTTCATGAACCGGAGCACAGCCGTGCGCGGGATGGTCACCGGCTGGACATAGAGCGGCTGGAAAGGGATCGGGAGCAGTTTCTCCAGCGGCCAGAATTGTCCGGCGCCGAAAACCCATCCGGTTTTCCCGGCAATGATATAGAAGGGCGCCGCGGCCACCCCGCTGACCGGCAATTCGTTGTGCATTGCCAGGGTCAGTTCGCCAGAGTGGGTATCGATGTCTAATTTCAGGATGGAGTCCAACGGGACAGGGTTGACCATCATGGGGCTTTCCTCACCCTCGACGTTCAAGGGCTTGCCGGCATAAATCTGCAGGAGATTTGTGAAATCCCTCGGCCCAATTTCCAGATTACCTTTCAGCGGACCTTCTGAAATATCTTCCAACACGAAGAGCAGGGATTCATCACGGGATGGGAATGCTAACGGCAGATTCCGTGGAATGCTTTCGGGCGCCATGCAACGGCCATTGCACTCGATTGCGCAATGGAGCGGAATGCGCCCGGCGCGGTATCCGGCCATCCAGTTTCGGGCGAGAGTCAGGCGCAGGGCGGCGGACGCCGCGCCCGGCGTGCCCTCTGGAACGCGCTTCAGGTAGGCCGCCTCATCCACTTGTGCCATCCGCGCCGCGCGGCGCTGTTCAGCCTTGGCCTTGACCGCGCGGTCGGGATCGCTCTGCCGGCGGAGAAGTTCCAGGCCGACGGCGATCATATGAACGCAGGTCAGGGAACGCTTCTGGCAATTGTAACAGCGGCACTGGTTTTCGGCGCCCCCTTTCGGCCGCAGGGTAAACTGGCAGGCCAGCGTTCCTGCGCCGACCTTGACCGTGCCCTTGACCACAGGGTGTTCGTAGGTCACGGCCTGGACAAGGCCCTTCTCGAACATGGCCAGGCCGGCCCGGAACACGTCGGCTCCGCCCCAGTCCATCAGCATTTTACGGGTGAAAGGAATGGTCATAGTTTTTTTTGCATCAAATTCTAATAAAGTGTAATCTTTCAGAACGAAAAGGCAATGGATTTCCGGCAATACGCGGTTTTGATTATCAAGGAGACATTTATGGCCACATTAAAGGCACTGCAGCAACTGGCAAAGAAGCATGGGACGCCCCTGTTCGTGATGGACCATGACGAACTGCGCCGGAATTATGCCGCTTTTAAAAAATATCTGCCGCGCGTCCAGGCGTACTACGCGGTCAAAGCCAACCCGGATCCAACGATTGTCAAGACGCTTTACGACGCGGGCGCGAGTTTTGACGTGGCCTCGATGCCGGAGTTCATGGTAGTGCATGAGTACATCAAAAACCTGCCGGCCAAACAGCGCCAGGATTGGATCTGGGACAAAATCATCTACGCCAATCCGATCAAGGCCAATGAGACGTTACGGGAGCTCGATCAATACAAGGCGCTGGTGACTTACGATAATTACGAGGAAATCAGAAAAATCAAGCAGTATGCCCCGCATTCGGGCCTCGTCCTGCGCCTCAAAGTCTCCAACACCGGCGCCATGGTAGAACTATCGTCCAAGTTTGGCGCGGCATCGGGGGAAGCGACGGATCTCATCCTCGAAGCCGCCAAGGCCGGCCTTGTCGTCGAAGGACTAAGCTTCCACGTTGGCAGCCAGACCACCAACTTCGAGAACTACGTGCAGGCCATCAATCTCGCGGCCAACGTGTTCAAGGAAGCGCGCGACCGCGGCTACACCAAGATGAACTTGCTGGACATCGGCGGAGGATTCCCGGCGCCCTATGACGCAACCGTAAAACCGTTCCGCGAACTGGCCCGCAAGATCAATGCCGAGATCGATCGTCTCTTTCCCAAGGACATCCAGATCCTGGCCGAGCCGGGCAGGTTCATGGTGGCAACGGCCGGGACCTCCGTCTCGAAGATCATCGGCAAGGCCGTGCGCGACGGCAAGCTGTGTTATTATGTTGACGACGGGGTTTATCACACTTTCTCAGGCATCATCTTCGATCACTGCCAGTATCATTTGAATGCATTCAAGAAAGGCCCCACCCGGATTTGCACTGTCTTCGGCCCGACCTGCGATGCGCTGGACGTGATTTCGATGTCCGAGGAACTCCCGGCCGACCTTGAGCGCGGCGATTTGCTTTACAGCAAAAACATCGGCGCCTACAGTGTTGCCTCGTCAACCCCTTTCAACGGCTTCCCGCCCGCGAAGGTGGTCCACATCAACCAGTAGTATTCACTACCGATTCCAAATTCTCCCTCGTAATCAATTTGGCGTCTTCCGGACGTTCAAGGAATGGCTGAACGTCTTCCCTAATCCTGCCGATATCCAGCGTGGCGATCTTGTCGCGCACATAGCCTTCCCATTTACCGCTGTCAAATACTCTCGCCCCCTGCGTCTGATCCAGCGCGTTCTGCAGCAATACAAGATTTGGCCGAGGTTGCGGTCTTTGCGCCCGATACCAAATAAAGTCGTACCAATCCCTGCCCTTGGAATACTGTCGTGTAATTAATGCGTGCAGTTTGCCGGCCATAAGTGACGGCAGATCATAGCACTTGACTGCAAACATCCGGTGGCGTTCGATTACCTGGTTGCGCGTCTCGGCGCCGGCTGGCGGGCGCGTGTCAACCTCCAGCTTGATGGACAGTTTTTGCTCAGCCATTCCCGTAAGTCCCGCATCCTTAAGTACACCTGCAATCTTGATCCAGGCCGTGTGCACCGTTTTACGGTCATTCAAGGTAAGCGCAGCATCAAGACCGGCAAGCTGAAGATCGCGCTTTGTTTTGCTCATCCATTTTTCGAGGGCATAACCTACGCTGGAATCGAGCGAGAAATCCAAATCCTCAGAGAATCTTGGCAGGCCGTATAAAAACCTCAATGCCGTGCCACCGACAAAGGCAATGCATTGGAAAGCCTCACTTTCGTGGAGTGACCGCATAACCAATGCCTGCAGATATTCCCGCAGTACATTCAGGCGCTGACCGGGGTCTGCGATACTTTTAGCGAGACTGACGGCTTCCTCTTTCAAAGTTTTTTCATCCCCTTCATTTCCGCTTTTACGTATTCTCGCCAATTCTTGACAGCCCGGATAAGTCGTGGCGACTGAAACATTCCGGCGTACCGGTTCAGCTTTTTCAACGAAATCATTTCGAAGTTTTGGAATCGCATGCTGGCCATGCGTTCCTCTGTCCATTCCCCGTCCTCGATGTGCCAGAGATCCAGCAGGGCTTTCTCAGGAATAGCGATCAGCACCTTTTGGCGATCAATTTCCACGGTCTGGTAACCGGTAAAACAATCCGGCTTGATATGTTTGTATTGAAAGCTTCCGAACTCATTCTCAAACAACCGTGGCCCACGCGTCGTTGCGCTCGTATACAAGACTACTTTCTCCGGAATCATTCCGTAGAATCCCAGCGCCCAGTGGAAGCTAAGGTATGACGGCGCGTAAATTCGGTTTGCCAGCATTGCGGGATTCGGGCTCACCTTCCGGTACGATTCGCCCAGCACATACATGCCGCGCCGCAGGGATTTAACCTTGCCCTGCCTGATCAGGCGGGATAATTGCATACGCAACGACTGCCTCGGCTCGCGCGACAGTTGCGCCACAGTCGGCAAGTCAAAATACGGCATACCCCTAATAGCAGCGATAAGTTTCTCAAATCTCATATCCATTAATATACATTATTGTATATTATTGTAAATACAAATATCAACCCATATTTGGGTTATATTGTAACGCCTATTGATTATTCAGGACAAGTTGCTGCAACGGGTTGTCGAAAAGCACGTTGGCTATTCTTTATCCTATCGGCGGGTCTCATCTTGCGGGTCGCGAAGTCGTTTCTTGAAGCCGTCGGAAAAAGGCATGGACGTCCTCATGCAATTCTTCGGCGTACATGTTGCCGGCCACAATCTCCTTGAGCACGTCCACGGATGGGGTGCCTTTACGCAACTGTATGAACAGCGAATCCTTGTCCTCAAACAGAAGTGTTTTTCCATTGACCGCCCCGAAGACTTTGGCGGACACGTTTCTCCATGTCTGTCCCCGCGGCAACGTCAGGTTCTCACCGCCGAAGAAATCATCCACCGTTTTGCGAACCGGTTCCATCAACAAGTCGTCATCAGGCAGTCTCAGCAAACTGGCCACTGCCCGTTTCCAAGCCGAGGGCACAAGAAGGTAATTCTCGATGTTGCGGCGCTTCCATTCCATCAGGGTCGGATTGTCTGGTTCCGGGTGGAAAGCATTCTCGCTCGTGTCGAAATCGAATAGAATAAGCCGTTTAGCGTTCGGCAATATTTGTCGAACGCCTTCAAAATGCCGATCAGCCGCTTCCTTCATCTGTTGTTTGGTTCCGCCGCCCATGTGATGGAAGCACGCTTTGATCAAGGTATCTTCCGCACTACAAACCTGTGACCAACCACGGAGGATGCGCTCGTCGCTCTCTCCCTCGACGTAGAGCAAGACGGGGGACGCCGCAAGTTGCGCCAGTTCGGCATTCGATACGTCCGCCATCGCAGAAAGAATTCCAGTCGTGCTTGTGAGGCGGGATGGTTTCTGGCTGAGCACGGAAACGATCCGACTGGCATCAACACCCCGAACGAGTTCTTCGGCGTGCGTCGCCAAAATGAACTGCACTCGCCTTTCCATGCATTTGGCCTTGAAATAGTCCAGCATCTCTCGCTGGAGGTTGACGTGCATATGGGCATCAGGTTCATCCATTAGAATCGCCGTTGGCTTATAGCCGTAGAGGAACGCAAGCAGCGTCAGGGCCTGATGGAAACCGCTGCCGCCTGCAATGATGTCGTAAGTCTTGTCCCTTTGTTTGTATTCGCAAATAATCTGAGTATCCACGCCTTTTTCGTATTTCGGCTCCAGGAGTTCCATTGAAAACCAGCGGCTAATTGTGTTTTTCAGTTCAAGCCAGTCAGAGGAAGGTTCAGGGTTTATGTCAGACTGCCCCTTTTCATTCTGGGACGGTGGGAAGCGAACCCGGTAAAGGAGATTGCGGAGGATACTGCCTGGTTGGGCTTTCCCGATCTGCCTCTTGATCGGACCTTCATCGCGCCACTCCTCGCTCGGCTCCAATCCTGAGAACGGCGGCACATAGGCGATCTTAGGGAAGCCTGCAGTTTGCTCCACATCTCGAAAACTTTTCCAGTCCGGAACGGGAATTGCAAATGCCGATTGGGCAGCCAAGTAACGGAGGGCAACCTTGAATGATCGTACCTCGCGATTTTCGGACATCCATGACAATTCCACCTCAATCAGTATGTAGTCTTGCTTCTTGCCATCCACGCCAGTCTTCGCCTTATACTTCCGGTCCACCTTCTCGTGCCAAAGCAGGTTGAACTAGGGTACAGGAAGGACTGTGAAGTTCGGAAGTACGACTTGGATGCCCGTCTTCCCTCTTCGCGTGGTGCGGCGAAACTCATCCACGCAGAACTGCCAGATGGCCATGGCCTGTAGAATCGTGCTTTTGCCGCAGTTGTTACGGCCCACCAACAAGTCGAAATCGGTGAACTCGTAGGTTTCGTGCGAGACACTCTTGAAATTCTTCAGTACAAGTTTTGTGATCATAATGACCTCGCAAAATGGAGACTACTACTTCCGGACCTCCTCTACAACTCTGATCTCTTCCGGTGTCAGGCCGTCGAGGCGATATCGCCAAATCTTCAATGGTTACGATATCGAGAAACACGCTCTGATTTCCGATTATTTTTGCAACTGTTACTTCTTCTTCCTTCGGGAGGCTTTCTTTGGTTTCTTCGCGGGTCCGGAGGCGGGTCGGGGCGCCAGGGCGATCATGGGGTTGGCCGCGGAGACGGTGACGGTGGCGGTGGACGCCTTTAGTTCCGTTTGCAGGTCCCGGACGGTGCCGTCGAACGAGTCCTTGCTGCCGGGCTTGATCTCCTTGATGTCCGTGGGCAGGCCGATCTTATCCAGGATGGCGATGAACGGCTCGGGATCAAGTTCCTCGACGTTCACCATCGTCTGCGGGTCCCAGACGCCCTTGGCCACAAGCATGGCCGCCGCAACCGGCGGGACGCCGGCCGTGTAACTGATGCCCTGGGACTCGACCTCTTCATAGCATTTCTTGTGGTCCGAGACCTGGTAAATGAAAACCTCCCGTTTTTCCCCGTTCTTCCAGCCCTTGCAGAAATTGCCGATGCAGGTCTTGCCGGTATAGTTGGGCGCGAGAGTCTTCGGGTCGGGCAGGAGCGCCTTGACAACCTTGAGCGGCACGACCTTCTGGCCCGTGGTCAGGGTCACCGGCAAATGCGAGAGAAAGCCGAGGGTGCGGAGCACCGTAAAGACGTTGATGTAATGGTCGCCGAAGCCCATCCAGAAACGGATGCTGTTCGCGTCAATGTTCTTGGAGAGCGAGTGCAGTTCGTCGTGGCCGTTCAGGTAAATCGGGCATGGACCGGCGACCGGGAAATTGTAGACGCGCTTGACGGAATGCGTCGGATACTCCTTCCACTGCCGGTCAATCCAAGTCCAGACCTTAATGAACTCGCGGAAGTTGATTTCGGGGTCGAAGTTTGTGGCAAAGTACTTGCCATGCCTGCCGGCGTTGACGTCCATGATATCAATGGTATCTATCTTGTCGAAATAGCGTTTCACCGCCAGCGCGCAGTAGGCGTTGACCACGCCCGGATCGAACCCCGCGCCGAGGATGGCGGTCAAGCCCTTTGCCTTACAACGGTCCTTGCGCTTCCACTCATAGTTCGCGTACCAGGGCGGGGTTTCGCAAACCTTGTCCGGCTCCTCGTGGATGGCGGTATCCATATAGACCGCACCGGTCTCGAGGCAGGCCTCGAGGACCGACATATTGACAAACGCCTGGCCGAGATTGACGATGATCTCGGAATTGGTCTCCTTGATAAGCCTGACAGTTGCCGGGACATCGAGCGCGTCAATCTGGCGGGAGTAGAGCTTCTTCGACTTGTCCTTGATATGATTCTTACGCTTGACGCTCGCAATAATCTCGTCGCACTTGGCCTGGGTGCGGGAAGCCAGGCAGATGTCGCCGAGCACATCGTTGTTCATGGCCGCTTTATGGGCCGCCACGTGCGCGACGCCGCCGGCGCCGATGATCAGTACGTTTTTCTTCATGGGCTCTCCTACTTATTATTTTTTTCATGTCATTCCCGATTTAATCGGGAATCCAGATTCATGCGCCGCCGACGGACTGGATTCCCGCTTTCCGCCGTTGCCAAGGCTATGACGGACAAGTCGCGGGAATGACAGCACAGGAGACACATCCAGCAAAATTCCTCCGCACTAAGAAAGACTCGCGATATAATCCTTATAACCGAAACTTCGGACCATGTCCACGGCCCCGTTCAGCCTGCGCACGACAATGCCGGGCATGGGCAATCCGTTGAACCAGTTCTTTTTTACCATCGTATATCCGGCGGCATCCGCAATACGGATCACACTCCCGGGCTTCAGCCGGGTTTTCAGGCTGTATTGACCGAACACATCGCCGGCGAGGCAAGATCGCCCGGCGATTATAACCTTGCATCGCCCGGGGCCGGGCGACGCGATCTTCGCGCTGGTGCGATAAACCAGGTGGTCCAGCATGTGCGCTTCGGTCGAGGCATCCACAATGGCGATATCAACCTCGTTATGCACGACATCCAGGACCGTGGTCACGAGCTCCGCGCAGCCGGTAATGGCCGCCTCGCCGGGTTCCAGATATATTTGGATGCCGAATTTTTCGCTGAACACCTTCAGTCTGTCGCAGAATTGTTCGAGCGGATAACCGTCTTTAGTGAAAGAAATCCCGCCACCCAGGCTGACCCATTCCAATCGTCCGAGCACCTCGCCATAGATCCGCCCGACGCGGTCCAGGTTCCGCGAAAAATTATCGAAATCGTCATTCTCGCAGTTGAAATGGAACATCACGCCGCTGATGAGCCCGACAACCTTGCGCAAAGCCCCGGCATCCCGTACACCGAGCCGGGAATACCTGCGGGCCGGATCAGCGAGGTCGAAATGGGAATAACTGAATCCCGGGTTCACGCGGACCCCGATCTTAAGGCCGCGGACCTCGCGGTAAAAGGCCTTGAGCTGGGACAGTGAATTGAAGATGACCGTATCCGCGTATCGCCGCACCTCCCGGATATCCGGCCGGGAAAATCCCACACTGAACGCGTGCACCTCCTTGCCGAATTTCTCGCGTCCCAGCCGGGCTTCGTATACACCGCTGCTGGTCGTGCCATCCAGGTACTGTTTCATAAGGCCGAAAACGGACCAGGTCGAGAAACACTTCAACGCGAGCACGGATTTTGCGCCGGAAACCGTGCGCACGCGCCGGATGATCTTCAGGTTCCGCAACAGTTTCTTTTCGTCAATCAGGTAATACGGTGTGATCATATGTGTCATTCGTCACATGCCTCGTTTTCGCTCCTGTCGATGCATTCCAATGGTGGAACCCAAGATATGCCTGCTTTTCGTTATCGTAGCCAAAACAATTCGAGGTATCAAACGAGAAAAGCACAAAAAATCGGGAGAGAGGACCATCCTTGAGGGAATGAAGCTCATCCATGAGCAACACGATAGGAACGGTCTGGTCAATTGACTACAAGGCAACCGACGCCAAAATTATGCCCATCAACCACTTCGAGTCAACTATCCGAAAAAACGGGCAAGATCGGATATCCCGCTAAAAATCAAGTATAGCGGAAGCCAGGGCATAGTTATTGCCGGAAAATAATATCTGCCATTCGCCCGTGGAACTTTTACGGACCGCCGGGTCGGCCCGATGGTCGCCATCGTAATCCCCCACGACTGGAACCCAGCCTGCGCCACCGAGAATATTCGGACATTCCAACTCGACGTAATCGGAAGCCGAACACCTCAGCAACCACGTCCTGGTGCCGGCCTCATACAAGGCCGGATCCATTTTGCCGTCGCCATCGTAATCCCCCGACACCGGCACATAACCGGTTCCGCCAAAGTTTTCCAGATCACCGAGAGCATACCCGCAAGACGACAGCCTGAATTGCCAAAGGCCGGATGATTCCTGGTATACAGCCAGATCGCCAAATTTATCTCCATCATAATCGCCCGGCACCGGCATAAAAGTCGGTCCGCCCAGTACGCCCGGCAATGTCGCTTGCACATACCCGCTCCCGGACAGCTCGATGATCCAGTCCCCGGTTGTTTCATTATATACGGCCGGGTCGGCTTTTTTATCGTTATCGTAATCCGCCACAGCTGACGTCTGGTCCGGCCCGCCCAGCATATTGCTCAGAACCGCTTCCTGGTAACCACTTTTGGAAAACTTGATTTTCCAGGTGCCCGTGGCCTTTTCGTAGCGGGACGGGTCGGCCTTGCGGTCGCCGTCGTAGTCATTAACCGTATTTTCCTCATTGTCGTCGGTCCATAGCTCAAAGAACTGCACCGTTGACCAGCCATGCGTTCCGCCGGAGTCGCTGCACATGACAACCGCCGGCCCACATATGTTTTTTGTGTTATTAGTGTTCGAATAGCATTGAGCGCCATTTGCAACCTCTGTCGGAATAATCGGGTAAAGTATATTGGGGTCAATCGAGAATGTAATGGTGTGCACACCATCATCTGGAAGGGTGACGCCGCACCCTCCCCACACAACTGGCTGCGGCGTGCCATCGTAGCAGAAATCATAAATACCGGGCATGTTCCAGTCGGTGGCTTCCTCACCGTCGAGCTCTGCCGAAACGGCACAACTCATCCACACTTTCGCTCCGCCACATGCGCCGCCAACCAGCGCTTTCGCGGTGACCGTGACCAAATCGTCCGGATACACCACGGAAGGATGGCTCAAGACTTGAGTGCACCACGATCTATAGTCCGGAAAGGACAGAAGTTGACCCGCGATCTCAGTCCTGCCGGGCGGCTGTGCCCGCTGTGAGCTTGTACCGGTTGCCGTACTGTCCAAAGCCATAGTTGCAGCCAAAATCGCAATAAAGACGCCAAGCACTCGAACAACAGACGTAACATGGCATAATAATGTTTTCACCGGCTCCTCCTTGCTTAAGTCCATTCATAGACTTCTGCAAAATAGCCGAAAAAGATGATTTCTGATTGTAGCCGGGGTCGTTGACCCCGGAAGTTCCGACGTCAGCGACGTCGGCTACAGAAACCCCGATAATTTTGTAGAACGCTTGAGTCCATTAACGCTAAAATAACCCCTATTTTGCTTGTATTCTATCCTTTCCTCCCAGCGTGTCAATGCCGTTTTTGATAATTGCCAATGACCGGAGAGGGATTTAAGCTATGGGCATGAGGAACATTATGCCGATCCCGATGACTGATCAAGTCCGGGCATTATGCGTGAGCCTGGTATTGCTGGGCTTGGGTCTATCCGCCCCCGCCGCTACCACCCAAGGAGTGCATATTGAGTTCTTTTTTCAGCAGGGCTGTGCCGATTGCAGCCGCGTGGAAAACGAAATCCTGCCGGAACTCGAAGACTTATATGGGGGCTTCTATACCCTGGATAAATATGACGTCGGGATCATGACAAACTATCTGCGGCTGGCGGGATACCAGGAACAGTTGGGATGTAAAACCGACGCGGATGTCAGCATGGTCGTGAACGGCCGGATCATGCTCAATGGATTAAGTGAAATCGAAAGCCGCCTTTTCGAAACGGTTGATCGGACGCTGGCCGGCGACCTGGGAGCGATGCCGGTAACACCCGCGACCATTGCCGCGTTACAGGCACGTATGCGTCAATTTACACTGCCGGGCGTCATCGCCGCCGGATTCGTGGACGGGCTGAATCCCTGCGCTATTTCCACCCTGGTTTTTTTCATGAGCCTGCTGGCCTTGTCTAAAATCAGCGGACGGCAGTTGTTACTGGCGGGCAGCGCTTTTTGCGCCGCCAGTTTTCTCACGTATTTTGCCATCGGGTTGGGCTTATTGCGCGCGCTTCATCTGGCCGCCGGTTTCGAGACGGTCCGCGCCGCCATTGACTTCGGGATGACGGCCTTGCTGTTGCTATTTGCCGGGCTTTCGTTCGTAGATGCCTGGCGCTATCGCCACGAAAACGATCCGAAGGGCCTCAGCCTGCGGCTGCCCCGCCCGATTACGCTCTTGACGCATGCCGTCATGCGGCGCGGCCTGCAAAGCCGGCATCTGGTCCTGGGAGGGATCGGCATCGGGACGGCGGTGACGGCCCTGGAAAGTATTTGCACGGGACAGGTTTATGTTCCCACGCTGGTGTTGGTTTTGCGCAGCGGCAGTTCATTTCTGCGGGCGACGGCCTATTTGGCGCTGTATAATTTCCTGTTCATCCTGCCGCTGATTATTATTTTATGGCTCACTTGGCGGGGATTAAAGACGGACGAACTCCTGGCCTGGAGTCGTCGGAACGTTGCCTTCAGCAAGTGCCTTCTGGGATTGTTCTTCCTGGGCCTGGCGATTCTGCTGATCCCGCTGTGACCCGGGAGTCAAATAGTTTTCATGAACAGGCCAGGCTAAACAGCCTTGCACAGAAACACACGATACGGGAAATTGAATGCAAAACCGGAGGGCGTAAACCTGACAAGGTCCGGCCTGTTTGAGCAAGTCCGCTGCAGGTCTGCGTTAATCCGCGCCATGGTATCCGGCGCAACACCGTATCGAGCCGCGAGTTCCTCGGAAGCCATTTCCACGGCCGGCACGGAAAAGTCATCCTTTATTTCAAATCCGGCGTGAACCAATAGTCGCACAAAAGCTTCTTTATTCGGCACCCATTTATCGACACCCATTTGTTCAAACAGGACGTCCAGCGCCAAAGCCGCTTCAACATCTCCCGAGCATCCGGACTGATGCACGAACCATTCGCCCGGCTTCATCTGGCCGCGCACATGGCCAAGCCACGGCTTCTGTCTGAAAATTCCGCCGTACTGCAGAACCGAGCGACAAATCAACATCAGACTTCCGGTTGCGCCCACAATATCCGCGCGATGGAACGACTGGATGGCGCCCTTTAACGGCGTGATGCGCGGATGTTTGCACACGGCCAGTTGGGCATCGGACTCGTCAATGTTGACCAGCTTGATATTCTCCGCAAGGCGGGCTGCGACAAGCTGTTCCAAGATAAATCCCGTGCCGCCACCCAAGTCGGCGATGGCAGACGGCTTAACATTGCCTGCCACACGGATGATTGCAGCCACATAGTCTTTCGCCATGTTTGGGTCGGAGAAAAAACCGGCCGCTTGTTGCGCCCATAGCTTCCCATGCACATGCGTCTCACGCTTGATATTGTATTTCATATTTTCTCGATCCGTTCCGGGAGCAGCCCGAGAATCTTACTGCCGTAGTTCTGAATCTGCAGCCATTCACTGTTATCGTAGCCAAAATAATGCGCGATATCAAATAAAAATTGGGCAAGGATGAAGCACATAATTCTGAACGCCCATTCGCCCATTCGACATATATCATCACTCTTGTCCAAAATAACTTTTTGAAAAGTTGGTAAAACCTCCGGTTCGGTTTAGAATGGTCGAGACAAGAAACGACCGAGCGGCTGTGACAAGCCGTCGAGTGGGCGCGGTTCCGGCGTACGAAGGGAGCGATCAAACTGCACATGCAGTTGCAGGAACGCGGATGCCTGCCGTGTTGGGCGTTGGTGACGGAGGGCCGAACGCATGAAGTCCGCGTGGCGCAAGGGCTTACGTTCGATCCGGGGACGATCGTGGCCATGGATCGAGCCTACACCTGCTAACTTACCGTGACTTGTGGGCTTGGCTCGATGATCCGTTCGGTGTACCGATCAGTGAACCAACAGCCAAACAACTGGTTTTGCCTATTTAAAACCTTGGACAGCATCTACGGAGACCTGAAATGAAACAACCCGTCCAATACATGAAAAACCAAGAAAATATGCTACCAAATCTCCTCAACGGTGATCATCTTGGACAGCAGTGATGTCTAAGATAATCCACCACGGGTAGAGAAAAACAGGATTGTATATACGGTTTGACAGTTTGACATTCTACCGAAGCGGGTATAAACTTAAATCCTAATCAGGAATAATGCCCGCCCGTAACACTGTCGCGTAGCGACTGCCTGCCCGCAATGTTGCGCATAGCGCTGCAGGCGGGCGGGCAGGCCGGCAAAGTATGTGTCGTGTCATTGTTTAAAAAACGAAGCCCTGACGCATAAAAATTCGGAAAGATGCAGACACAATGAAAAAAACCTTATCTTTGACCTCGATTGCGTTTTTGTCGGCGGCGCTGTGTGGGTCGGAATGCGGGGCCCAGACCTGGACCAACCTCGGCAGCGGGATAAATGGGCAATCGCCAGATGTTTCTGCGTTAGCATTTGGCAGCAATGGCCAACTCTATGCTGTAGGATATTTTACCAATGCCGGAGGTGTGTCAGCCAATTGCATCGCCAAATGGAACGGCACATCCTGGACCAATCTCGGCAGCGGGATAAATGCGCAATGGCCAGGTGTCCCTGCGTTGGCGTGTGGCAACAACGGCCAGGTCTATGCCGGAGGATATTTTACTAACGCGGGGGGGATAGCAGTCAATGACATAGCTAAATGGGATGACACATCTTGGACCAATCTCGGTAGCGGGATGAATGCCACAGTCTTGGCGTTGGCATGTGACAGCAACGGCCAACTATATGCCGGAGGAGGTTTTACCAATGCCGGAGGTGTGACCGCCAATCGCATCGCCAAATGGGATGGCACATCATGGACAAACCTTGGCAGCGGTATAAATAGTTATGTTTTTGCGTTAGCATGTGACACCAACGGTCAGCTCTATGCCGGGGGAGCTTACTTTACCAATGCCGGTGGTGTAACCGCCAATAGCATTGCCAAATGGGACGGCACATCATGGACCAATCTCGGCAGCGGGATGCACGACAAAGTCCTCGCGTTGGCTTGTGACAACGACGGCCGGCTCTATGCCGGAGGATGGTTTACCAATGCCGGAGGTGTGACCGCCAATCGCATCGCCAAATGGGACGGCACATCATGGACCAATCTCGGAAGCGGGATGAGTGGGTCTTTATTTTATTCTGCTGTCAATGCGTTGGCATGTGACACCAACGGCAATCTTTATGCCGGTGGCAGCTTCACCAATGCCGGTGGTGTGATGGTTAATAATATCGCCAAATGGGATGGCACATCATGGACAAACCTTGGCAGTGGAATGAATGGCTCTGTTTCGTCGTTAGTTGTTTGTGCTGATGGCTACCTCTATGCTGGAGGGAATTTTACCACTGCCGGTGGTGTGGCAGCTAATCGTATTGCCAAATGGCACATTCCAAGCGGCGTGATTAAAATATCCCCTTCTTCTTTGAGCTATACCGCCACCTACGGGGGAGCTAATCCGGCGTTGCAGGTGTTCGTGGTGAGCAATCAGGGATTCTCGGAATTTACCTTCACGAACACGGTCAGCTACAGTGCCGGCGCGAGCGGCTGGCTCAATCCTTCGATGCTAAGTGGCACCGTAGCGGAGCATGGTTCGCTGGCGGTAACGGCCTCCGTCAATATCGCCGGGTTGAGCGCCGGCACCTACATGGCGACCAACACGATCAGTTCCCCAGCGGCGGCAAATAGTCCGCAAACGCTGGTGGCGACATTGACGATAAATGATTCGCCGGGAAGCCAAGGTCAATCTTGGACCAATCTCGGTAGCGGGATGAATTCACTTGTTAATGCGTTGGCGTGTGACACCAACGGCCAGCTATATGCCGGGGGTGGTTTCACCACTGCCGGTGGTGTGGCAGTAAAAAAAATTGCCAAATGGGACGGCACATCCTGGACCAATCTCGGCAGCGGGATGATGACATATACGCAAGTTTGGTATCAGGGTGTTTATGCGTTGGCGTACGATATCAACGGCCAGCTATATGCCGGAGGATACTTTACTAACGCGGGTGATGTGACGGCCAATTACATAGCCAAATGGGACGGCACATCCTGGACAAACCTCGGTAGCGGAATGAATTGGTATGTTAAAACATTGGCGTTTGACAACAACGGTCGGCTCTATGCCGGAGGATGGTTTAACACTGCCGGTGGTGTGGCAGCCAATTCCGTTGCCAAATGGGATGGAAGATCCTGGACCAATCTCGGAAGTGGGATTAATTACTGGGTCAATGCGTTGGCGTGTGACACCAGCGGCCAACTCTATGCCGGAGGATATTTTACCAATGCCGGAGGTGTATCAGCCAATCGAATCGCCAAATGGGATGGCACATCTTGGGCAAATCTTGGCAACGGAATGAGTCATGAAGTCTATGCGTTGGCGTGTGACACCGCCGGCCAGCTCTATGCCGGAGGAGAATTTACTAATGCCGGCGGTATATCAGCCAACTACATAGCCAAATGGAATGGTACATCCTGGACAAACCTTGGTAGCGGGATGAGTTCGTATGTTAAAGCATTGGCGTTTGACACCGCCGGCCAGCTATATGCCGGAGGAGATTTTACTACAGCGGGTGGTGTGCCAGCCAATTACATAGCTAAATGGGATGGGACATCCTGGACCAATCTCGGTAGTGGAATGAATGGCTCTGTTTCGTCGTTAGTTGTTTGTGCTGATGGCTATCTATATGCCGGAGGTTCGTTTACCACTGCCAGTGGTGTGCCGGCCAATTATGTTGCCAAATGGAGCTTGTCAGGCGCAATTAGAATTTCCCCTTCTTCTTTGAGCTATACCGCCGCCTATGGCGGCGCGAATCCGGCATCGCAGGTGTTCGTGGTGAGTAATCAGGGACCCTTGGAATTTACCTTCACAAACACAGTCAGTTACAGCGCCGGCGCGAGCGGCTGGTTCAATCCTTCGATTCTGACAGGCGCCATAGCGGGGCATGGTTCGCTGGCGGTGGCGGCCTCCGTCAATATCGCCGGTCTGAGTGCCGGCACCTATATGGCGACCAACACGATCAGCTCCCCAACGGCGGCGAATAGTCCACAAAAGCTGGTGGCGACATTGACGGTGAATTATTCGCCGGTAATAATAACAATGAATCCGCAATCTCTGACCAACAACCCCGGTCAATCGGCTACATTCAGTGTCCAAGCCAGCGGCACGGCGCCGTTGAGTTACCAGTGGCAGAAAGACGGGACCAATATCTCCGGTGCTACTTCGACAAATTACACGATTGCTTCGGTAACAAAAACCAATGAAGGCGGCTATTGTTGCGTAGTTGCCAATTTGGCTGGCTCGGCTACCAGTTCGGTTGCCAGTCTGACAGTAAACGATCCGCCGGCTATCACATCCCAGCCGGCATCGTTGACCAATGATCCGGGTTCTTCGGCGATCTTCACAGTGGTGGCTTCGGGATCTGCGCCGTTGTATTACCAATGGCAAAAGAACAACATCAACATTGGCGGCGCTACGACCGCAAATTACACCATAGCGTCTGTAGCGGAAACCGACGAAGGCAATTACCGTTGCATCGTAACAAATATGGCCGGCTCAGCCACCAGTTTGGCCGCCAGCCTGACGGTAAATGACCCGCCGGCTGCGCCGACCGGGGTTGCGGCAAGCGATGGGACTTACACGAACAAGATACGGATTTCATGGGCGGCAGTGAGCAATGCGACCGCTTATGAAGTGTGGCGGAACACGAGTGACACGACGAACTCGGTAACGAAGCTGGGCGATACAGCCGATACCGGTTATGACGATACAGGCATGCCTGCAGACACGACCTATTATTATTGGGTTAAGGCAAAGACAGCGACACAAACCAGCGCCTTCAGCGCTTCGGATTCCGGGTGGGTTGCCACTTCGGTCAGTCTGCCGACGCCGACCGGCGTATCGGCCAGCGATGGCGAATTTGCGGACAAGGTGCAGTTGACGTGGTTGCAGTTGTCGGCGGCAACGCATTACCAAGTGTGGCGGAACACGGCCAATAACGTGAGCGGAGGCGCGCAGTTGGCGGAAATTGCCGGCTCGGATAACACAAGCTATGAGGACATATCGGCCAACATAGATGTGATCTATTACTACTGGATTCGCGCCAAGACCGTGACCGCGCACGGACAGGAGTTTTTAAGCAAATTCAGCAATTCAGAGATGGGCTATCGGGCGCCTTCGACATCCACGCTGGACCCACCGAGTGGCTTGGCGGCATCGGACGGCACCTATACGAACAAGGTGCGGGTGGCATGGAACCTGGTGACGGGGGCCGGCATGTATGAAGTTTGGCGAAATACCATTAATTCCATCGGTTACGCTGCCATATTGAGCACGACGACGAACCTGAACTATGACGATACCAACGTAACGGCGAACATCACCTATTATTACTGGGTGCGTGCGCGGAATCCAATTGCCGCCAGTACCTTCAGTATGCCTGATGTCGGTTTTGCAGCGCCGGTCACCGGGACGGGGAGCGCAGATCTTACGGCCTTGAATTTGGTATTCCTGCCGGGAGTCCTTGGTGTTGGAGACCATCCTGGGGCCGTGTCTCTGATGTTGATCAATTATGGGCCGGACAGCGTGGTTACACCGAATGCGCGGGTGGGGATTGACTTCTATCTGTCGGGCAACACCAACTTTGGGGATACGGATGACATCTGGTTCGGGAATTATAGCGATGACGTGGCACTGGGTGTCAGCAGTTATCTGACGTTGCCGTTTTCAGCGGTGGCGCGGCAGGATTTGACGATTCCAGCGGTGGCAGCCGGCGCATACAATGTGTTCGCCACAGTACGGCATGAAAGCCCGTCCATGCTGGCCGACCCGGATCTGGGCAATAATTCGGTCGTGCGGGTGGGAGCGATTGCCGTGACCTCGTCGGGGCCGGGGCCCGGTTATCATTTAATCAATGATTATGATGGCGATGGCAAGTCGGACGTGGCGCTGTATAAGGAGTCTACGGGCGAATGGCTGATTGTGCTTTCCGGGGCCGGAGAGGCGCCGGTTCAATTCGCTATGTGTGGCAAGGACTATCAGCCGGTGATTGCCGACTATGATGGGGACGGCAAAGCGGACCCGGCAGTATGCAGTCAGAAGACGGGTGAGTGGAAGGCCATGCTTTCCGCCAGCGGATATTCGACAGTAACGTTCGACTTCGGGGGGCATACCGACATGCCGGTGCCGATAGACTATGACGGGGATGGTAAAGCGGACCCGGCGATCTATCGGCCGTCAGGGGCCTGGGTCATGAAACTGTCGGGTTCGGGCTATGCAGAGCAAACGCTGACGCTGGGAGGTAACGCTTATGTGCCGGTGCCGGCTGATTATGACGGGGATGGAATCTCCGATTTGGCGGTCTATCGGTTGTCCACGGGGGAATGGATGCTGAAACTGTCCACGCTGGATTATTGGACCGTGACGTTCCGGTTCGAAGGATCCGGTGCAATGCCCGTCCCGGCGGATTATGATGGGGATGGCAAGGCCGACCCGGCAATCTACAAGGAAGCATCTGGCGATTGGTCCATTATGATGTCGCGATACGGTTATTTGACTGCGGGTGTGTCATTCGGCGGCCACGGCTGGGTTCCTGTGGAAGCGGATTATGATGGGGACGGCAAAGAGGACATCGCGATTTATAATGACAATCATCACTTGCTCAAGGTGCTGTTGTCCGGCAGTGGCTATGAGCAGATAACGCTGGACGTTGGCGGCCCCGGTTACGAGCCGGTGGGCTGGCCACGATAAATCCAAGTTCTGCCGGGACGGATGTAACCTTAAATTTAAATTAGGCCCCGCAGCGGGGCAACTTGGCCGTTCTCACGAACGGCCCCTACACCGATCTGGTGTAGTTGCGGTCCGTTAGAACCGCTATGTTTTGTCCGCCGTAGGCGGATCCGCTTCTGGCGGAAAATTCCTATGCATTAAATTAGGCCTTCGGCAACTGTTTCATGTGGGAGGCGTACTATGTACGGCGACGGTCGCGGCGCATAGCGCCCCTCCCACCAAGATTGAAATTCCTTAGCATTAGAAATAATCTTGGCAAAATATGCCTTGTCATTGTTTGAAAAACTAAGCATTGGAGTGTTTTAAAATTCAGAAAGGCGGAAGCATAATGAAAAAAAGCATATATGCGATTTCAATCGCGTTTTTGTCGGCGGCGCTGTGTGGGTCGGAATGCGGGGCCCAGACCTGGACCAACCTCGGCAGCGGGTTGAGCAACTCCGGCCAAGCGCTGGCTTTCGACAGCGCCGGCAATCTCTACGTCGGCGGGGAGTTTACCAATGCCGGTGGATTGGCGGTAAACCGCGTTGCCAAGTGGAATGGGACGACTTGGACCAATCTCGCTGCCGGGCGAACAGGCGGCAACGTCTACGAGATGGCCTTCGACAGTTTTGGTAACCTCTACGCCGCGGGTGGCAACACGATCGAGAAATGGAACGGGACAATCTGGACTAACATCAGCACCGGAATGGACTGGTTTGTTTATGCATTGGCCTGCGATGCCTCCGGCAATCTTTACGCCGGCGGATCGTTCAGCAAGATCGGCGACTTGCAGGCAAGCTGTATCGCCAAATGGAATGGGACGACCTGGACCAATCTTGGCAGCGGGATGGACTATTACGTCGAAGCCCTGGCCTGCGATGGCTCCGGCAACCTCTATGCCGGCGGGTGGTTTACCAATGCCGGCGGTGTAGCGGCAAACCGTATCGCTAAATGGAACGGAACGACTTGGACCAGCCTTGGCAGCGGCATCCATAGCTACGACCCGACGCATGACGCTGTCAAGGCCCTGGCCCTGGATGGACTCGGAAACCTCTACGTCGGAGGAGACTTTTCCACCGCGGGTGATGTAGACGGTGCATATGCTGTCGCCAAGTGGAATGGGACGACCTGGTCCAAACTCGGCAGTGGAATGAATTACGAGGTGAAAGCCTTGGCATTAGACAGCGCCGGTAAGCTCTACGCCGGCGGGGAGTTTAACACTTCGGGCGGCGGGTCAGCCAACCGGGTTGCCAAGTGGAACGGGATCGCCTGGTCCAGTCTCGGCAGCGGGTTGAACAATTCTCCCGCAACCCTGGCATGCGACAGCTCGAGGAATTTATACTGCAGTGGCTATTTCAGCACAGCCGGCGGAGTGGCGGCGAATAACATCGCCAAATGGATGCCGCAGTATGCGCCGCCGACTCCTGCCGGGCCGGTGATCAAGGCCAATGACCAGGTTGATAATGTCACCATTAGCAGTTCCGATGATCTGTCAGTCACTATTCAGTTAGATCCGGCAGAATGTGCCGGAACTGAAGTTGACTGGTGGGTAATTATTGGCGCCGGATCGTCCTGGATGTACATGAACAATTTATTTCAGTGGGTACCGGAGGATAACATGCTGAAATGGCATCCGGTATATCAGGGACCATTGTTCAATCTGCCGGCTACGGAAGTGTTGAACCTGACCGGCTTGGCCGCGGGATCATACACGTTCTATTTTGTGATTGATTATCCCATGGATGGGGTTCTGCACTTAGACGGCCCTATTTTGCTCGATTCGGTGAACGTTACGGTGCAGTAAAATTGGAGGCGCGAACCGGAGTTGAACCGGTCTGACAGGTTTTGGCCTCAGCTCCGGAGGAGCTTCCCCTCAGGTCCGGAGGACCCTCCGGGTCCGAGGACGGCTCCAAGGACAGACCCGTGCCTAACCGCTTGGCAACAAACGCAACTCTTTGGCTCCTTCGACTGTCTTCCAGTATTGCTCCCGCCGAAATGCCTCTCCCCGACTCTTAAATTCCTCAAAATACATTAACTTCCACGGCCTATAGGGCTTCGTACTCCTGACCTTACCTGAATTATGTTTCTGAATACGCACAGCTATATCCCGGCACGAGCCCTTGTACAACCGGCCATTCTGTTCAGAACGAAGAACGTAAGCGTAGTACATATCTATCAGCAAAAATTGGAGGCGCGAACCGGAGTTGAACCGGTCTGACAGGTTTTGCAGACCCGTGCCTAACCGCTTGGCTATCGCGCCTTGAAGAAATGACTTCGTTGCCAGCTTGCAAAACAGGCCTTCATGGTATCAAGCCGAAGATCGGCGTCAACTGCTTTTTCTCGAACGGAATAATGCCCCCTACATTGTGGTGTAGATGCGGTTCGACTTGTCCACCTTAACCTATGGCGGAAATGCTGGATTCCCGCTTTCCGCCGTCGCTCAAGGAGCTATGGCGGACAAGTCGCGGGAATGACAGCATTGAAGTTCCAACTTACGACAATGCACTATTAGAGCTTGACTTCCCGATGCCGACAGGGTATAAACTCAATTTAAGTGGGAATAAATGAATCGCAATTACGATTAGAAGATTATTCATGAATATACTGTTAATTTATCCTGAATTTCCGGACACGTTCTGGAGTTTTAAGCATGCCCTGGAGTTCGTGCGCAAGCACGCGGCCCTGCCGCCGCTGGGCCTGCTGACTGTCGCCGCCATGTTGCCGAAGGAATGGTCAATGCGGCTCGTGGACACCAATGTGCGGGACATCACCAAAAAAGACCTGGCTTGGGCGGACTGCGCGTTCATCAGCGCCATGCTGGTCCAGCGCGATTCGGCCCGCCGGCTGATTGCCCGGTGCAGGGAGGCGGGATTGCGAATCGTGGCCGGCGGCCCGCTGTTCACCAACGAGCACGCGCAGTTCGAGGGCGTGGACCATTTCATTCTGAACGAGGCGGAATTGACCTTGCCGGCTTTTTTAAATGACCTGGCGCAGGGCCGGCCGCAGAAGATGTATGCATCCGCCGAGTTTGCGGACTTGCGGCAAACGCCCGTGCCCCGCTGGGATTTGCTCGACCTCAAGCGCTATGCCTGCATGAGCATCCAGTTCTCGCGCGGCTGTCCGTTCGCCTGCGATTTCTGCAATGTCACCGCCCTGCTGGGCCGCCAGGTACGCATCAAAACCTCGCGTCAGATTATCGCCGAGCTGGACGGCCTGTATGCCCAGGGATGGCGCAATGAAATTTTCTTCGTGGACGACAATTTCATTGGAAACAAGCAATTCCTTAAAACCGACTTGTTGCCGGCCTTGATCGCATGGCGTCAGGACAAACGCCATATCTGGTTCAACACCGAGACATCCGTTAATCTGGCGCAAGACGTGCCGTTAATGGATATGATGGTCAAAGCCGGATTCAACAAGGTGTTTATTGGCATTGAAACCCCGGACGAGGCTTGCCTGGCCGAGTGCGGCAAACACCAGAACAAGAACCGCAACCTGGTGGACGACGTTAAACGCATCCAGCGCGCCGGGCTTCAAGTGCAGGGCGGGTTCATTGTCGGCTTTGACAGCGATTTGCCCTCCATTTTCCAGAGGCAGATCGATTTCATTCAAAAGAGCGGCATTGTGACCGCCATGGTCGGCATGCTGCAAGCCCCTCCGGGGACCCGGCTATACGAACGCATGAAGAAGGAAGGCCGGCTGCGCGGGGAATTATCGGGCGACAACGCGGATGGTTCGACGAATATCATTCCGGCCATGAGCCTAGAAGCCCTGCGAAAAGGCTACAAGGACATTCTTCAGAACATCTATGCCCCGAAGCACTACTACCAGCGCATCCGGACCTTTCTCCGGGAATTCAAGCCGCCCCAGACCCGTACCCCTCTCCAAGGCGTACATGTACTGGCGCTCGTGCGGTCTTTCTATCGGCTGGGCATTGTGGGCCAGGAGCGCTTTCATTATTGGTATTTACTGCTCTGGACCCAGTTTCGACGTCCCAAGCTCTTTCCCGAGGCCATCACGCTGGCAATCTACGGCTACCATTTCCGGAAAATCTGCAAGCACCATGTGACTTGAAGACACGCGGAAGCACAGAACGCCGTTTTTATCCGCAATCTGCATCGCAAGCTCCCTCGGAATATCTCGGCTTTTCTTGCCAACCGATATATTCAATCCTCCATTCCGAGGGGCTAAACCACCGGTAGCTTGACTTCAACGCGCAAGTCGTGTTAATTCTATCATACGATACACCTTGAAGAACGTCGCTGTCAGGAATACAACCGCCAATGAACGAGAAAACCATCAGTTCCCACCGGGTTTTTGACGGACGTTTGCTTAAACTTGACGTTCTTGAAGTGAAACTCGACAATGGCTGGCGCGCCCGGCGCGAGATTGTTCGCCATCCGGGCGCGGTGGCTATCTGGGCTCGCGCACCGGATGGACGCTTTGTGTTTGTCCGCCAGTTCCGCAAGGCGGTCGAGCAGGAGTTGTTGGAGGTCGTGGCCGGCACGCGGGACATCGGGGAAACACCGGGAACGTGCGCCCGGCGCGAGATCCGGGAAGAAACCGGCTATGCGGTGAAAACCATGACACCGCTGGGTTCCATATTCACGGCGCCCGGTTTTTGCACGGAACAGATTTTCATTTTTTACGCCGAGTTGGCCGATAGTCCCGACTCTCCGAGCCTGCCCGCCGGCCCAAGCTCGGCCAAGAAGCGCGGCCAGGGAGGTCGGGACGGCTGCCCGGACCCCGACGAACAGTTGGATGTGGTTTTGCTTGACGAAGCCGAATGGAAAGCCATGATGTCCCGCGGCGCCGTCCAAGACGCCAAAACCTGGGCAGCCTGGGGGATGTTTCGGAATGCAGAATGAAAAATCAAGGTAGCCATTCACGGCTTGAAATTTGAAACTGGAAATTAGAAATTAGGATGAGAGATGGGCCGGATGAAATTGGAAAACAAAGATTCCAATTCGACGCCAAATTTCAATTTCCAATTTAAAGTTTCAATCCGAAATGCATCCATTAACAGTACAAAAGAGTGAAAGCCAAATATCTAATTTCGAGTTTCTAATTTCAGCGTTCCTTGGACGCTTACCCATGAACAAAGAACCTGCACCCAGCTCTTCCCAGCGCGCCTGGAAATTCGTGTCTGAGGGCATTTGGGAGATCGAACTCAATTCGCTGTCGCGGCTCAAGCGCTTAGGCATTAATTTTGTCCGGATCGTTTTCCTCGTTTTCAAGGGCTTCCAGGATAACGAGTGTCCCCTGCACGCGGCCTCGTTGACTTACAGCGCCTTGATGGCAATCGTGCCGCTCTTGGCGCTGGCCCTGGCGCTCTTGCGGGGTTTGGGCGCGGGTGACTGGGCCGAACAACGTATCATCCAGTCTATCGCAACCATGCCGGACCAGTTCCAGGACTTTGTCGTCAATTTGTTCACGTACGTAAAAAACACGAATTTCGCCACACTGGGCGGGATTGGGCTTGCACTCCTGCTCTGGACCGTGGTCCAGGTATTGAGTTGCGTGGAAATGTCGTTCAACCGCGTCTGGGGTGTGACCCTGCCCCGGCGATTACTGCGCACATTTTCGGATTACCTGAGCATCGTCATGGTGGTCCCGATCCTGATGGTGGCGGCTACGACAATAAATGCCGCGCTCAGCAACCCGGCGCTGATCCAGTTGCTTCAGGAACGTTTCGGTTACGCCCATTTCCTGTACTCCCGGTTTCTTTCGTTCCTGCCCTTGCTGGCGACCTGGGCAGCATTCTTTTTTCTCTACAAGCTGATGCCAAACACGCGGGTGCTGACCATGCCGGCGGTGGTCAGCGGAATCATCGGCGGCTCACTGTGGATCGGGTGGCAATGGTTTTACATCGAATTGCAGATCGGCATCAGCCGCTATAATGCCATTTACGGGACCCTGGCCTCGGTGCCGGTTTTCCTCTTCTGGTTATACATTTCATGGTGGATAATCCTGCTGGGCGCCGAAATCGGGTTCGCCCTGCAAAATTATTCGACCTATAAAATGGAGCAGAAAGCGCACGGGGCCAGCACCCAGGCCCGGATCATGCTGGCGCTTTCCATAATGTCGCACTCAGCGCAGGCCATGATGATCAATGTGCCCCAATTCGACATCAATGCCTATGCGCATATCCATCGCGTGCCTGTCCGGCTGATCCATGAAGTCGTGGATGCCCTTGTGAAGGCCAACCTGCTGGCGGATGTGTCCGATGGCGCCGGCCGCTACGTGCTCCTCAAGGTGCCGGATTCGGTCCGCGTCAAGGATATTATCAACGTCATGCTTCAGTCCGGGGCTACGCCCCACAGTTTAGGCCTGGATATGCTGAACCCGGCCATCCGGCAGGTGATGGGCAAAATGGATGCCGGCTCCGCCGAGGCCCTCAAGGACTTCAGTATCGCCGACCTGCTCCAACTGCACTCCCGGCTGAACCAGACCCCACTCATGAACCGCCCGTCGTAAAGCACATGAAACGTATCTCGCCATGCCGGCAGCCAAGGGGTCCCTTGCCCCGCAGCGGGGTGACGTGGTAAAGCGTGCGGAAGAAAGGTGGAAACTACATTGTCGGCTCCGATCAACTTCGAACAATCCTTGAACGCCGAGCAACTGGCGACGGTAACGGCCCCGGATGGGCCGCTCTTTGTATTGGCCGCCGCGGGCACGGGCAAGACCCGCACACTCGTCTATCGCGTGGCTTACCTCGTGCAACAGGGCGTGGATGCCCGCCGCATTTTGCTCCTGACCTTCACCAATCGCGCCGCGCGCGAAATGCTCGAACGCGCCCAGGCCCTGGTGGGCGAAAGCGTCGGCGGCCTGTGGGGCGGCACGTTCCATCACATGGCCAACCGCATCCTGCGCCGGCACGCCCATTTTCTGCAATACGGCCTCGACTTCACCATCCTGGATCACGACGATTCCATCACTTTGACAAAAATTTGCCTCTCCGAGTTGAAGCTGAAAGGCAAGGAATTTCCCAAGCCGGAAGTGATCCTCTCGCTCCTGAGCGGCGCGGTCAACCGGCGTCAGGCCGTGCGCGAGGCCGTCGAACAGCGTTTCGAAACGCACCCCGTGGATCCTGACGAGGTCCTGCGCGTACTGGAGCTGTACCAGAAAAAGAAGCGCGCCCAGAACGCCATGGATTTCGATGACCTGCTCATCAACGGCCTGCGGCTCTTTCAGGAGCACGCCGAGGTGCTGGCGCGCTACCAGGAGCAATTTCTCTATGTGCTCGTGGATGAATACCAAGATACCAATCCGATCCAGGCTGACTGGGTGGACCTGATCGCCAAGCGCAATCGCAACCTGCTGGTGGTAGGCGACGACTTCCAGAGCATTTATGCCTGGCGCGGCGCGGACTACCGCAACATCATGACTTTCCCCGAGCGTTACCCGGATACACGCACATTCAAGCTGGAAACCAATTATCGCAGCGTGCCCGAAATTCTCCAGGTGGCCAACCATTGCATCGCGGGTAATCCGCGCCAGTTCCAAAAAGTCCTGCGCGCCACCCGCACGGCGCATCACAAACCCGTCCTGGCCATCCTGCGCGACGGCGGCCACCAGGCGCGTTACGTGGTCGAACAGGTCCAGCGCCTCCGGCGCGAGGGCTACGCCTGGCGCGACATGGTCGTGCTTTATCGCGCCCATTACCACGCCATGGAACTGCAGATGGAACTGGCCCGCGAGCGCCTTCCCTATACGGTGACCTCCGGCGTCCGGTTCTTCGAGCAGGCCCACATCAAGGATGCCTGCAGTTTCCTGCGCATCCTGCACAATCCGGGCGACGAATTGGCGTTCATGCGCCTGCTCTCGCTTCTGCCGGGGGTGGGCGGCAAAACGGCCGAAAAAATCTGGCGCGCACTGGGCGGCCGCTTCGAAACTCGTGACGCCGCCCAGCGCCAGGCCCTGCATGACCGCCTGCCGGCAGTCGCGCAAGCCTGCTGGCAAAACCTGGCGCCAATCCTCGAAAAATATGAGGCCGAACTGAAGGAAGATCCGGCTGAGTGCGTCTTTCAGTTCAACAAGGTGTTTTACGACCAGTACGCGCTCGATACCTTCGAAGATTACGAGCGGCGCATGGAGGATTTGCAGGAAGTCATGAAGTTCATGTCGGATTTCGAATCCACCGAGGAATTTCTGAACGAGGTGGCGCTGGTCACCAACCTGGATGCGGAGACCGACCGCATGGACGGGATCGCCAAAGACAACCTGCGCCTGAGCACCGTGCACCAGGCCAAGGGCCTGGAGTGGAACGTGGTGTTCGTGCTTTGGGCGGCCGACGGCATGTTCCCATCCAGCCGCGCCATGACCGAATCCGGCGACGATGAGGAAGAACGGCGGTTATTTTACGTGGCCGTGACGCGCGCCAAGGATGAGCTGTTCCTGTGCGTGCCGGCCGTGCGCCGCGCCCCCGACGGCGGCGCCCAGTTTTTTTCGCCCTCCCGCTTCATCACGGAAATCCCCGCTGACTGCCTCCGCCAGGAACAGGTCGGCTTCCTGTAATCCAACCTGCTGCGCTTTTGAAATCGGCGCGTTTTTCTGTTTGGCGGCACGCCAGCCGCATGAATTCGCCTCCTGAAACCCCGGTCATATTTCGTCAACAGAAAGCAGATATTGCCCGATGACGCCGTCCTCAGCGCGGTGTAAGGTGGATTCCAGTTGATTCGGAAACATCCGTCAACCTCAGGGATCATAAATATGAGAAAGAAAATAGTGGCTTTATTGCTTGCCAAGATGGTGCAGAAAAGAGTCCTGGCCTCCAGGGAATTGGCGCGGTTAAAAAAGATCGCCGATGTAAGGCCCAATATATTCCCCAAACTGGATACGGCTGCCTGCAAGGTTCTTATTAAGGATGCGGATGCAGTCATTAGCAGCTGGGGAACACCGAAACTTGAAAAAGAAATCCTCGACTGTGCCCCCCATTTGAAGCTGATTGCCCATGCCGCCGGTTCCGTAAAACCTGTGGTAAGCGACGAGGTGTGGAAGCGGAAAATTCGCGTTACAACCACGGCGCCATCCATTGCGCTGAGCGTCGCCCAATTTACGCTGGGCATGATGCTCTTATATTCTTTAAGGATCAGGAAATTCGAGCAAAAGGTTATAATGAAAGGATGGGCGAAAATCGAGGACAAGCTGCGATGCAAGGGTCTCTATGACATCACAATCGGGATTTTGGGCGCCGGATTTGTCGGGCAAAAAGTGATGGAATATCTCAAGGCGTTTGATGTGGCCATTCTTCTTTACGATCCAACCCTATCCAGGGAACAGGCCGATAGGCTCGGCGCCACCAAGGCGGGCATCGAACAGCTGGCAAAACACAGCGACATTATTTCAAGCCACGCGCCTTCCATTCCCGCCACTTATCACCTGATCGGCAAAAAAATATTCGGTTTGATGAAAAAAGACGTATTAATTGTAAACACCTCGCGCGGCAGTGTTATTGACGAGAAGGCCATGGTTGCGTTTTTAAAGAAAAACAAAGAGGCCTTTGCCTGCATTGATGTTACGGACCCGGAACCGCCTGCCGCCAACAACCCGCTGCGAAGGATGAAAAACGTATTGCTGACCCCTCATCTGGCGGGTACGGGCGCCAACTTGCGTCAAGGCAGATATGCTGTTACCGAAATACAAAATTTATTCGCGGGCAAAAAGCTGGTCTACGAAGTTACGAATAAGATGCTGGGCACCATGGCATGAAGCCCGCATGAAACGTCCATCGCGAATATTCCGCATGTCATTGAATACCGTTAAATTTGGGCTCAAAATGCTTTTAAAAAAAGGTGAAGGCAATGAAACTTGTCATGTTTTCGAAAGCGCTGAAGGATTTACATATTAAGCAGATGATTGCCAAAGCCCATGAATTGGGCGTGGAAGGATATGACCTGGCTGTGCGCCCCGGTTATGTCGTCAACCCGGACAATGTGGGCGCGGAATTGTCAAAAGCGGTTGCGGAATTTAAAAAGGAAGACCTATCCATTCCCTTGATAACGGGCCGCGGGGATTTGCTGAACCCGGATGATCCCGATGTGTTGCCGCTGCTCTCTGCCATGGAAAAGGCGGATGTTCGCCTGCTGAAACTGGGATATTACACAATGCAAATGGACGGGCGTTTCAATTATTGGCGGGAGGTCGACAAGCTTCGCAGAATATTTGAAAAATGGGCCGAACTCGGCAAGGAATACGGGGTACGGGTCCTGTACCACACCCATAGCAGCAGTTCCGCCGATGACGAATATCTCGGCTCCAACGCATCCAATCTTATGCATTTGATTAAAGGCTTGGACCCGGCGGGATTCGGCGCCTACCTTGACGCAGGGCATCTTTCCGTCGAGGGGGAGCGGTTTCCTTACGCCGTGGCAATTGTGGGGGAATATCTTCAGGCCGTTGCGCTTAAAGACGTCGTCAAAGAATGGGACCAAGTCAACGATTGTCCCAAAAAGCGATGGGTCAAGGGAGGAGAAGGGCATGTGGATTGGAGCACGGTTTTTAAGACGCTGGTAAAAATCGGATACAATGGCACGGTTTCCATCCATTGCGAATACGAACACAAGGATATGGATGGATTTTTTGCGCAGCTGCCCAACGAAGTGGCTTTTTTCCAGCGCAAGCGTGAAATAGCGGAATCGGCGAAGGCATAGGAGAAAAGAAAATATGTCGAGTTTTAAAGATGTTCGCGTAATCGGAAGCGATCTGTACTTCCTGCCGGTTCATACACGGGTGCCATTAAAGTTCGGTACGGAAATTTTGACCTATGTTACCTGCGCACGTACAAAAATAGTTGTGGAAAACTCCAGAGGACGCAAAGCTGAGGGTTGGGGTGAAACTCCGCTTTCGGTGAATTGGGTTTGGCCAAGTGCGCTCTCCTATGAGAATCGCCATGAAGCGCTGAAAAAATTCGCCACACGGCTTGCTAAAGCCTGGGTGGGGTATCCCGTGTCCGGCCATCCCATGGAAATCGGTTATCATTTCATTGAAAAGGAATTGCCGAAAATAACAAAAGACAGCAACAAAAACCGCCCGCCGAAGGCGCGAATACCTCATTTAGCGGCTTTGGTCTGCAACTCGCTTTTTGACATTGCGCTTCATGATGCTTACGGCAATTTGCATGGGATTCCGGTTTACAAAACCTACAACAAACGGTACATGAACAAGGACTTGTCGGCCTTCATCACACCGGCCAAGGGAACGAATGTCTGTTTTAAAGGCAAGTACCCGGTTGATTTTTTTGCGGCAAACCCTCCCAAACAGCTTTTGGCCTGGCATCTGGTCGGCGGGGTGGATTTGCTGGATAAATCCGAGTTGACCGGTAAAGAACCCGAAGACGGATTTCCTGTTGTTTTAACCGATTGGATCAAGCGGGATGGCTTGAAATGTCTAAAGATTAAATTGCGCGGGAACGATCCTGCATGGGACTACGATCGCCTGATAAAAGTGGGAGAAATCGCCCTGAAACAAAACGTGAATTGGCTTACAGCCGATTTCAACTGCACGGTCACAAATAGCGCCTATGTGAACGATATTCTGGACCGCTTGATGCACGCATACCCGCGGATTTACGCCATGATCCTTTACGTGGAACAGCCTTTTCCTTACGATCTGGAGAAAAATCGGATTGATGTTCACGCTGTTTCGGCCCGCAAGCCGCTTTTTATGGATGAAAGCGCGCATGATTGGCGCATGATTAAACTGGGACGCTCGCTTGGTTGGACAGGCGTGGCCTTAAAGACTTGCAAAACCCAGACCGGAGCAATACTTTCTGCATGTTGGGCTAAAGCGCATGGAATGACTTTGATGGTTCAGGATCTAACCAATCCCATGCTGGCGCAAATTCCGCATGTGCTTCTGGCCGCCCATGTTGGCACTATTGCCGGTGTAGAAACCAACAGCATGCAGTTTTACCCGCAGGCCTCCAAACCCGAAGAAAAAGTGCATCCGGGGCTATACAAGCGCCATAAGGGAATGGTTGATTTCAAAACCATCGGTAAAACCGGGTTCGGTTATTGTCTGGACAAAATAAAAAGAACTTTGCCAAAACCTGTTTACCAAGGTGTTGTTACTCTGAAATAGCGTGACGCTGCGGCAGTTTTTTACGGTGTCGCCCCCTGCGGATTCCTGACATCCTTGCCGAAATATTCAGTCAAGCCCCCCCCCGACTACCTCCGCCAGGAACAAGTCGGATTCCTGTAATCCGACTTGCTGCGTTCCAGCTTGCTACGCTTGACATTTGCACCCAAATGTACATAATTACACTTGTTTGTTGGGCGTATTTATTATGAATGCGACACCGAAATTTTTACGCTATCTCTGCGTGTTCTTGTGCCTTTTTTTATTGGCCAACCCGGCCTTGGCGGGCGTGTGGCGGTTTGCCGTCATCGGCGATACCCGCGGCGATGGTCCGAATACCCCTGCCAACCGGTGGGTCAATACACCCGTTCTTGCGGCCATAGCGACGGCCATCAGCAACGATCAGGCCGAACTGTTGCTCGTCGCCGGCGACCTGATTTACGGCGATCCCGTGTCCTCGAGCGGCACCAACATGGCCGCGCAGTTCGCCGTGTGGACTAATGCCATGGCGCCGGTTTATAAGGCCGGCATCACCGTCTATCCCGTGCGCGGCAACCACGATGCCACAGGCGACAGTTCCTTGGGCACGGCCTTCCTGACAGCCTTTCCCAATACCCCCCGCAACGGGCCGGACGGCGAAGCGGGCTTGACCTATAGCTTCACATATAAAAACGCCTTCTTCGCCGGGCTCGATCAGTTCCACAACGCGCACCGCGTCAACCAGACATGGCTGGACAATCAACTGGCGCTCAATACCAAGGCACATATATTCACCTTCGGCCATGAGCCGGCCGTGCAGGTGACACATTCCTCTTGCCTGGCTGAGAACCGCGATGCCCGCAACGCGTTTATCAACGGCCTGACCGACGCCGGGAGCCGCCTCTATTTTTGCGGGCACGATCACTTTTACGACCACGCCATCGTGACCGCGCCGAACGGCCGGACATTCCGGCAACTGGTGGTCGGCTCCGGCGGCGCGCCGGGTGTAGGCTGGAGCGGGGTCTATGGCGCGGACTTCGGTGAAGGAGGCATGGCGGTCAACGTCCGGCACATCGGTTACACTAACGGCTACAGCCTGGTGACAGTCTCCGATTTTGCCGTGACCGTGGAATGGAAAGGTTCCGCCGACCTGGTCACCTGGCGGACCCTCGACACGTTCCAATACATCCTGCCTAATCCGGCCGTGCACCGGATCAATGATTACGATGGCGACAGCAAATCCGACATAGCCATGTATGATGAAACCACCGGCAACTGGACGGTTCTGTTTTCAAGCCAGAACTTCGAGTCCGGGGCGCAACCGATCCTGGGAAGCATCGGTTGGCGGCCGGCGCCGGGCGACTACGATGGCGACGGCAAAACCGACATAGCCGTCATGAGTAAAACCGGCACGTGGTGGATGCTCCTGTCGGGCAGCGCCTACCAGCCCGTTGTCACCAATTTCGGCGTTACCGGCGCCGGCCCGGTGACCGATACCGGTCCGGTGCCAGCCGATTACGATGGCGACGGGATGACGGATCTTGCTTATTATAAAAAATCGTCAGGCGAGTGGGGTATCCTGTTCTCGGACAGCGGCCAAGCTGTGACCGCGACATGGGGCGGGCCGGATTTCATACCCGCGCCGGCTGATTTTGACGGCGACGACAAGGCCGATCCGTGCAAATATAATGAAGCAACCGGCGAATGGTATATTCTGCTCTCCAGCAGCGGGTACCAGGAAGTTTCCACGATCTGGGGCGGGGCCGGATACCAGGCGGTGCCCGCCGATTTCGATAACGACGGCCGCGCAGACCCGTGCGTCTATAATAAAACCACGGGCGAGTGGCAAATCATGCTTTCCAATTATGGCTACGCGCCGATCGCCTTCACCTGGGGCAACACCGATTATAAGCCTGTGCCCGGCGACTACGATGGCGATGGCCGGGTGGACCCAATGGTGTATGCCGATTCTATTCCCCGCTGGGCAATCATGCTTTCCGGCAGCGGATACGAAGGCGCCAGCCTGCCATTTGGCGGCACGAACTGGGCAGCGGTCAAATCGCTCTGGCGCGAGGATCTGGTGTTTCTGGCCTTTGGCGACAGCATCACTTACGGAGGCGGCAGTAGCAGTGATGGTCCCGCCACCGGCTATCCAAAGCTGTTGGAAACCAAACTGAAGCAATATTACGATGGCTTTTTTCTCTCCATCAACCGGGGAAATCCCGGCGAAGACACTTACGAGGGTTTTGAGCGGTTTGCCCAGACGCTGGATGAAACCAATCCCAACCTCGTTCTGCTCATGGAGGGCACTAACGACAGCTTTTATGGCACGCCTGATGACGAGATCGAAGAAAACCTGCGCAACATGATTCGGATTGCCCTGAGCCGGGGTATCCCGGTGATCATCGCCACGATTCCGCCGGTAATCACCAATGCCTATCGCGACCGCAGTGCACAGATGGCAAGAATCATGGCCTTCAACCCGCGCATTTATACCATTGCCGCCGATTTCGATATTCCGGTGGCTGCGGTGTTTGAAGCCATCACCGCCGTCCCCGGTTGGGAATCCCGCCTGATGGATCAGCCTTCCGCCAACCATCCTAACGACGCCGGCTACCAGGTCGTGCGCAACGCCTTCTACACGCCCGTTTCCGCCGGCCTGAATGCCGGCCAGTATTAAATTCAGGCCTCAAAACCCTATGGAAATAATGGCCCACTGCGGTGGGCTCTACTTTTGCCATCGTAGGGCGCGACCTCGTGTCGCGCCATTGGATTTGGTCCGGACAAAGAATGGCCTGACGCAAGGTCAGGCCCTACACAAGTCAGATGGGGTATATACCTCAGATGTCTGAGGATTTTCGTTTTTTATTGCCTAATGGCAGGGCCATGGATAATACTGATACTTTGATGGATGGACCAAATGTGTGTGTTGAAACCTTGCGGTGTTTGAACAATCTGTTGAGGACAACTCCATGACACCCCGCGAATTATACGAACGGATGCTCCGCATGATCCAACCTGTCTTGCCGGCCCGGATCGAAAAGGCTTACCAGCGGCTGGATTCCCTGACCAAGCCCCGACGCAGCCTGGGTTACCTGGAAGAGATTGCGGCGCGTCTGGTGGCCGTGCTTCAACAGACAAAGCCAAAAATTGAAGGCAAGCGCGTGTTTGTATTTGCCGGGGACCATAAGGTCGTGGCGGAGGGTGTCAGCGCCTACCCCTCGTCGGTCACAACCCTGATGGTTAAAAATTTCATCGGCGGCGGCGCGGCCATCAACGTACTGGCGCGGCGCGCCAACGCGGAGGTGGAAGTGATTGATATCGGCATGGCGGAAGACCCCGGCAAGTTGAAGGGCCTGCTTCGCCTGAACGTCAAGCGCGGCGCCGATAATATTATGCACGGCCCGGCGATGACCGCAGAAGAAGCCTTACGAGCAATCATTGTGGGCATCGAACGCGCCAACCAAGCCGTGGACAGTCATGTAACCCTGATGGCCACGGGCGAAATGGGCATCGGCAACACGACGCCGGCCGCGGCGCTCCTGGCCGTCCTGCTCGACCTGCCGGCGCGCGACCTGGTCGGCCCGGGCACGGGACTCGACAACGCGGGCCTGGAACGCAAGCGGCAGATCGTGGAACAAGCCGTGACCATCAACCGCTCACGATGCACAGACCCGCTTTCCACGCTGGCGGCTTTGGGCGGCTTGGAAATTGCGGGCATTTGTGGTCTGTGCCTGGGCGCGGCCGCACGGGAGCGCCCGGTGGTGGTGGATGGCTTCATCTCCAGCGCCGGCGCGCTGGTCGCCATGCGCTTGTGCCCGGCCGTAAAGGATTACCTGTTTTTCGCGCACATGAGCGCCGAACCGGGGCACCGCATATTTTTCGAAAAGGAACACCTGCGGCCGCTCGTCAGCCTGGATATGCGTCTGGGCGAGGGCACGGGCGCGGCGATCGCCATGCAAATCATGGAAGACGCGCTGGCCATTTACAACGAAATGGCAACCTTCGAGCAGGCCGGCATTGCGCCGGGCGCCTGATTCCATTTTTGATTGCGGATTGTGGATTGCTGATTTCGGCATAGGAATTTAAATGTTACATAGTTTGTCATTCCGAGCGTAGCGAGGAATCTCGGCTAAGGTGATTAATACTGCGGAGATCCTTCACTTCGTTCTGGATGACAGAAAAGTTGCCGCCTTTGGCAGCCTAATTAAATGCTAAGGAATTTCAAAGTTGTAGCCGCGATCGGTGAAAAGCGGATTCGAAACATCCGGGGTCAGCGACCCCGGCTACAGAATAAGTCGCCCCGTTCTTCGGGGCCTAATTTATTTAGCATTTTCCAGCATTAAGACCGATATTTGGAAATAACCTTGGTCACCAAAATTCATGGGTTGACGGTGGATCGGGTAGATGGCCAAGGGTATGATAAAGAGCAAGTTCCAGCACGCGATACGTGCGAAAGCCATAGGCTCGTTTAGTAATCAC
>Ga0209749_1000533_pt1 | contig 49832 bp, 36 predicted proteins | sample EPASupsiteSAE347_FD_187267 | JGI IMG/M metagenome (GOLD analysis project Ga0209749, IMG submission 187267) | Bioremediated contaminated groundwater from EPA Superfund site, New Mexico - Sample SAE3-47 (SPAdes) (version 2) | ecosystem: Environmental > Aquatic > Deep subsurface > Groundwater >... | reverse complement strand
CCGGCTGGCGAAGTTGCCATTCTCGGCCCGTTGGGGAATGGCTTCCGTATTGAAAAAACCCGCCCCCACAGGATATTGCTGGCGGGAGGCATGGGCGTGGCGCCGATCACTTTTCTCGCCCAATATCTTAAAGACCGGATTGCCCCGAAACATGAATTGAAAATCTGCCTGGGTGCGAAAAGCTGCGCAGAGATCGTCGGTTTGGAGCGGATAAAAGACCTTCATGGATTGATGAACATCGTCACGGATGATGGCAGTATGGGAAGTTGCGGCCTGGTGACGGACCTGCTGCCGGACATTGTGAAGGGGTGTGATCCGCGCAAAACGATGATTTACGCCTGCGGACCTATGGCCATGCTGAGAACCCTTGCCGAACAATTGGCCCCGACCGGCTTCCCCTGCCAGGTCTCAATCGAGGAGCGCATGGCTTGCGGAGTGGGCGCTTGCCTCGGTTGTGCCGTTGACGTTCATAATCGGCGTGGAAGAAGAGTCAAGAAATCGGTCTGCAAAGACGGCCCCGTTTTCAGTATCGAGGATATCTGCTGGGAGGAGCCATGACGAACGGGAAAAACCAAGACAGGCCAGGGAAACTCGCAGTCGAAATCGGGACATTGAAGCTGAAGAATCCCGTAATGACAGCCTCAGGAACCTTTGGTTACGGCGAGGAATATGCACCGTACGTAGATCTTAGCCGTCTCGGAGCAATCATCGTCAAAGGGTTGTCTTTGAAGCCGCGCCTCGGTAATCCCGGACCGCGAATCATGGAGACGCCTGCCGGGATGCTTAACGCCATCGGCTTGCAGAATGTCGGCGTCAAAAACTTCATCCGGGACAAACTGCCCTATCTACGACAGTTCGATACGGCCATTATTGCCAATGTTTATGGAGAGACGATCGAGGAGTATTTGCGGGTAAGCGAGATCTTGACGGCGGCCGACGGAGTTCATGCCCTGGAAATCAATGTGTCCTGCCCCAATGTCAAGAAAGGCGGTGTTGCCTTTGGAACGGACCCGGATATGGTTGCCGAACTGACTCTCGGAGTGAAAGGGATTACCGATCTGCCCGTGATCGTGAAGCTTTCGCCTAATGTAACGGATATTGCCGTCATGGCGAAAGCGGCGGAAGCCGCCGGGGCCGATGCCGTATCCCTGATCAATACGATTACAGGCATGTCGGTAAATATAGATAAACGGATCCCCCATTTGAAGAATGTTACCGGAGGACTGTCCGGCCCGGCCATCAAGCCTATCGCTCTGAGGATGGTCTGGCAGGCCGCAAGTCAGGTCCGCATTCCCGTCATTGGCGTGGGCGGGATCATGTCTGCCGCGGATGCCCTGGAATTTTTCATCGTCGGGGCCCGGGCGATTCAGGTGGGGACGGCCAATTTTGTTGAACCCCGGGCGACGATGTGCATTATCGAAGGCATAGAGGCGTATATGAAGAGGCATCAAATCATCGATATGAATGCCCTCGTGGGGTCATTGCGAATATAGAATCTGGAGGAAATATCAGATGGCCGGATACGATCTTATTGCCGAAGGCATTTATCTGGTAGGAGGTCCGAATATATCGCGATCTGAGGACGCGACGGTTTTTGTTGTCGATTTTGAAGGCGAACTCGTCATGATCGATTCCGGGTCTGGACGGAGCTCCCGTATTCTTGAAGACAATATCCGCGCCGCCGGCCTGGATCCCCACAAAATAAGCCGTCTTATTCTAACGCATTGTCATATCGATCACATCGGCTCCGCCCCTTATTTCCGTAGCGAATTCGGCTGCAAGATCTTTGTTCACGAGGAGGACGCGGAAGCGATAGAAACGGGTGACCAGGTGCGAACGGCGGCAAACTGGTATGAAACGGATTTCCCGCCTACGGAGATCGATGAAAAACTGAAAGGCGACAGGGGCTGTCTGACTTTCGGAAAAGATAAGCTCCATTGGCTCCACACCCCCGGACATACCCCCGGTTCTATTTGTCTCTATCTCGACAGGGGAGGGAAGAGGATTCTATTCGGCCAGGATATTCATGGACCGTTTCTACCCAGTTTCAGATCGGATATCGGAAAATGGCAGGAATCGATGGAGAAACTTCTGTTGTTAAAGGCAGATGTCCTGTGCGAGGGTCATTTCGGGATCTTTCAACCCCAAGAACGCGTAACGGCGTATATAAAAAAGTATTTGCGCCAGAACAGTTGACGGCTTCGTAAAAGTCAAGAATCCTGTCCTTCCCGAGCAGGCGGGAGTTCAAGCCCCTGTCCGTAAATTTTCAGACAGGCATCAACGACGTCCGGGTCGTAGAGAATCCCACGGTTATTCCTTAGTTCCTCCAGGGCTTTGTCCATACCCAGCGCGTCCTGATAGGGACGGTGAGAAGCAATGGAATCGATGACGTCGGCAACGGCGATAATTTTGGCCTCCAGGCATATTTGCTCTCCCGGCAAACCATGGGGGTATCCGGAACCATCCATACGTTCATGATGCTGAATGATAATGGGAGCGATAGGAACGGGGAAATCGATATTTTTTAAAATGGCATGTCCCATTTCCGCATGCGACTTGATAAGATTGTACTCCGTATCATTCAATGCCTCGGGTTTGCCAAGTATATCGGCTGGAATATAAATTTTCCCGATGTCGTGGATCTCGGCGCTGATCTTGATGATATCCGTCTGTTCCTTGGAGAGATTCATTTCCCGGGCGATTGCTTCGGCGATCCCGGCCACGGCGTGCTGATGTCCGGCCGTATAGGGATCCCTGATTTCAACCATGGCGGAAATGGTGTCGATAACGCCGTTCATCATCTGCTTCAGTTTCTTGATACTTTCTTCCAGAGAGATTTTATCGAGAACATGCTCGTTGATATCATGAGTGACCACGATGGCATGGGAGATCTCTCCATCTGTTGATCGCCGGTAAGGATAGTAATTGACGTCATAGTGACGCATTCCACCCCCGTCAAATTCAAATGATTCCTGATAGGAAACCTCCTGGCCGGTGAAACAGCGCTCCAGATGGGATTTGATTATCTCAGCCGAAACGGGACCCCAGATCTCCTCAACGGTCTTGTTAAGGATTTGATCGGGGCTCTTTTTATGGGCGATGCAGTAGGAATTGCTTACCGCTTCATAGCGCAGCTCTTTATTGATGAGGGTCATGAACTCGCGAGCAGTGTTTACGATGAAGGCATACCTTCTCCACATCTCCTGCGTATTCTGCAGCGACGTTTCGATCTGTTTCCTGTCATGTACCTCCTTGGCGAGGGCTTCGCTTTTTTCTCTCAGCAACAGTACCTGCTGTTCTAAACGATGGTGAAGAACAGTATTTTGCAGAGCGAAATTAATAGTTGAGATCAAGACCGATATCGTCTGGAGATCTTCTTCCACGAAGGGCCGGCGATCTTCGTTGCGAACAAGCATCAGGATAGCCATCATATCATTTTCGTTAATAACCGGAACGGAAAGGGTTGATTTCTTGCCGAGGCCGGTAGCTGTGATCTGTGCTTTCATGTTTAAAATGACGAGGCGGGCCTGACACTCAAGGTCATAAGTCAAGGTCTCTTTATCGGTCTGTTGCGCCAGTGCATCCCCATGAAGGAGCTGAAGAGGTCGGTTATTTTCGAAAAGAAAAATTACGCCGAAAGTCGCATTCGCAATACTCTGCGACTTAGCGGCAAGAGACTCCAGCAGTTTCCTGATATCGTAAGCTTGATTAGCTGTTTCCGTGAGTTCCTTAATCGCGAGGAGTTCATTTACCCTGTTTTTCAATTCTGTGGTCGTGTCCTGAAACTTGACCAGGAGGCTTTGGAAAGAATGGCTGATATCGTTTAGTTCCACTATACCGTTCTGGCTTTCCAGAGCGCTTTGGACATTGTATCCCGTAGCGACTTTTTCTGCCATAGAAGATACCTTGAGAATCCTGTCAAAGATCTGGCGCAAAATGATCAGACCCGATAAAATCACAAAAAGAATCATAAGATAGACAATAATATTCTCCGTGTTAGCAAAAGCTTCCTTCGTATAAAGGAGATAGGTGAGTATGGTAAAAGGCAGGACAAACAAGAGCGCCTGTATAATAACCAACTTATATTGAAGGCCTTTTCCCTCGATGCTTAACCCTTTTAAAACCGATGCAGGCATAATCAGGACTCCTCAAAGATGATCGTGTACTTTTAATACTGTTATGATTAACAAAAAAAAGGCAATTTATAAAGGGTTATTTATCGGGCGGGATTCAGACAAGGGTATGGATCTCGGCAATTTTTTTTTCAAGCCTTTTTCCGGAAACGGGGAAAGGAGTTTTGAGTTCCTGAGCGAAGAGGGAAACTTTGTATTCTTCAATCATCCAGAATAACTCGTCAACGGCCGCTTTTTTTTCTTCCGATGCCTGCGCCGAGATCTCATTTCTGAGGTCTTGCCACGAAGCGGCGAAAGACTGGATTTCCCGGGTTCTGTCAAAGGCCTTTTCGAGGTGAAAAAGTCCTCTCCCGGCACGAATTTCCAGGGCGCGGATGTAGCGGCACAATGGGGATATCTTTTCGGAAGGATAAGTCTCGAGAAAATCATGAGGTAGAAGGGTTGCGAGTTCCTGCCGCAACTGTTGGAGATAGGAGACAGCCTGTCTATGGGAACGGTTTTCCTTTTCAAGGCGGTTCAGGGTCTGGACGGTCTGGAAATTAGCCTCCAGAACGGGCATCGCCAGCGACAGGACCTCCTGCCCCTTGGGGATTATTTGAGAACGCACATTTTGGGCATACTCTAAGAATTGATTTCTATTACTTATATATACAAAGAATAGATCATGTATTACCTTATTATAAAGTATCCTGGCGACGGCCCTTGTGCCCCCGAACATTTCCGACCAGATTTTCAGATTTCCCGTGGGAACCAGGGTTTTTCTCAAGTACTTTAATTCACTCTCAAAGTGCTTTTCATAAAGGGCGGCAACACCCAAGCGGTGGGAGGCCTCGGCATCGGGAAAGGAATGGAAAAGACGTAGATTTATGTTTCCTTCGATAAACTCCAGGGCAGGAAAGGCGATACCCGCCGGCTGGTCGGGATCGCCCAGGGCGATGGATTCCGGCAAGTCACCGAAATCCCAACCGGTGATATTTTCCCGCTCCCATGTTTTGCGGGCCCTTTCGAAACTTTCCGATTGAATCCGACCGAGGAACTGATCATGCAAACTGTTTATATCCCGGCTGTCGGCCAGGGTTTGACCATTTTCACCGGCGACGACAAAGCGCATTTTCAACTGATCGGGCAACTCGGTAAGGGGCCATACGGAGGGAGGGACGATGACGCCAAATTGCTCCTTCAGAATCCTGCCGAGGACAATCGGCAGATAATGCTCGTTTTTAGACAGATGGGCAATAATCGTCTCGGCTACCGTTTTTAAGGGAGGTAACTGCTTACGATAAAGCTTGGGGAGTCCCCTGAGCAGGGAATGCACCTGTTCGGGAAGTAAACCGGGCACCGCCATTTCAAAGGAATGGGGAGAGAGGGCCGGAACGATGGAGGCCGGAATGACGGCGGTAACGCCGTCTTCCGGCTTTCCCGGCGTGAAGCGGTAGGTAAGGGGGATACGGACCCCATGGACAATCGTCTCATCGGGCCAGGCACTCAAAGCCTCGTTATCCGGGGATTGAAGAAGAATGTCCTCCTCCTTCATCCGGAGAAAATCTTCGCCCCCTTGTTGGCGTATATATTTCAGGAAGGTTCGTTCATCATGAATATCCGGGAGCCGCCGGCGATAAAAACTGAAGACGGCCTCTTCGTTCAGGAGTATTCCCTGACGGCGGAGCTTGTTTTCCATGATGCGGACCTTTTCTATGATTTCCTCGTTATGACGCAGGAACGGATAGTCCCTTTTCATGGAGCCCTGCATGAGCCCTTCCCGAATGAAAATATCGTTGGCCACGGCGGGATCGATCCGGCCGTAGGAAACTATTCTTCCGGGGATGATCACGAGACCGAAGAGGCTCACCTGGGCGAAGGCCTGGACTTCCCCCCGTTCTTTGCTCCAGTGAGGTTCGGAATAGGTCGCCCGGCACAAGGGACCGGCGACTTCCTCGATCCATTCCGGCTGGATCGTGGCCGCTGTGCGTGCATAAAGTCTCGACGTCTCCACCCATTCCGCGGCAACGATCCATTGCCCGCCCCGCTTGAATAATCCGGAACCCGGAAAGATCATCGCCTCCTTGCCTTTCGGGGCCGTGTAGAGATTCTTGCCCTTTTTCATGGCGATCCCGGAAAGAAGCCCGCTTAGAATAGCTTTGTGGATAGTGTCATATTTATCCTCACCGTGATTGAAATCTTTAGTGCTGCGCAGCTTCATCTCTTCCGCGACGGTGACCCGGAGCTGGTGATGGAGGTCCTGCCATTCCCGCATCCGCCGGTAAGAGAGATAATGTTCCCGGCAGAAATTACGCAGCCGGCCCTGAGATTTCTCTCTTTCCCCTGTTTCGTGGTAAATGTTCCAGATGCGCAGCAAAGTGGCGAAGTCCGAAGCGGGGTCCCGGAATCGGGCGTGCATCTGATCCGCCTGGGCAGCTTTTTCCTGGGGCCGCTCCCGGGGATCGACAATGCTCAGGGCGGCGGTAATGATCAATATTTCTTCAAGGCAGCCTCGTTTCATGGCTTCGATGATCATCCTCGCAATGCGCGGGTCGAGGGGCAAACGGGCCATCAGGCGGCCGACATCGCTCAGGACGGGCTTCTCCTCGATCCGGACGGCGCCGAGTTCCTTCAGAATATCAATGGCGTCGGCGAGCTGTTTTTTGGCCGGGGGGTCCAAAAAAGGGAAGGTGTAGACGTCCCCGATCGCGAGGTAGAGCATGCGCAGAACGACGCCGGCCAGATTGGCGCGGATGATTTCCGGCTCCGTATAGGCGGGACGGGTCAGATAATCGTTTTTTTCGTAAAGGCGGATGCAGACCCCGTTACGGACCCGGCCGCAACGCCCCTGCCGCTGGTCGGCGCTGCTCCGGGAAATGTTCTGAATGGGCAGGCTGGCCGCGCGCGTCCGGGGATTATACTGGGCGATTCGCGCCAGGCCCGTATCAATAACATAACGGATATTGGGAATGGTAATGGAGGTCTCCGCCACGTTCGTGGCGACGACAATCTTTTGTTTTGACGAGGGCTGGAACACCCGCCGCTGCTCCGCCCAGGTCAGGCGGGAAAACATGGGGAGGATCGTCATGGTCTTTCCGAAACGTCCGGCAAGCAGGTCGCAGGTTTCCCGAATGTCCTGCTCCGTAGGCATAAATACGAGCATGTCTCCCTGATCGCGATCCTCCCGCAGGGTCTCCACCGCTGCTACCGCGGCGTCAAGATAAGAGCCGCCGTCGCCGTTATCTTCACCTTCGGGCACCACGGGCCGGTAGCGAACCTCCACGGGATAGAGCCGCCCGGAAATATTGATGATGGGCGCCTTGTCGAAGGCGAGGGAGAATTTCTCCGTATCGATGGTGGCCGAGGTGATGATGACCTTCAAATCCGGACGTCGGGGGAGAATCGTCCGGAGGATGCCGATGATGAAATCGATGTTGAGGCTCCGTTCATGGGCCTCATCGACGATAATGGTGTCATAGCGGCGCAGGAGGCGATCCCCCTGGGCCTCCATGAGGAGTACGCCGTCCGTCATCAGCTTGATGTAGGAATGGCGACCCGCCTTTTCATCGAAACGGATCTTGTAGGCGACGGATTGGCCGATTTGCTCGCCCAGTTCTTCAGCGATGCGGGTGGCGACGGTAATCGCCGCCACCCGCCGCGGCTGTGTACAGCCGATGAGACCCCGGATTCCCCGCCCGGCGTCCAGGCACATCTTGGGGATCTGGGTCGATTTCCCGGACCCCGTTTCCCCCGCGATGATGAGTACCTGGTGCTTTCTGATTGCCGCCACGATTTCTTCTCTCCGGGCGGCGATCGGCAACTGGGGGGGATAGGAGGTCTTGGGCGCCAGGGCCTGACGTTCTTCCCACCTTTTTTGCAGCGTCGAAGACTTTCGTTCCATGACGCCCTATTTCATATCTGAAAAGGTTCTGTCAATTGATTTCACTTGCTAATTACTTGAAATTGAGTAATATAATTCAAATATCTGCTCCTCGAAATGACAGAATTAGACTTTTACGAGGGCATCAGGTATGAATTTCAAGTAAGAGAACCTCTGATGACGAAACGCAAAAAAATCATGCCATATTGCCATCTTTCCCGCCGCAAACAGCGCGACAGTTTCATCCGGCTGCGCCAGAAGATACGGAGTGAAACCCCGGTTTATGGCGGGCACTTCACAAGCCGCCATGTTCTTGACGAACCGGGACGTCCTGCCCTTTACAACCAGTGGGCCGACGTTTACTTCCTTGGGAGCGATGGGTTGACTATCTGGAATGCAGCCATCATTACCGCCGTCCGTGAATTTTGGGATACTGTCGAGGAGATGACGCATAGCCGGGCATGGGAGATGCTGACTACGGAAGAACAGTCAGCCGAGGCGGAGATGAAATTTGAGCCGATATGGTCAAAAGGCAAACGGATGTATCGATTGATAGAAAAACTGAATATTGTCTATGAAAAATTCGGCGGGCTGACCTATACTGACTATCAGGAAATACTCGCCGAAGAGATTATCAAAAATGAACCACCGGAGGTATTTGAGTCGTTCACGACGGATCGCTCTTACAGATACGGCGTCGGGCTGAATATCGTTATCCATGTTGAAGAAGTCAACAGTGCGTCTATCGACGCCGCTATCCGTAGATTCCGTGAGATAGGGGAAACGGATTGGCGGGCGGCAGCACCCGTGCCACGGATCGAATTACCGTTCGAGAGCGAAAATGCAGCGTTTAAAAAAATCAATTATGATTGCCTCAATTCTGAAAGCGTTGAAGGATGCTGACATGATACGAAATAGAATTATTGGGATTTACTACCTAATTGTTGATTATTGGGCGGAGAAATATTTTATCACGATTGCAGGAAGGATCAAATGAACAGTAGCCCGGAAAAACTCAACGGCCTATCTCTGGACATTGCCGACGAAAACAGAGCCCGACTGAAGGCCCTTTTCCCTGCCGTCTTCACCGAAACTCTTAACGAAAAAGGCAAACTGGTGGATGCAGAGGACTTTGAAAAACTCAAGGCCAACGCGGTCCAGACCTTTGCCACCCTCAATATAGGTCGCGAAAAGGCAAAACGGATCGTTTTCAGAACCGTATAGGGGGGTGCAAAAGATGCCGGGAAAATCATTGGCTGTTTTTGAAGGCAAGCAAATTCGCCGTTATTACGACGAAACTACGGGAAAATGGTATTTCTCCGTAGTAGATATTATTCAGATTTTGATACAAAAACAGGATTATCAGGCAGCGCGTAATTATTGGAAGGTATTGAAAAACCGTTTAAATAAAGAAGGAAGTGAGTCGGTTACAAAATGTAACCGACTGAAAATGGAAGCGGCGGATGGCAAAAAAAATACCTTACCGACGCCGCCGACGCGGAAACGCTCCTTCGTCTGATACAATCCGTCCCCAGCCCCAAGGCGGCACAAACGGCGTGAATCGGAAAATATGAAGGTTGATTGCGGAAAGGCTCATTTCCAAGCATTGGGGGTAAACTTCAAGGATGCCGTCAATATCCATGAGGTGTTGCAGGCATAATCAGAACCCGAATAAGGACGAAGGTTTACGATATATGATAAGTAGATGATTTAATAGAACTATGAATGATGACATATTATCATTTGTAACGCCCTTGATTTCCGCATAAGGAACTATTTATGCCGCTCCTGACGATTTATTTTCAATTGCATCAGCCGTTCCGGCTCCACCCGGACCGGGACAAATTTCTCTGGGAGGAGAAAAACAGGGAGATCTTCGTCAAGGTGGCCGAGAAGTGCTATCTCCCCGCAACCTATCTTTTTACCGAACTCCTTCAGGCGTATCCCGAATTCAAGATCACCATGAGCATGTCCGGGGTCTTTCTCGAACAGGCGGAAAACTACCAACCCGAGGTCATCAAGGCCCTCCAGGGGCTCGTCGACGCCGGCAAGGAACGGGGACAGATCGAGTTTCTCGACGAAACATACTACCATTCCCTGACCAGTCTCTTCCAGGACCCGGCGAAGCGGGAATTCCGTGATCAGGTATCACTCCACCGTGACAAGATGCGCCGTCTCTTCGGCGTCTTCCCCACTGCTTTTCGTAACACCGAATTGATGTATAACAACAACATCGCTGCCGTCGTCGCGGACATGGGCTATCGGGCTATCCTCTGCGAAAAGCGGAACGATATGTTTATGAACGAACAGGTCCCCATATCTCCGAACGCCGTATTCCGGGCCCGGGATTTAAATTTGCTGGTCCTGCCGCGGCACCGGGAACTCAGCGACGATGTGGCCTTCCGCTTTCCCCATCGCCCCCTGACGCCGGATATGTACGCCTCCTATATATCCAAAATTGATGGAGAAGCGGTAATTCTCGGCTTCGACTACGAACATATGGGAGAGCACATCTGGGAAGACAAGGGTATTTTTGACTTTTGGCGGAATCTCCCCGAGGCGCTCCGTCAATATCCCGCCATCGTCATGGCCAATCCGACCGAGCTTGCGGAAAATTTTAAGGATGCCTCCTGTCCCGATGTAGACATCGACGGACTGGCGACCTCTTCCTGGGCGGACGCTTCCCGGGACACCTTTGGCTGGCTGGGAAATATGACGCAGTATGAATTATTCCGGGACATTGAGGCGATGGAGAACGACGCCCGCCGGGCCGGGGCGGAGGAGATGACCCGCTGGCGCCATCTGACGACATCGGATCATGTCTATTTCCTCCATGAAAACATCGGGGAAGATCATGCCGTTCATTCCTATTTCAATCCCTATGGAGGATCCATCTCCCAGCCGACCTATATTTTGACCCGCAAAATAGATCAGTTGCAGATTGCCATCCAGCGCTTCGAGGTGATCAAGAGAAAAGAGAAAACCGCCATCCTCATCATTACTCCGGAGACGGGCCCCCTGCCCGAGGAGATGGGCGATCTGGCCAAATACATTTCGGGAAAGAGCGGCGGCCAGGGAGAGGTGGTTTCCGCCCTCTGCGAGGGCATGACCGAGCGGGGCATCCATGTGCACCTGGCGACGCTGAATCTCAAGCGCCGGTTTCAACGGGAAAGCATGATGGATGAAAGGGAGTGGCGCGAAATTCGCTATCAGATCGATCCGAAGAGGATCCATCTGGTAAGTTCCGCCGTGTTTGCCGACAATATGAGCGCCTATGCGGGGAATCCCCTTCTGACGGCCGCCGAATTTCAACGGGAAATCATTAATAACGTCATAAAGACCGTCCGGGCGCAGCATCAGGGGAAACTGATCATCCACTCCCACGATTGGATGGCGGGGGGCGCCATAACCGCCTACGCCCGGGAAACGGGATTGCCGGTCCTGCATACCGTTCATAACGTCTTCACGGCCCACCTCCCCCTGGAGTTTTTGGGAGGAGTTAATCTCAATAATTTTGAAGACCATCTCTTCTTATCGACGGACAACGGCAGACAATGCGTGGATTGTCAGGCTACGGCTATAAAGAATGCCGCCATGATCAATTTTGTCGGGGAGCGGTTTCTTAGAGAAGTTGTGGACGACTACTTCATGGACCGATCGATCATTCCTCCGAGTGTTCGCCAGGAAGTTAAGGCCAAATATTATCATGACGCAGCGCGGGCGATCATCAATGCCCCGGCGTCAAACATGTATCCCGAGAACTGCCCCCATCTGGTCCGGCAGTACGGCGCCAACAGCGACATTATTGATGTAAAATCGGAAAATCTTGTTGAATTTCAGCGTCGCGTGGGGTTGAACATAGATCGCGACGCGATTCTATTCTTCTGGCCCTCCCGTCTCGATCCCGTCCAGAAGGGGGTCGAACTGCTGGAACTAACAGCTCAACATTTTGTGGATGCCCATCATGATGTCCAGATCGCCATTGTCGGCGACGGGGTCGGAAACGACCGCACCCATGCAGATATTTTGGGCAGGATCGCCTATGCCTCCCAGGGCAGGATCGCCTACCATCCCTTTACGGAAGGCCTCTCCGTGTTGGGATACGCTGCGGCCAGCGACGTTTTCGGCGCCTCGTTATACGAACCATGCGGACAGATCGATCAGGTGGGAAACCTGTTCGGGGCCACGGCTACAAATCGCGATACCGGCGGGTATCATGACAAGATTCGCGAATTGAGACTGAAGGAAGACGGTGCCCCTCAGGACGTCGGGAACGGTTTTCTGTTTCGGGACTATGATCCGGGGGGACTCTGGTATGCCTTGCAGAATAGCGTCCGTTTCCATCGTAAACGCCGGGATGTCAGAGAAGTGCAGCTCAAGAGGATCATGAGGGAAGCCCGGGAAAAGTACGATCTGGGGAATATGATCGCCGAGTATATCCGGATTTACGAACGGTTAAATGGAGATCAGCCGCTGATCTGATCGTTTGACATGCAAATAATAACCTCTTATCCTCCAACCTCTCGCAAGCAATGTCTCACGCAAATATAAAACATAAAGGATGATAGCCGGTTGGATGTGGAAAGCAATGCGTTGGCGCAATTATCGGATCTACCTTGCCGGACAGACGGTTTCCCTTATCGGCACTTTCATGCAGATGGTAGGGATCAGTTGGCTCGTTTATCGTCTTACACAATCCGAGATAGCCTTAGGATTCTATAGTTTTCTCACCGAATTATCCAGCGTCGCCGTGGTATTATTTGCCGGAGTCCTGGCTGACAGAAACAACCCCAAAAATATTTTGCTGTCAACGAATATCTTGGCCATGTTATTAGCTTGCGCGCTGTCGGCACTGGTTTTTACCGGTCGTATCGACATTGTCAGTGTCTTCGCGTTTGGCTGTCTTCTTGGCTTAGTCAATGGTTTTGACGCCCCGGCCCGGCATGCTTTGTTGCCTAATATGGTAGAAGAGCGGAGCGACCTTCGCAACGCAATCGCCCTTTATTCACTGGCTCTCGACGCTGCCAGGCTGGTAGGCCCTGCTCTGGCAGGGATGGTAATCGCTTCATGGGGCGAAGGAATGTGCTTCTTGGCCAATGGTGTGAGTTATCTGGTGGTGATCATCTCCCTGCTATCCTTGAGGCTCATGCCGCGGCAGTGCATTACGGTTCATGAAGACATGGTCCGATCCCTTTCGGAAGGCATTCGTTACGTCTGCGGGCACCGCTCTATTCGCGCCGTAATCTTGCTTGTTGTCTGCATGAGTTTTGGCGGCAGCCCTGTTGCCGTACTGATGCCGGTCATGGCTGCCGGTGTATTGAAGGGTGGACCCCAAACACTGGGTATTTTATTGGCCTCAACCAGTCTCGGCGCTCTTGCCGGCGCCTTTTTTCTCGGCATGAAACGAGGCACGGACGGACTAAGACAAACGATGGGCGTCGGCGCGTGCCTCTATGGCCTTGGAACGGCGGCTTTCTCCCTGTCGACCTGGCTGACGTTATCGGCAGCTTTGCTCGCACTGGCAGGATTCGGAGTCATGATTATGATGGCTTCCGGCAATACCATCCTGCTCTTGGAGGTCGAAGCAGATAAACGGGGACGGGTGATGAGCCTTTTCACTCTGTCCTGCATGGGAACAGTGCCCTTCGGAAGTCTCTGTGCCGGCATCCTGGCCAAGTTTATGGGCTCACAAGCGACAATTGCCTTGGGTGCGGGTGTTTGCATATTTGGGGCGCTTCTCTTTATTCTATACACGTCTAAGAGGTTGTAAGCATGCGTATATTATTTCTGCACAAGTTCAATTTCAATACTGGTTGGGGAGGTTCCGCTTCTTATCTGCGGGCGCTGCACGTTGCCTTGACCAAGATGGGGCATAATATAAATGTGGCCTCGGCAAAATGTCCGGACATATACGGATTTTCTACCAGCCAGCTTCCCTTTGAGATGGCGCTGACCTTTGGACCGGAGAAGCGTCCCGGGGAGACAGCGCTGGAAGAGCTGAGCATGGAACAGCTTGAAAGCATGGCCGAGGAGGCCGCCGAAACCATCGCTGCCAAGGAATTCAAAAATACGAAACCGGACCTCATTATCGCCAACCACATAAACCTGATGGCTTTAATCGCCTGGCGGCTTTCAACTAAATTTAACGTACCCTACCGCATCATAAGCTACGGCACCGATACCCGGCTGCTTTTAAGAGACCGGCGTTACTGCCATATCTTTGGAACTGCCGCCCGGGGCGCAGAAAAGATACTGTCTATCAGCGGGTTTGTTGCCAAAGAGATCCTGTCGACAGTTGGAGGCAGAGTTGAAGTTCTTGGAGGTGGAGTCGACCTCGACTTGTTTTACTCATCACCGTCAATCCCGCAGGCCAGGAACCGCCTGGTTTATTTTGGTCGTTTTGTAACTGAAAAAGGTTTATGGACGCTGCTTGAGGCTTTCTCCATGCAGAAAAGCGCCGCCGAGCTGGAATTGGTCGGGGAAGGGCCGTTGCGCACCGAGATCGAGAATTTCCTGTCCGGCTCGCCGCTACACGATCGCGTGAAGTTGACAGACTATGTAGCTCCGGAACGTCTTCGTGACGTCTTGGTCTGCTCGGGGCTGGCTATCGTCCCCTCCGTATGGCAGGAGCCGCTCGGCCTCGTAGTACTTGAAGCCATGGCTTGCGGTCTGCCGGTTATAGCCAGTTCAGTGGGAGGAATTCCGGAAATGATCTCCGACCGGGTGAACGGTTTATTGGTACCTCCGGGAGATCCGTTAGCTCTTGCCGCAGCAATCGACAGTGCTATCGGCGATCAGTCACTCTACAAGCAACTTCTCGCCGGCGTGAGTCAAACCGTTATTCCCTCGTACTATGACCTTGCACGCAAAGCAATAGGATGACGATAAAGGTTAAAAAGTAAAACCCGTTGTGATACTATGAGCAAAGTTGTCAAATGGGGATACAAACATCATGGAAGCTAAAAAAACGCTGAAGGTCTTCATTTCATCACCCGGCGACGTGCGTCCCGAGCGTCTAATTGCGGAACGAGTGGTGCAGCGCCTGGACCGTGAGTTCTCCTATCATTGCCGTATCGAGCCGGTGCTGTGGGAGCGCAAGCCCCTGGTTGCCACCAAGCACTTTCAGGATGACATCCCGTTGCCGTCCTCTTCCGACATTGTCGTCGTCATCGTCTGGACAAGGCTCGGCACACCCCTGCCCAGCCCCAGGTTTTTTGGCGCCGTGACCGGCGCCAAGGTTACCGGTACGGAATGGGAATTTGAGGAAGCATACAAAGCCAATGCCGAACAAGGTTCTCCGGACCTTCTCGTATACCGCAAGACAGCTCCCAGTTTGGTCAGCCTTCGCGGTGACGAGGCGGAAGGACGAAGGCGTCAAGCGAGCATGGTTGACGATTTCATCCACCAGTGGTTCATAGATTCTCGGGACGGTACCTTCAAGGCGGCATCGCACACCTTTGAACATCCGGCTGAATTAGAAGAGTTACTTGAAAGTCACCTGCGAGCCAAAATTATTGAGCTCCTTGGCGAAGTGCCCGAAATGCACGGTATTCGCTGGCACAAGGGATCGCCGTTCCGCGGTTTGGAGTCGTTTGAGATCGAGCATGCTCAAGTATTTTTCGGCCGCACCCGTGCCCGCCACGAACTGCGCCAGATCCTGACGGCAAGACTTGAGAACGGCTGTCCCTTCCTTTTAATTATGGGAGCCTCCGGGAGCGGTAAGTCGTCTCTCGTCAAGGCCGGCCTGCTGCCTGATCTGCTATTACCGGGCATGCTTCCGAACTTCGGGAAGGTTTATTTTGCCGTAATGCGGCCTTCCGACCAGGGCGGTGATCCTAATATGGCGCTGGCTGCTGCGCTCTTGTCGGCCAAGGCGCTGCCGAATTTGCCGCTGTCCTTGGAAATCCTTGCGGAGGCTTCTCCGGACGAGCTGGCGCGGCTTATTGTTTTGGAGTTGCAGGCATTGTCCAAGGCGGCGGAACTGGCGTGGCCCTGGGAGGCGCGCCTTGTGTTGGTTGTCGATCAACTGGAGGAAATATTTGCAGAGACAGTGACTTCAACTAATCGTACCGCATTTGTCGCCAAAGTAGAAGCGCTCGCACGAAGCGGTGTCGTGGTGATGGCAACCATGCGGAGCGACTTTTTCGATCGTTTGGAGACGCTGCCGCAGCTTGCCGCGTTAAGCGAGGGAATCGGTCGCACCCTGCTGTTGCCGCCCGACGATGCCGAAATTGGTCAGATCATCCGCCAGCCGGCTCAGGAGGCGGGATTAACCTTTGAGGTCCATGACGGCATCCCCCTCGACGAAACCATGCGCATGGCCGCCGCCGCCGAGCCGGGAGTGCTGCCTTTGCTGGAATTCACCCTCGATCAATTGTGGCACCGGAGGACCGACAGGGGACAACTTACCATTGCCGCTTATGATGACCTCGGTGGCCTGAAAGGAGCAATCGGCCGGCGAGCCGAAGATATCTTCCTGGCTCTGCCGGCGGAGGTGCAGTCGGTCCTGCCCAGGGTTCTGTTTGCCTTGGCCCGGGCCGAACAGGGAGAAAAGGGCCGTATCATGGCCAATTCCACTCCCCTGGCAGGTTTTGCCGCCGGTAGTCCGGAACGCTGTTTAGTGGAAGCGCTTCTGGCCCCTGCCGCCCGCTTGCTTGTGACGAACGACAAAGGCAATCTGCGGGTTGCCCACGAGGCGCTGCTGTCCCACTGGGCGCGGGCCCGCGAGTTGGTTGAATCCGATCTGGCCGATCTGCAACTCCGTGAAAAGCTGATGGGTGCATTTGCGGAGTGGAACAAGGAGTCCGGACGCAAGCGGGATAGCCTGCTTTTACAGGGCGGTCTGCCATTATCACAGGCTGAGGATCTGCTGGCGCGGCGTCGCAGCGAGCTTGATGCCGGGCTGGTAGGCTACATTGAGGCCTCAATCGCCTACAATCAACGCAAGATCCGCCGCCTCAAGATCGCAGTCGTTGCCTTCGCAATGCTCGCCGTTATTGCCTGCATAGGCGCCTGGTTTGGGTTTACCGGACAGGCGGCGGCAATTAAACGTGAACGTCAGGCGCTGTTAAACGAGTCCAGGTTTCTGACTAAGGTAGCGTTGGATATAGCTCGGCAGGGTATCCAAGAAATTTCCAGTCTCATCGTGGAAGCAGCCCTTCCGAAGGATTTGGCCCATCCTGATCGGCCGATTTCAAACGATGCTCTGGCTGCGCTGGCAAGAGTAACCGAAGAGGACAGGTTATCCGGCGTTCTATTAGGTCATAAAGCTCCCGTTGATTTCGCGGCCTTTAGTCCCTCCGGAGACCGCATAGTCACGGCTTCGGAAGATAACACCGCACGGATATGGGATGTACGCAATGGCGCTCAGCTCGCCGTGCTGTCCGGACATGACGACTGGGTCATTTCCGCCATATTTAACAAGACTGGAGATAGAGTAGTCACGGCCTCGTACGACAACACCGCACGGGTATGGAATGCCGGCACCGGCGCTCAGATATTGAAACTTTCCGGACATACGGACAGGGTCCTGTTCGCAACGTTCAGCCCTGCGGGTGACAAGGTTATTACTACTTCTTTCGACAAGACGGCACGACTGTGGGATGCCGCTACCGGTGCTCAGCTTGCCGTGCTGGCAGCACATAATGGTCCTGTTTTATCCGCTGCATTCAATCCGTCGGGCACTTGCGTGGTCACTGCTTCCGAAGATAAAACGGCGCGTATCTGGGATGCAATCAAAGGTAAACAGCTTGCTGTTCTTGCCGGGCATCGTCACTTTGTTAAAGCGGCCTTATTCAGTCCGACAGGCGATCGAATCTTGACGGCATCATATGATAGAACAGCGCGCATCTGGAATGCCGCCAATGGAGCCCAACTCGTCGTACTTGCCGGGCACGGTGATGCCATAAATCATACCATGTTCAGCCCTTCCGGAGATCGGGTCGTAACTGCGTCCTGCGACAAGACGGCGCGATTGTGGGATTCGCAAAACGGCAGCCAACTGGCCGTCTTTGCCGGGCACGCAGACTGGGTAAGGTCAGCAGCATTCAGTCGCTTGGGTGATCTTGTCATTACCGCTTCGTACGACAAAACGGCAAGGCTGTGGGATGCCGGTACCGGCACCCAGTTGGCGGTATTTGCGGGACATGACGGCTTTGTTCGTTCAGCCGCGTTCAGTCCATCCGGCGACCGGGCGGCTACAGTTTCCTCTGACAATAAAACCCGGTTGTGGGACATACGTCGTAGTTCACAATTAGCCGCTCTTGCCGGGCATAAAGATATGGTCCGTTCCGCCGCGTTTAGTCCGACTGCCGATCGGATAGTGACTGCTTCTGCCGACAAGACGGCTCGAATTTGGGATGTTCGCACCGGTGCTCAAATTGCGGTGCTCAATGGTCATGATAACTGGGTACGTTCCGCCTTATTCAGTCCATCGGGCGATCGGATCGTGACCGCTTCGGGTGACAAATCCGCTCGCGTATGGGATGCCCGTAACGGGACTCAACTTGCCGTGCTTACCGGGCATAAAGAATCCGTCCTTTCCGCCGCTTTCAGTCCTTCAGGTGATATTGTCGTCACGGGATCTTCCGATGGCACTGTACGCATGTGGAATGCCCGCACCGGCGTCGCTCTAAACAGCCTGTCGGCACATAAGGGGACGGTTGAAGCTGTAGCCTTAAGCCCATCGGGGGATCGTGTGGCAACGGCTTCGGATGACAAGACGGCAAGGTTGTGGGATACACGCAGCGGAGCATCGCTTGTTCAACTTGCCGGGCATGAAGGCCCGGTATATTCTATCGCTTTCAGCCCGTCAGGAGATCTTGTGGTTACTGCTTCTCAGGACAAAACGGCGAGGCTGTGGGATGCTCATACCGGCGCTCAACTTGCAGTTTTCGCCGGACATGAACGAACCGTTTTGAGCGCAAAATTCAGCCCCTCGGGAGATCACATTGCCACCGCTTCTCGGGACAAAACGGTGCGGGTGTGGGATTCCCGGAACGGTGCACAACTCGCGGTGCTTTCAGGACACGAATCAGCCGTTCATTCGGCAGCTTTCAATCTTGCGGCTGACCGCCTGGTATCCGCTTCGGAAGATAAAACTGCGCGTATCTGGGATGTACATGTGCTTACTGCCGGAAAACAGGAGCTTCTTGACCGACTAAAGATAACCAAGCTCAGAAACCTTACTGATGAAGAGCGGCAAAATCATTTTATTTCGGATGCACATTCCACAGCGGTGCGCCCATTCCGCCCAGGCAGTTCCAGTGATCCAGCCGTTCACCGCCAGCTTGCGGAACATTACGAGCGAGGGATTGGCACCCCGGCTAATCAAGAAAAAGCTTTATTCGAGCATGCGTTGGCGGCGAGACTTTATGCAGAGGCGGGTGATTCCAAAAATGCGGCGTTTGAAATGAATCGTCGCGGCACCATTGCCCGTAACCTGGTTTTCGCCGTGACAGTAGATATCTGGCGCAAGGTCAAAGCATGGAAAGCGAAATGATGGCGGGTTACAACTATTCTATATATGACAAGTGCTATTTTGTCTTCGCGCTCTTGCTGTTGCAACTCCATGTATAGGAATCAAAAGGATTTTCCAGCTTTGCGAAATAGGTGTCATCGTACTGAAGCTTACAGGCCTCGTTCATGTTTATGGAGAACTCTCTCTTGCCAAGAATGCATCGCCAGGAATGAGCGTCGCTTCTGATATGTGACCAGTTGACTGAATCGCCGTAAAGTTTTCTACAGTATATACGTAAGTCGATACTGCGTCCCTCATCTTGTCCCCATGAAAAGGGCGTATTGCCAAAAAAAAATATCAATAGCAAAGACCCCAAAAACCTTTTCATATTCTCCACCGATCTTAGCATGGCAAACAATTACGGTGATAGAAGGCGACAATTATCTATCCCCGGCAGTTATTTATAAATAAAAAAGATTGCAGGATTTATTTGACTTTTATGTATCAAACTACAAATATTCGAGCGCTTTTTGAACCTGCATATTTTTTCGAATATTTCCTTTTCATTTATGAATGAGGCAGAAAAATAATCTATACTTCTAATTCTTAACCAATCCAAGATAACTTCTTTTTCCGGAAAATACCATTCTTCAGACTGAAATACATCATGAACGCTCACGGGTGTGCCACTTCCAAGCCTTGAAAATATGTTTTTAATATACCACTGGGCGAATTCTGCCGAATGATCCGAGTCTATAAAAAGATAATCGATTTTATCCGGTAGTTTATCTATATTTTTCTTAATATCTCCTGAACAAAAAGTCCATCTATTCTTAGATAAGTGCAAGGGAATATTTTTAGTCGCATTATCTACAAGATCGTAAGAATACAATTTTCCGGAGCCGTTATCCTTTAATGCACTTAAAATCCAAGAAGTTGACCATCCATCGGCGGGAGATATTTCAACAACTGTTTCGGGCTTAAATTCTCTGATTAATAAATAAGTTATCTCTGATTCAATGTCGTCAAACCTGGGAGTTAGCTTCGCCCCAATTTGCACAACACCTAATTTATTTAGCCAAGTTCGTAAAATACGATATATTTGGTATCCTTGAAAACGGGAATCGATCGATTTAGAAAGAATCTTTCTTTCATATTTTCTTACCGTTCTCAGATCAGATATGTATTTATCATATAAGGACAATATGGTACTAATATTCAGCTCGTTGACAATCACAATACAGATTACTCCTCCAGCCTAACGGGAAAGCCGGCCAATCTTGCCAACGCCCTGGCTGTTTTATCCAGTGACCACTCCGTCTCGACCATTTTCCGAAGGTCTGCCAGGCGGGAAGCAATCAATTTTCGCCGTTGCTCTGTCAGTGCTTCATCTACCATCAGTTTTGCCAGTACAGCGGTGTTTCCCACAGGATACAGAAACTCTTTGGGATGATCCGGGAGCAACTTGCTTACTATGGCCCGATGGGCGGGAATGTCGGACATCAGCGGCGGACAACCGGAATATGCCGCCTCGATGGGACTCATGCTGAATCCCTCGTAGGACGATGAGCACACATATGCAAAATAAGGGCGATAATCGAAGGCGCAAACTGAGGGAACACGGTCCAGACGAATTCTCCCCGTCTCCTCATAACCTTCCGGGATCTCTTTTTTGATCAGATGCATTTGCCGGGCATCTTCGGTACCGTCGAAGACGTGACTGGGCAAAAGCCTGAGGTACAGCATGGCCCTGTCCTCAAAAGCAGCGTCTCGAAAGGCGCGCACAATATCGTAAAAACGTTTTCTGGGGGTCAATCTACCGGAAGAAGCAAAGACCATGGGACTAGTTTGCCGAGGTGTTGTTTGAACCGAAGAAGATTCTTTCGGCAGAGGCACACCAACCGTGACCACCTCGGCAGCATAGCCGTCCACCGCAAGCGATTCTTTTAGGAATGCGGTTGAAGCCAGCAATTTTCCTCCCATTTCAACAACAGCGGCGATGTTGTTGAAATGGTGCGGCCAGTAATCGTGGACATAAACCCAGACCGGAATTCCGCGCGCTTTGCACCATTTGAGTAAGGCTACACTGAACTCCCACTGTACCTCTATGTGCAGGTTGACGCCTATGACCGAGGCGGCGTCACGATGCTTTTCGTCAAGTTCCCTGATTAAATCGTCCGGTGTTCCGGAAAAGCTCAAATAATCGGCGACACCCTTTCCTATTGATGGAAACAGGCGTAAAATCTCGGCAATCATGACGGTAACACCCGTAACATGAGACAATGAAAAGTGATGTGCCAGAAGCAGCTTGGCCTGTCCCACAGGATTTTCCCCCTTGCGTCAGCATGGATTCTGCTTTTTGCCTACAAAATCGTAATTTCTTCTTACCCGGTAGGTGCTGAACTTGCCGAATCCTTTTGCATAATTAACTTTTCCCACATATTCAGGATAAAATTCCTCAACTTGGTAAGCAGCGGCAAGGGCTGCAAATGCCTGGCTGCAATATATCTGCCCCGGCGGAGTGACGGGTTCTATCCTTGCTGCCCTGCTGACATGACTGCCGGTGTACATTTCCTGTCCGGTAACGGGATCTTTGCAGTGGTATACAGGCCCGGCATGTAAGGAAATGCGAAGATTCAGCCCTTTGGGCAACCCTCTTTTTTCCCAGGGAGTCCGGGCAACGATATCGGCAACTTCAAGGGCGAACACACCTGCATCACGGATACTCTTAAAGACGAAATATAATGCATCTCCCCATGTATTTCTTGTTTCAGGCTTATATTTACTCGCCGAAATAAAATCGGCAATATCTCCCATGAATTCCTTGACGAAAGCGGGGACATAACCTTCGTGCATCTTACTGTAACCTACGACATCCGCAAAAAATATTGCCATGATATTCGTCTGAAAGTCCCGGTCATTTTCTCCGCCAGTATTTACGGATTTTTTTTTCGCCGTCCCTTTCGATTTTTTTACCATATTTAGAGGTATATTAATCTTTTCAACGATATAACCGATAGACTCCCACCACCTTACCGTTTCATAAGTCGGACCATGTTCCCTTTGCGCGTCTGCACTCGTTGCTGAAACCAGGTAGAGAGAAGTATCCAACTGTCTGGCCTTGAGTAAAGCCAGGCCAAACAGGTATTGATTGGTATAAAAGAAGGCGTCGCTCATTTTTCCTATCGGCCATTCGGAGGCGAATGAAACTCTTTCCTCGTTATGCAAGGCATTGAATATGTCTTCGAAAAGTCTCTCCCATTCCCTGCCGCCGGCGACACCGATACATTCCAATAGGAATTTGTCCTTGTTAAAAGGCAGCGTGATATAAGCTTCACATCCCTTTTCCCTGAGGGCATTCAGAAAGCATAGGTCATGGCCTGCTTTTGCGGAAGAATAACCGATGCCGATTTTCCTGCGATCGAGGATGTCACAGAATTGGTTGACTATATATTCAATATGTTTGGGGTTATGTGGAACATTTGAACCTTTACCGTCATTATCTTCAATGATTGTATCGCTTGTAAAGACTGCTACGCCCGGAAGCTGAAGAGCGTTTTCAATGCTACTGCCATCAATGCCGAGATATTTAATCAAAAAACGGGCATTTTTTCTTGTTGCCTGCAAATCCTGGGGCATTCCCTTCCCGAGTTTGCCGGTGAGTGCGTAATATTCATGCGCTTTATCATACTCGTTCAGGATAAGATAAGCTTCTGCCAGTGTGGCTGTGAGATAGTATTCCGCATTGGACCTTTCTTCAGGATCGGCTAATTTCTGTAAACAGTCCTTGCAAACAATGGATGCTATTTTTTTTGCCGTTTTGGATTTGCCGAGAAGTGTTGCCAGTGTTGCGGTATTGATGCCGGGATAATATCCCCCGGAATTTGTGAAACATCTCTGATAAGTTTCAAAAGCCAGGGAAAGATATTTTTTTACGTTTTTAGGGTCCCTGGACTGTAACCATTCTTCTTTGTACGTTCTTGCCAGAATCCCGAGAGTTTCCTCGTCGGCATGTCCTTCTTCCACTAACTGAATCAAAATTTCCCTGGCGCCTTTAAGCACCCCCAAGTCGGCGAGAACCAGAGCTTTTAACTGAAGAAGCCGCGTGTCTTGCGGCCAGGAAGACAATCCCGTTTCTATTGCATCGTATGCCTGCAATGAATCTCCCCTTCTCCTCAAGTTTTCTCCGAGTTGCCGGAATGAATCAACAGTTAATAATTCGGCATAAGCAGCACCCCCTGACGACGGCGTGTTTATGATGCATCCGGAAGCAATGAGCATTTTTATTGATTCGGTCAAGGTCTTGCGATCATAGTCTTTCTCTTCTTCAGGCAACTCGGCGTATGGAACAAGGCAGGGATGCTCTCTTAAAATATCATCTCTCTTCGGTCCGTATTTCCATCCTTCGGATATTCTCTTCTGGGCCCAGTTATCATGAACGCTAATGGAAAGTTTCTCGATTATTTCTTCCAGGTATGGAGCGAGTTTTACTTTTGAAGTGTCAATAGGCTTAGGTTCGTATTTCAAGGTCGCCTCTCCCGATTAATAAATCAAATAATATTGCCTCCTTACCGTCTCCAGCCAAGATCGAGGGGCAGATTCTTCGGGGCTTCAATAACGACGCCGGTCGATACGATTTTTTTCTCGCCTCCCGGAATATCCAGCAGCCAGATCTGGCTGGCCGGGGTCTTTTCCGATGCCTCCGGGCTGTTCTTGACGGTAATTACGATACGTTCATCCCGCCCCTGGGGCAGGGGTTCCTCCATGCGAACCCGCACCCCGTAACCACGTCCGTTAGCGACTTCGATCCGCCATTCCCAGCGGAAAGTCTGTTTATCGGCGAAATATGATTTTTCCCCGGAGGCCTGGCTGAGAAGAACGGAGGAGGCCTTGATCAGGGGATCAGCGCCGAAATATATGGTGTCTTCCCGTCCTGACAGTGAAAAGGGCCTTTTCCCCACCAGGGCGCCGTCGATCATGAATGACGCCGTTCCCTTGGGGATCTCTTTGTCTTCCTGAAACTGAACGGACCCGCGGACAAATGTCTGATCGCTCTGGGACGGTCTGGCCAGGTGGGTGAATTCAACGGGCCAGGTTTCTTCCTGAACCTGGAGGCGTTGCTTGACCCCCGCATTGAGCGAGCGTTTCCCCAGGTTCCAGACATGAAAGGAGCTTTCCCTGCTCAGTTGTGGCGCCGGAACGGCGTTGGCGGCAGAGGCCGGCAATTCTTCTGCCGCCTCGTCACTCATTTTTTCCTGCATTATTCTTCGCTTGGCTTTATAGACAACCTCTTTACGCGGCTTGATAACCCAGGGGGGCAAATCTTGCGGGGCAATAGTAGTACTTGGCTGGAGAGTCGCCAGCCGGATGTTGACCTGACGCCAATCCTGACCGGAACTCTGCCAGATTTCCGCTTCCCAGGAAAAGAGAATTCGTTTTTTCAGAGGTAGCGCTTCCAGACGGTATAGAGACGTCCACCCGCAGTCCGACATGGTGTAGGTATAAGTCAGGGTGGCTTCGGCAGCGGCAGGTCCTGACAGCAGGATCGTTACCTCCCATGCGGTTTCTTTCTTGCCGGCCTTTTGCGCTAAATTATCCTGTAATTCCTTTATCTTTTTATTTGTATCTTCAAGTAAAGGTTCAAGTGTCAATTTATCCTGAACCATCTTCCTGGTATTTTTGCCGATGGCAGAGGACATATTGCCGGCGTCGGCGATGGTCTTTACCCGCGCCTTGGTCTGCAACTGCCAGAACTGGATTTGCGTATCCAGGGCGCGAATATCGGCCTGAAGCCCGTGCTGTTCTCTTTTGAGCTCCGCGAGCCTTTTCCTCATGGCCAGGATGCTTTGATCGTCCTGGGGGATTATCTGACGCCAGGTCTGATCCATGATGGTCAAAGAGGCGGGACTGGTGAGCTGAGTTGCCAGGGTGTCGGGATCCGCCTGGCCGGGGATCGTAATGACGGCTTGTCGTAAATTCCCGTCAATAGTCTTGAGACGAACTTTCTGAACCTCTTTTATTTGCGCCGATTGGGGATAAAAGGTCACCTCAACGGGAGCGGCAAAAAGATTAAAGGGGGTCAGCAAAAGGGTGCATATAACGGCGAAGCAAACTTTCCGGGCGCTTCTTTTCATAATAAATCCTCCTTATCGACATCATGGGAAACATCATAGGCAGGAAGAGAAAGTATGTCAAACAATTATTGAAATAGTATGCATGAAAAAGGTGATTCATGTGGCCAAAAAAAGGCGGTTAGGATCGTATCAACGCGAAAGTTTTATGTCCTGGGAAATCCTGGTGACGGTATCCATTGCATTTTCCAGATCAACCGTCAAAAGCCGGCGGTCCTTCATAACGATCCTGCCGTTGATGATGCTCGTCTGCACATCGGCCCCCGAGGCGGCGTAGACCAGGTGGGAGCAAATATTATAGACGGGCGTCAAATGCGGTTTATTTAGACCTACGATAATCAGATCCGCCTTCTTGCCCACTTCGATAGAGCCGATCAGGCGCTTCAGCCCCAGAACCCTGGCCCCGCCCATTGTGGCCATCGTCAATACGGTGCGGGCGTCCATGATGGACGGGTCTCTTTTTATAACCTTATGTAATTTTGCGGCGGAATCCATTTCGCCGAACATGTCGTGATCGTTGTTGCTGGCGCATCCGTCCGTACCCAGTCCCACATCGATGCCGCAAGCGAGCATTTCAGGAATCGGAGCCACGCCGGCGGCAAGTTTCATGTTGCTCTGGGGATTATGGGAAACCTTCACCCCGTTTGCCGCGAGACAGGCGATTTCCCCTTCATTGAGCCAGTTGCAATGGACCGCAACGGTCATGTCGTCCAGGACCCCCAGCGACTCCAGATAGTTCACCGGGGTGTAACCATACCGATCCTTGATTATCTCTCGTTCATCCCTTGTTTCCGCCACATGGATCAGAAAGGGGACCCCATGGCGGCGGGCGACCTCCTTAACGGTACGGAGCGTTTGGGGAGAACAGGTGTACGGGGAATGACAGAAGAGGGCAGGGGTGATCAAGGGTCTTTCCGGGAGCCATTTGCCGAGAAATTTTTCCGCCGCCTCCATGTGTCTTGCAAGCTGAGCTTCCGTTACGGACTCCACGTCTTCGTCCAGGAAGCCCATCCCTGCCACGCAGCGGATACCGCTCTCATGGGCTGCCCGGGCCACGCTGCTCTCAAAAAAGTACCCGTCGCAAAAGGTTGTCGTTCCCGACAGCAGCATCTCCGCAATCCCGAGCATAGCGCCCGCATAGACCATTTTCCGGTTGACATGCTTCCTTTCCGCCGGGAAGATATGGTTAGTGAGCCAGTCCATCAAGGGAAGATCGTCGGCGAGGCCGCGAAAACAGACCATGGGGACGTGGGTGTGAGTATTTATGAACCCGGGAAGAATGACGCTGCCCTCGGCATGGATGACTTCTTTGGGGGCGTAGAGACTGACCAGCGGGGCATGGGCTTCCTCGATGAAGAGAATCTCTCCGTCGCGAATGCCGATGAGGGGGTCTTCAATGATCTCCTTATCTTCGGCGAGAGTGAGGAGTCGGCCGCCCCTGATCAGAATGTCAAGAGGTGCGCTGCAATGGTTCATGATAATTATTTAAGCTTCTTTAGGCTTTCCCTGACTTTCAAAGCTATCCCGTTGACCCGTTCCATGGCTTCCTGTTCATTGATCGTCAGGAGGCGACGATTTTCCATGACTAACTTACCGTTGATTATGGAGGTGTCCACATCCCTGCCCGTGACGGCGTAAACAAGGTGGGAGTAGGCATTGTACATTGGGGTCAAGTGAGGCTTCCGGGTATTGATCACAATGACGTCGGCCCTTTTTCCCGCTTCCAGGACGCCGGTCAGCTGTCCCATCCCCAATGCCTGAGCCCCGTTTCGGGTCGCCATTTTAACTACGGTGGGGGCGGGCAGGACGGTGGGGTCCATGGTGGCGACTTTTGCGAGTTTTGCCGCCGTGTCCATCTCCTGGAACATATCCAGGTTGTTGTTGCTGGCGCAGCCGTCCGTGCCGAGGGCGACATCAAGGCCAAGTTTCAGCATCCGGGCGACGGGCGCAATGCCGGAGGCAAGTTTCATGTTGCTCTCCGGATTGTGGACAACCTTGCATCCGTGGTCCGCGAATATCCGCATGTCCTCTTCATCCATACAGACGCCGTGAAAGGCGATCAATTGTTCGTCAAGATAACCGATGTCCTTAAGAAAATGGGTTGCTTTCCGCCCGTATTTATCCGTTAACTGTTGAACTTCGGCGCGGTTTTCAAGATAATGCACGCCCAAGGGAACATTGTATTCCCTTGCCAGGTCTTTAGCGTCCTTGAGCAGGGCCGGTGAGCAGGTATAAAGGGCATGAGGCTCGACGACTATCTGCACAAGAGGATCGCCGGACCATTTTTCAAGGAGTTTTCTGGTATAGTTTATACCTTCCGCAGGAGTCTTGAAATTGGGAGAAGGGAAATCGAAAAGGACCTCTCCGACGAGGCATCTCATGCCGGCTTGTTTTGCCGCGGAAGCGGTTTCATCCTCGAAGATGTACATGTCACAGAAAGTGGTCGTGCCGGATTTGATCATTTCGGCGCAGGCAAGCAAACTCCCCCAATAGGCGAGCTCGGGAGATACATTCCCGGCTTCGGCGGGAAAGATATAGTCGTTCAACCAGGTCATGAGATCCATGTCATCGGCAATGCCCCGGAAGCAGGTCATGGCGGCGTGGGTATGACCATTGACCAAACCCGGCATGACAATACAGTTACGAGCGGATATCTCCTTTTTCCCCCGGTATTTCTTTTTTATGTCCTCCGTATGGCCCAAGTCCGTTATCTTATCATCTTCAATGGCCAGGGTGCCGTGATCGTAAATGGTTCCCGAGTTATCCATGGTTACGATCAGCCCGTCGGTGATCAAGATATCGACGTCGTGCATCTGTGTCCCCCTTCAGTCCTTCAGCGTTCGGCGAAGTTTGCACATCTCTGAGAAAATGTCCAGAAAGAGTAGATGAAATTCTTGACATGAATTGCGGGAAATAATATTGAATCAACAAGGATAAAGGCCTGGGTGGCGGAACTGGTAGACGCAAGGGACTTAAAATCCCTCGACGCTTGACGTTGTGAGGATTCGATTTCCTCCCCAGGCACCAAATGAAAACAAGGGCCTACATGGTCACTACTGGCTGGTAGGCCCTTTGTTGTTTTTGTGGTCGCCCCGATTCTCTCCCCACATTTGGAAATCATCCGACCTTTTTCAGAAAAAAAGAGAGGTAACCCTGCCTTGGGGAACCATTGCTTGCAAGCACAAAACAACCCGCCGAAGCAGGTATGGGAAATATTTGCCGGAGGCAGAGCGGGAATTATTTTACGAATCGCACCAAACAACCCTCGACTATAAGTCGTTCATTGACTTTATTTTTGTCTGCGCTTATTGTTTTGATCATGGAGGGTGTATTTTATGAGATCGTTATTGATGGCAACATTGATTGTGGGGGCTATGGTTATCGGTGGATGTGCACACAGTGTTAAGGATATTGACGAAAGTAGGGTTGAGCCTGCTTGTGCGCAGAGATGCTCTATTTCGTATTCCAAGTGCACCTCGGAGATGAATATGATGAGCAGTCCTTTGATGAGCAAATGTGTTGACGCCTACGATGCATGCGTAGGGATTTGTCCGGCTAAATAACCCTCCTTTCTCTCGCCACCCATGGAAAAAAGGCGGATGCTCTCGCTCATAAGAATCATTTTGATCCTCTATATGCTTATCATGCTTCACCCACATCTATCTATTGAGCAAATGAGACGGGGGTAACAGGCATGGGATTTCCAATCATGACTACGGCACGGGATGAACGCTGGGTTTGCCGCGGCTGCGGCGGTTGTTGCCGTGGGAATCTCGTGCCGCTGCACAACGATGACCTTCAGCGCCTGCGGTCTCAGCACTGGGAGAAGCATCCGGAGTTTGCCGATCATTCCTTTTTAGCACGCCAGGGATTATTCTCACGGCGGTATAGACTTGCTCAACATGGCGACGGGACTTGCGTGTTTCTGGGTAAAGATCATCTCTGCCGTATCCACCGGGATTTCGGTTTCCACGAAAAACCGTTGGTTTGCCGGATGTATCCCATGCAGATAGTGCCTTTGGAAAAAAAAGCTATCCTGACATTACGGCGATCCTGTCCTGCGGCGGCGGCAGGCGAGGGCAAGAGGATTGCCGAATATCTCGCCGAGGCGCGCAAATATGTTAAAATTCGTCCCCTTCTTGCCGAACCGGCTTCTCCTCCCGCTATTGCGAAAAAACAGTCCCTTCCCTGGTCTGATTTCATTATGATCGCTGAAACTCTGGCGGATTTGGTAAATGATCAAAAATATCCACTATCACGGAGATTAGTACATGGTTTGTGCCTATGCAATCTCCTTGAGGAATGCCGGTTGACGAATCTTGATGCCGGAGAACTCCGGGAACTGGTTTCTTTCTTTGCCAAAGCTGCAAAGCTGAAGGCAGAAGAAATGTATCTAAATCCCGTCGATCCTGGAACGGTCGCCGGTGTCCTGCTTCGCCAGGCGATAGCGGCATATTTGCGTCTCCATCCCCTCTATGGCACACATGAATCATGGCAGGAACGCTGGTTCCTTTACATTTCCGCATTTGCATTTACCAGTGGAAAAGGTTCGGTGCCTGCCCTGAATACGGCATTTCCCGAGGCGAAGTTTGCGGATGTAGAGAAGCGTATTCCAGAGCCGCTTGACCATACCGTCCAGGCGCTTTTCAATGATTACTTTGAAAGCCATCTCTCCTCTAAACAGTATGCCATAGTGAACCGCCCCGGCTGGCCGCTTCTGGATAAGTTCCGTTCCCTTGCCCTTGCCTTTCCTGTGGCGTTATGGATGCTGCGTTACTTCTCCGGCAATGCTCCGCCGACAAAAGAAACGGCGATCGCCATCATCACAACCATGGACCGTGGACAAGGTTACGCTCCCCTGACCGGTGCTCACCACCGCCAGAAAATCGCCAGCCTGAAATCCATGCAGGCATTGGAAAAACTGATCATCTGGTATGAAAGGGGAAGCAATTTTTAATTTGACAGTTATATGGGTAACCTGTAGCCTAATAAAGTTGTATCTTCGTAAAAATTTAGGAGGATTAGGATGAAGCTATTTAAGTTGACGGCTATTTTTATCACTTTTTTATCATTTATTTTTATCACGGATGTCTCCGGCGCACCGAAGCGGAAAGATATGAAGCAAAATTCACCCGATCTGCTTGCAAAGATGGGCAAGCAAGTAATCACCAAAAAAGAATTTGACGCACGGATTGCCGGGATGCCCGCGGAATCTCAGAACCGTCTCAAGACGGAGCAGCAAAAATTAGACTATTTTGATTCGCTGGTTCAGGCTGATCTCCTGGCCCTGGAGGCGAAATCCCTAAAGATAGACAAGGAAGCCGCTATCAGCACGCGCATAAATGATTTGACGACCAATCTCCTCGCTCAGGAATATTTGCGGCGGCAATTGACAAAGCTTCCCAGGATCACAGACCATGACATAGAAAAATACTATAACGATCACCGAGCTGAAATGATAACCCCGCCCATGGTCCGGGCGCAGCATATTCTCATCAGGGTGAACAGCAATGGAAAGCAGGAGGAGTTCAACGCCGCCTTTAACAAGATAAACGGCATCCGCAAAGAGGCGGTAGGGGGGGAGGAATTCGGTAAATTGGCGGAAAAATATTCGGAGGATGCGGCAAACAAAGCCAACGGCGGCGATATCGGCCTATTTACCCAGGATCGCATTATCCCTGAAATCTCTCAGCAGGCCTTCAACATGAAGGTTGGCGAAATCAGCCAGCCGATAAAGACCCATTTAGGATACCATATAATCAAGGTAAACGAAAAAAAGGATGCCAAACAGTTGACCCTTGCGGAGGCATCACCCCGTATTCGGACGTTCATGGAAAATAAACGCAACCAGGAAGTAATGAAGAAGGAAATTGATCGCTTGAAAATTAAGTACCATTTCGTCGCCTATCCGGAGAGACTCAAGTAATTCGTTAAATACGAACGCTCAAGCGTCTTCAGGGAGAGACTTGCTAAACGCTTTGGCACGATAGCCGTAGAATTAGGTCTGATTACGAAGCAGCAATTATTAGAGGCTCAGAAGAGGAACATCAGATGTACGATCCATCCAGAACAAAACAAGAACTCTACGAAGAGAATGCCTTATTAAAGCAGAGAATTCAGGAACTGGAACAAGTAAAGGAGATTCTTGGGAAGAGCGAGGAGTATTTCCGCGTAATCACCCAGAATGCGTCAGATATCATCTTCACCGTAAATGAATTGGGAATAATTACTTATGTGAGTCCCTCCGTTGAGCGAATAGTAGGCTACCGTCCGGACGAGTTACTTGGGACGAACACTTTTGATCTCTTTATACCCGACGATCTTCCCAGAGCCATAAGTGATTTTAACCAGGCACTGCTTACAAAAGCTGTTGATATTCCCAACAGCTTCCGAATCAGACATAAAGACGGCACCGAACGCATTATGGAAGGCACCGGCAGAAATCTCTTACATAATCCGGCTATTGCCAGCTTTATCGTTAATGTCCGTGATATCACCAAACGCAAGCGGGCGGAGGAGGCGCTACGAAAGAGCGAAGAAAGATACAAGCTGCTTGCTGAAAAAATGACGGATATAGTGTGGATTCTGGACATGAATTTGCGCACCGTCTATGTCAGCCCGTCCATACGGAAAGTGCTTGGTTTTACCCCGGAGGAACGGATAGCTCAGGATATCAATGAACAACTAACTCCAACGTCAATTTCCGTCGCACAGGATGTCATGACAAGGGAGCTTGCTATGGAACAAGAGGGCCGGGGAGACCCGGAAAGGATCGTAACCCTTGAATTGGAATATTATCACAAGGATGGTTCCACACGGTGGATCGAAAGCATCGTAAGCGGCATCCGCAACGACCAGGGACTATTGACGGGATTCCACGGCGTATCCAGGGACATCTCCGAGCGTAAGAAGGCCGAAAAAGCCCTCAAGGAAAGTGAAGATCTCTACCGCACCCTGGTCGAAACATCGCCCGATGCAATCCTCATGTATTCCCTTGACGGTACGATTATTTCCGCAAATAACCAAATTGCCAAGACTTACGGCACATCAAGCGTTGATGAGTTTCTTCAGAAAGTGGAGACGGTATTTGACCTCCTTACCGAGGATAGTAAAGCAACCGCTTACGCAACCTTGCCACACACTATTACGGAAGGGTATTCGCAAAACAAGGAATACACGGCACGTCTTCACGACGGGAAAACCATTCCCGTGGAAGTAAACTCTTCCGTCATTCGGACGGAGAACGGCGAGCCGCGAGCGATCATCAGCGTAATCCGCGATATCCGGGAGCGTAAAGAAGCCGCGGAAGCCCTTCGGGCCAGTGAAACCAGGTATCAGAGCATTTTCGAAAATACAGGGACCGTTATGATGCTCATCGAAGAAGACATGAAGATATCCTTTGTGAACGCTGAATTCGAAAAACTCAGCGGTTACAAGCGGGAAGAGGTAGAGGGCAAGAAGAAGTGGACGGAATTCGTTGATAAATCCGATCTGGGAAAAATGGTCAGGCAACATCGGTTACGACGGTCAAAACCGGACCGGGCCAAAAGGCGTTATGAGTTTCGATTTGTCCATAGGGAGGGTTTCATCAGGGATATTTTATTGACCGTCGACATCGTTACCGGGACGAAAAGAACCGTCGCCTCGCTTCTGGACATCACAGAACGAAAACGGGCGGAAACGGAAAAGGCCAAGCTCGAAACAAAGCTTCTCCAAGCACAGAAGATGGAGGCCATCGGCACCCTTGCCGGCGGCATTGCCCACGACTTCAACAATCTCCTCATGGGAATTCAGGGGAACGTGTCCCTGTCGTTAATGAATCTGTATCCCTCACATCCTACTCATGACAGGCTCAAAAATATTGAGGAACAAGTGCAAAGCGGGGCGGATTTAACCCGGCAATTGTTGGGGTTTGCCCGCGGGGGCAGATATGATGTCAAGCCCGCCGATATGAACGACATCCTTGAAAAGACCTTGTCAATGTTCGGGAGAACCAAAAAAGAAATCTCAATTCGCCGGAAATACCAAAAAGATCTCTGGAATGTGGAGGTTGACCGGGGACAAATGGAGCAGGTGTTCATGAATTTATATGTGAATGCCTGGCAGGCCATGGCGGGAGGCGGAGAGATCTATCTGGAAACAGGCAATGTATACTTCGAAAATAATCATGGAATGCCCTACGCAGTAAAGCCGGGGCGATATGTGAAGGCATCCGTGACCGATACCGGTACCGGGATGGATGAGAAGACAAAAGAACGGATCTTTGATCCCTTTTTCACAACGAAGAAGATGGGAAGAGGAACCGGCTTGGGGCTGGCTACGGTCTACGGGATTATCAAGGGTCATGAGGGGATGATTGACGTCGTTAGTGAGCCCGACCTGGGGACAACCTTTAACATTTATCTGCCGGCAACGAAGAAAAAAATTTATAAGAAGAGAACGGATTCGTCTGAGGTCTTAAGGGGAACAGAAACGATTCTACTGGTCGATGATGAAAAAATGGGCCTGGAAGTCACCGCTGAGCTTCTGGAATCAATGGGATACAGGGTCTATGCGGCCGGGAGCGGTCAGGAGGCGATCGCCACATACATAGAGAAAAGAAACGAGATTGACTTAGTCATGTTGGATATGGTCATGCCGGGGATATCGGGGGGAGAAACCTTTGAACGACTCCGGAAAATAAATCCCCATATTCGAGTTCTTTTATCCAGCGGCTATAGTCTCGAAGGTCAAGCGCAGCAGATTATGGACCGGGGCTGCAACGGCTTCCTCCAAAAACCCTTCCATCCGGAGAAACTGTCCAGTAAGGTGAGGGAAGTGTTGGACTGAAATATAAAGAAAAAGATTGCTTTGCCGGGGCTTATAGTATAGGTACGCCCTACCTGAAACCACAGGGACCATCCCTGTGGTTTTTATTTTTTTGAAAAGGAGTCTCAGATCGAAACATGATAAGCGCAGCAAATATAACCCTTGCCTACGGCAAGAGGACTCTCTTTAAAGACGTCAATATCCAGTTTACCCCGGGAAACTGCTACGGTCTCATCGGCGCCAACGGCACGGGGAAATCTACCTTTCTCAAGATTCTCTCCGGTGATCTTGAACCGGACAAGGGTGAAATCGCTATCGGCCACAAGGAGAGGCTGGCGGTATTACGGCAGGACCAGTTCGCGTTCGATGAGGAGACGGTTTTCAACACCGTCGTCATGGGCCACGCCAAACTCTATAAAGTAATGGCCGAACGGGAGGCGATCTATGCCAAGGCGGAATTTTCAGAGGAAGAGGGCCTTCGCTCCGCGGAGCTGGAGGCTGATTTTGCCGAAATGAACGGCTACGAAGCCGAAGCCGAGGCGGCAGTCCTTTTGAACGGCTTGGGGATACCGGAGGAACTGCGTGACAGAAAAATGAAAGAACTGGATGGCGGCGACAAGGTACGGGTGCTCCTGGCCCAGGCGCTTTTCGGTAATCCCGATGTACTGCTTCTCGATGAGCCCACCAACCATCTTGACCTGAAATCCATCGCCTGGCTGGAAGAATTTCTGAGCCGCTTCCAAAACACGGTGATTGTTGTTTCCCATGACCGACACTTTCTGAATCAGGTTTGCACGCATATTGCGGATATCGACTTTGGCAAGATCAAGGTCTATGTCGGCAATTACGACTTCTGGTATCAAGCCAGCCAACTTCACCTGAGGCAGAAGCAGGAGGAGAACCGGAAGGCAACCGACAAGGCCGACGAGCTCAAAGAGTTCATCCGTCGCTTCAGCTCCAACGCCTCCAAGGCGAAGCAGGCCACGTCACGGAAAAAGCTCCTGGACAAGCTCACCCTGGAAGACATACCCATATCTTCGAGGAAATATCCCTATGTCGTCTTCAAACCCGAAAGACCTTGCGGTGATATTATCCTGGAAATAAAGGGACTATCCAAGTCTATAGGCGGTCTGCCCGTCCTGACCGACATCAATCTGAGCGTCCGCAGGGGTGATAATATCGCCTTTGTCGGTGTCAACAGCCAGGCCAAGACGATCCTTTTCCAGATCCTGGCGGGAGAGCTTGAGCCGGACAGCGGAAGCTTTCGCTGGGGAGTGACGATAACCCCCACCTATTTTCCAAAGGACAGCAATCCCTACTTTGACAATGATTTGAATCTGGTCGAGTGGCTCTGCCAGTATTCGCCCCCGGCCGAGGGAGAGAGCTTTGCCAGGGGATTTCTCGGGAGGATGCTTTTTTCCGGAGAAGAGGCGCTGAAAAAGACGCGCGTCCTTTCCGGGGGCGAGCGGGTCCGCTGCATGCTCTCCAGAATGATGCTTACCGGCGCCAATGCCCTCATCATGGATGAACCCACCAATCATCTGGACCTCGAATCGATTACCGCTCTCAACAACGGTCTCATCGCCTTCACGGAGGTGGTGCTCTTCAGCTCCCACGACCGTGAATTTGTCTCCACGGTGGCAAACCGGATCGTGGAGATTACACCGGGCGGGATTATCGACAGGATGATGGGATTTGAAGAATACCTGGAAGATGAGGAGATTGCACGCGTTCGGGACGAGCTTTTCCAGGACCGCCATGTCGCGGCGATATAATGGACGAACCGCTTCGTCAGGGGATTTTGATTATCAGAAAAGCTCGCTTAAGATGGATCACGGCAATTTAAGATTGCCTACAGAGGGCGAACCGGGCATGATAATGCGGGACTCTTCCTTGCGCTGCAATTCTTTTGCCTCCTCAACCATCTTTTTTACAAAGGCCTCCAGGGATTCCGGAAATTTGTCGATGGCCTGCTGAAGGTTTTTCGCCTCAATGGGAAAGCGGACGGGGAGGGGGCCTTGCGGTGTCATGAGCTGGGTATTGCCGATAAACATGACCTTGCGCTGTTTATCAAGCTCGGCATTCGGCTTGACGGGCGTCATCTGATGTATGGAGCCGACCATCAAATCGGAGAATATCTCTTCCCGGTAAAGATTATTCTGATTGATCCTGATGCTGGCCGGCTTATTCTCATCCATAATAAAATTCTCCCTCCATTGAAGCGCCCATTTAATGGCGCCATATTTGACAGCGCCACTTAGCATAGATGGCAGATAAAGCAAATCAGATTTTATCGATTTATTGTGAATCACTAAGGGAAAATCGACAACTATATGTAAACATTGGCTATGTAATAAAAAGACTTGCAATTTGACTTTGAACTTGGCTATACATTCAGCCACTGCAAGACAGGGCAAAATCCTTTCTTCGAAGTCAATACTGTGTTCATGTGTCATTGCCGTAACAAGTCCTGACATTGCTTCATGAAGTGTCTATTGGGAGGTCATCATGGGGAAGATGGATCAGATACGGAAATTCCGTAAAAAAATCATCGCACCTGTAACCATCATGTTTATTCAGCACCACCAAGCCAGGCATTCAATCAATATCAATATTCCGATGTTTCTCATTCCCCTTGCCGCCGTCCTATGCACGGTGGGGGCAATCTATGTTGGTTCCGTTTTTACCGAACTCTTCAAATATCAAATAAGAGAGAATCAGTTCCGGGATTATTCGGCGAAAGTCGGAGAATTCAATGCCGCCCTTACGGCGGTGAAAAAAATGGAAAGTGAGCTGAAGGCCTTGATTTCCTACGGCACCAGGGAAAAAATTCTGGAAAATGTGGATACTGCCGATATGGGAGCGATGGACATTTATCAGATCCAGAAGCAGATACAATTGTCCATGAATACCGTGGCCAGTATCAACGAATTCCTCCGCGCCCAGAAAGACAAATATCTATCGACGCCAAGGGGCCTTCCGATAGACGGGAGACTGTCATCACTGTTTGGGAGTCGAACCAACCCGATTTCGGGGCGGGTGGAATTGCATCGGGGCATCGATATTTCCGCTCCCTCCGGCACAACCGTAAAAGCGACTGCCGACGGGGTGGTTAGTTTTTCCGGATGGAATGGAGGAGGCGGAAACACGGTCGTTGTTGAACACGGACACGGCTTTTCGACTTGTTACGCCCATAATAGCACCAACGCCGTGACCGTGGGACAAAGAATCAAGAGGGGAGAAACTGTAGGTTACGTCGGGTCTACGGGCAATGCGACGGGCAATCATGTTCACTATGAAATCTGGCAGGGTGGGAGAGTCATCAATCCGAAACAGCATATGGAGGGATCTCATGTTCCATAAAAAGGCAGACAAGCTGCATCTGGTCCTGGGAGAAAACTCGAAGATAACAGGCAATATAGAATCACCGGGGACGGTATTTATTGACGGAACGCTACTGGGCGATGTGGACGGGGCAAAGGTTATCCTGGGCGAACACAGTTGCGTAACCGGAAATATCAAGGCCGGCGCCATCATTATCGGCGGCAAGATTGACGGCCATCTGACCGGGACCGACAAGGTGGAAATAAAGGCGACGGGTCATGTTACCGGGGACATTATAACGAAAACTCTCTCCATTGCGGAAGGGGGGATATTTAACGGCATCTCCCGCATGGAATTGGATGCGGAAAAGACGGCGGAAAACACCGACGGCAAAATTGTCGAGTTTCTGGCCAAGGAACAGTAACAAACCTCACTATGAAAGGCCGCGGGGAATACCTGCTTCACAGGGAACGGCGGTCTGACAAAAACCGCATCCGTAACTGCTGAACCCATAATGGCTTTTTGCATATTCGGCGGCTGTATCGAACAGATATTTCCTGCAGACATCCTTATCGTGCCCCTTTTCCGTGATCGCGCCGGCCGGGCAACGGGAGATGCACTTCCTGCATTTTCTCTTTGCGTAAAAAAGGCAGTAGTCGTGATGATGGCGGTATTTTCTCGGGGTGGGCGGAATTTCAATTTTGACCACCAATGATCCACAGCGCATCGCCTTGCCTTTTTCGGTTATCAGGCCGTCACACAGGCCGAAGGTGCCAAGTCCGGAGATATAGGCGGTGTGACGTTCCGACCAGTTGGAGGCAAACCCGTATCTTTCCGAAGTCTGCCAACCCCAGGAGGGGGAAAGGGCAGGGGCGACGGCGGGATGCCCCTTATGGCCAAGAATCTCTGCCAGATGACGGGCAAGGTTGATATTTGTTTCCTCGCCAAAGTTGCGTGCTCGCGACCATCTTTCGGCGGGATATTTTTTTTGTCGCCGTTGATCTTCCCTCGTCGCGGCAGTCTGGGGGAGAATCCAACTGATGATAGTCAGATCCCCGGGTTTACAGGTGATCGCCGGGTAGGAAAGGGAAAAGATTTCTAAAGGTGTCCAATAAAAGGAGCCGATATCGGATTTAAGTTGTTGATAAAGAAGGTCGCTGCCGCTGGAAAAACCGATAAGTGCATCATCCCAAGCCTTTTCACCCGAAACGGTCTGAAGCGAGTTGCGGGATGAGGAAAGATATTCGTTTATTACCGAAATGATAAGCTGTTTTGATGCCGTCATTGCCCCTCCTTCTCGTTATCTGGACAAATCATTGTCGGTGATCTATAAAGGAATCAAAAAAATAATGCAAATGGTGAGATAAAAATGAAAGATATTCTCTGCGCTCCCGTTGATCAATCATCCGGGGATCATGTTCCGGTGTTGCGAAGCCTGCTGGCAAAGATATCCTGTCCGTTTGCCGCCGGTGCAAGGGTAGGAATCAAAGTGCATTGGGGAGAACGGGGCAACCGGTCGTTTCTCTCCCCCGCATATGTCCGGGAAATCGTCCAATGGCAGCTTGGCAGGGGCGCCAAACCCTATATCTTTGATACTACCGTTCTGTATTCGGGAGGGCGGCGGACCGCCGCAGAATCCCTCCAGACGGCGCGCGATAACGGCTATGGCGAGGAGTACCTGGGCTGTGAGATTATTGTGGCCGACGGCGCCGATGGCCGGTCGGTTACGGATATACCGGCTGCCGGCAATCACTTTCCGACCGTCCAGGTTGCCGATGTTTTTAAAGAGACGGACGCCTTCATTATTTTTTCTCATTTCAAAGGACACATGGCCGCGAGCTTTGGGGGGGCCATCAAGAATCTGTCCATGGGTTTTGCCTCCCGGGCGCAAAAACAGCGGATGCACGCCGATGTCCAGCCGCAATTGATAAAAGCGTCTTGTATTAAATGCGGTTTATGCAGCGAGGTCTGTCCGACGGGGGCGGCCCGGCAAGAGGCGGAAGAGTATCCCGAGTTCGATCTGGAAATGTGCATCGGCTGCGCCCAATGTATCGGTCTATGCCCGGAAGTAGCGCTAAGAATTCTCTGGGAAACTGATGACCGCGTCTTCCAGGAAAAGCTTGTCGAAACGGCGGCGGCGGTTTGGAAAATGATCGCCGGCAAAACGATTCTGATCAACGCCTGCATCCGCATCACCGCCGAGTGCGACTGCTGGCCCGGGCATAATCCGGTCATCGCCCCTGATTACGGTTTCATCGGCGGTTATCACCCGCTGAGCGTCGATGAAGCCTCACTGGAGAGAGTCGGCAGGGCGCCCTTCGAGAAAACCCATCCCCAGGTAAACTGGGAAAGGCAGTTCTCCTACGCCCGTGAGATAGGCATGTAATTATCCGTCGTGGGCAGGAGTTCTCCTGACCACAGGTGGAAAGATGATTTAAGATTATTGCTATCTCAGACATCATCTCCCGTCTTCATGAAAACCCGGACAAGAAATACAAGTCCTCAGTGGCAAGCCTCCGCTTATTCTACTGAATTGCGTTTGTAATGAAGCGAATCATCGGATATGTTGTCCTGCAAATACGGATCTTTTTATCTGTCTTCATCTGTAGATCAACACTGCCCATACGGTGGCTATTGGTCTTGTTGGTTAAACAAGATCAATAACGTAATCTTTATCCTTGCATGCGCTACATTATCTGTTGTACTCATATGCATGGATGGAATGAAATGAGCAGTATAGGGAGAAGCAGAATCCTCATCATTGCCGGACCAAACGGTGCAGGGAAGACTACGTTTGCCGAGGAGTTTCTGCCTAACGAGGCCGACTGCCCTATTTTTGTCAACGCGGACTTGATTGCCGCCGGGTTCTCCCCCTTTGACCCGGAACGGGCCGCAATTAAGGCCGGACGGCTGATGTTGGCGGAAATATTTGACCATATTAGCCGGGGAGAGAGCTTTGCCTTTGAAACAACCCTAAGTGGCCGGAGCTATGCTCGGCACATTCCAGTGTGGCGGAAGAAGGGCTTCACAGTTAAGCTTTTTTTTCTGCGTCTTATACCTCGCCTGAACTGGCCATCGCTCGGGTACAGCAGCGCGTGAAGGCGGGCGGTCACAACGTTCCCGAAGAGACGATTCGCCGAAGATTTGCGTCCGGTCTTCGCAATTTTGAAGGAATATACAAACCGATTGTTGATGAATGGGTGCTTTATGACAATTCTTTCACAACGCCGAACCTGATTGAAGAAGGAGTGAATCAATGAGTGCGAATAAAATTATTGTCCCCGACCAAAAAAGGGAGCGCGATCCTGATTTTGTCAATGCAGAGATTGCACTAAAACGAGCGGCCCAAAAAGCACGACTACGGGCCTTACAGGCAGGTATCGGAGTCATTGTTGTTCAGGACGGTCGGATTATTGAGGAACGACCGGATAAGGCCATTTGAGCTTGTTAAAAAACATGATGTTATAGTGGGTGTCGCCCCAACTTGGCATCTTGGTCGATCGATATTTCGTCATTGCATAGATCCACAACAAAGCGAGAACGGAAAATTTATTTCATATCGCTGAATTGCGATTGAAAACTGCAAAATTTAAAGTTGATATTTCCGAAGATCGGAGGTATCTGAATCAAGCGGAGAAGCAAAATGGGATATAGTGATGCTCGTCCGGTATCTGTCCCGTAAGGCTTTTCTGCAGATGTCCAACAACCCTGACTATCGCAAGGTACAACAATTCCGGGATGTTATTAAAGCATAACTATCAATACAACCAAGATGATTGGCACTATGAGCTATATAGAGACAGAATACACAAAGCCGGAGCGGATTATCTCCGTTGATGTGCTACGCGGGTTTGCTCTGATCTGTATGGTAATGATCCATGTTATGATCTATTTGGGCGATGCAGCCGCCATGGATACGTGGCCTTATTTTCTTTTAAACCATGTATTAGCCGATTTGGGGGCCGCCGGCTTCCTGATGATGATGGGGATAAGCCAGGCGATCTCGGCACAGAGATATGCCGGGGAAGACAACCTGCTGATCTTTAAACGTACTCTGATACGCGGATGCTTCATCTTCATGGTGGGCCTATTCATGCTTGCTCTGGCCTGGGGACCATACAAAATCTGGGAATGGGACATCCTGACTCTGATGGGATTTGCCACAGTTATGCTCTTTTTCTGTCGCTTTCTGCCTTCGTGGTCAATACTGGCCATTATCTTGTCTCTGGCCGTTTGTACGCCCCTATTGCGAATGGGGATTGACTTCAATGCCGTCTGGGGTGGAACCTTCGTCAATGTTCCTGTAATCTCTCGTTATCTTCCTGGCATCATGCTTGATCCAGCCAAGGAGTATGAAGTGGCTTGGCGGGCAAAGGAGATTGTCCAGGGCTTCCTGTTTACTGGTGAATTTCCGGTATTTCCTTGGTTCCTCTTCCCGCTCTTGGGATTCATTCTGGGGCGGCGGATCGTCAGTAGGAGAATGCAGCAGGATTTGCCGTTTCTGGCGATCATCGGCAGCTTGTTTGTTGTGCTGGGACTGAGCTGGGCCTATGCCGCCATCGGCAGGCCGCAGTCATCCATCATCATTGATTACATTGTGCCGCTCAGCTTCTATCCCGACTCCTTCACAATGACCTGCTACCAACTTGGCGTGGCTCTTATCGTCTTCAGCAGCCTCTTTTACTGTTACGACGTACGCAGAACTGATAAACAGAAAATGAGTTTCATTGTCCGTGTCTACAATCTCGCCAGCCGCTCTTCTCTTACTTTTTACTTTTTGCATTACCTGTTGATCGGGTGGTTTCTGGCCCTGATTTACATCCTGACCGGCAAGTATTACAAGTATGCGCTGTTGGGTGCGATTCCCGCCCTCCTGTGCGGTTCTACAGCGGTGATTCTGCTGGTGTTGTTACTGGGCTTCTGGGGAAAACACAAGAATAAGTATAGCCTTGAGTGGTTCCTGAACGCTATCACAAAGCGCTTTGCTTCTTCTGGCTCATAGATCGACGTCAAGCTCCGACGATTTCATTTACTTGTCAAGTCCTCTCAACTGCAAATAAAGCGAGAGTATTCTGGTCTGGCCAAGGCATTGAATACGGAAGAAAAGCGTGTATCTGCCAAAAAGCCAATTTTACTTTCTTGGAAAGGGCAGTAACCTTCCTGCAAAGCAGGAAAAAGTGAGCTTCGATAAAAATGCATGATTTCAATGGCAATTCGATCAATAACGTGAAATTGTCATTTGATGCTTGACTATGTATGATGTATGAGAAGTGAGCAAGTTATTAATAAAATATTTTTTAAGAAAACCATTTTGATAAGAAGCATCCTTTCCCAACCTGCAAGGAAGCCCATTTCGACATATAGCGAGCCTTCAAGATGGGCCGCGTATCGCCATTTAATCAGCCTGAGCTTTGGTGCGTCATCGAACTATAATCTTTACAATATTGAGGCACTGACAGGAGATCGAGAGTCAATAATAAAAAATGGCCCGAATCCTATTGTCATTTTGCTTTGCGAGAATGCTACCATGAGGGTACAATTATGACGGATGAACAACAACAATACTGGGATGAGATGCTATCTGATAATCCTGAAATGTTTGGCGATGAACCAAGCTTTCCTGCTCAGGAGGCAATGAAAATATTTAAAAAAGAAGGCAAAACAGTAGTCCTTGAACTGGGCGGGGGGCAGGGACGCGATACGCTCTATTTTGCCCGTCATGGCTTGAATGTCAGTGTTGTCGATTATGCTCGGAGCGCGGTTTCGACAATCGCGACCAAGATACAGCAGTTTGGTCTGTCGTCTCATGTTCAGGCAATACACCACGACGTGAGAACTACCCTGCCTTTTGCCGACGGCGTCTTCGATATCGTTTATTCCCACATGCTCTTCTGTATGGCCTTGAAAACAACCGAAATGGAGTTTCTTTTTGCTGAGGTCTTGCGCGTACTTAAACCGGGAGGCTTAAATATATACACAGTCAGAAATACCTGTGACATCCACTATAGAGCAGGGATACATCGGGAAGAAGATATGTTCGAGGTCGGTGGGTTTGTCGTCCATTTTTTTAGTGCAGACAAAGTAAAACATCTGTCGCAAGGATATGCGCTTGAAGGCATTGAGGAATTTGAGGAAGGAGAACTGCCCAGGAAGCTCTATTTCGTTAAACTGAGAAAGTTGTCCACACGCGGTCACATAGAGAGGAACCGGTCTTATTGACCCACTAAGCCAATCCGGAGCAATGTAAAGCGGGGCGTGATTTAGCTTCATCAACGCCCCGCTTTCCTTATCCGCAATCAACGATCAAAATGCTACTTCCATTCAGGCTGTCAGCTTATGTCCATTATTTAACATAAACAATTGACTCCCGAGAAAGATTCTTCAGGATCTCTTTTCCCCGATCTTCCGCCTGTTGCCTTATCAGTTCACGTTCTCCGAAAGTGATGGCATCGGTGAGGCAAACCTCAGCGCACACCGGTATCTCACCAATGTGAATTCTCTCGAAGCATAGGTCGCATTTGTGAGAACTTCCCTTTTCGTAACTGTACTGGATCACCCCATAGGGACAGGACTGCATGCAGGCGCAATCGCAACTCTGGCAACGCGTTGCCTCCTGTTTGACCATTTCCTCAGTCAGTCCGAGGCAAACCTCGTCGAAATTCTTCTTCCGTGCCTCAGGGCTGCTCATAGGCAGCGGGACGCGCTTGCCCGGGTTGAATTTATCCGTTTGAACCTTGGCGGTATTCTGCCAATCCTTTTTACGTCCCTCCCGGAGATCGACGCCGCGGAGAAAACGATCGATGGAAATGGCTGCCTCCTTGCCGGCGGCAATGGCTTCAATGACCGTTCGTGGTCCCGTGACGGCGTCTCCCCCGGCAAATATGTCCGGATCATCGCTCTGCAGGGTGAGGACATCCACCTTCATGGTCCCTCCCGCGGTGACGCTGCATGAACATTCGGCGGTCAGGCATGACCAGTCTGTCTCCTGACCGATGGCTACAATGACATCATCCACGTCAATGGCGAACTCCGTTGCGGCAATAGGTTCCGGTTTTTTCCGGCCGCTTTCATCCGGCTCTGTCAGACGCATCCTGATGAATTCTACCGACTTGACACGATTATTTTCACCGAGAAAGCGCACCGGATAAATGAGCGGTTCAATCTTTACACCCTCTGCTTCCGCTTCCTGTATTTCCATCACATCCGCGGGCATTTCTTCCTTGCCCCTTCGATAACCGATGATAACTTCCTCAGCACCGAGGCGGAGGGCGGAGCGGGCAGCGTCAATAGCCGCGTTACCCCCGCCAATCACAAGCACTCGTTTGCCCAGCGATGGTAGGGATGAGCTGTTGACTTTAACAAGAAAGTCATAGGCGGGATGGATGCCTTCCATGTCTTCTCCCGGGCTTCCTATCTTTTTACAAATGTGGCTGCCGACCCCGAAAAAGAAGGCCCCATAACCTTCAGCACGGAGCTTGGCTACGGTGACATCTTTGCCGAAGGCAATGCCTGTTTTCATCTCCACACCCAGATCACGGATCACTTGAATTTCCCCTTCCACAACCTTGCGGGGAAGTCGATAAGCAGGAATGCCAAGGGTAAGCATACCACCGAGAACGGGCGCCTTTTCGAAAATCGTTACGCCATAACCTTCCTGAGCCAGGTAGTAGGCACAGGTCAAACCTGCCGGACCGGAGCCGACGATGGCAATCTTTCCATCCTTCTTTTCTTTAATGGTCGGCACATATCTTGTTTCTTCATTACTGTCCAGATCAGCGAGAAAACGGTGCAATGAACGGATGGAAACAGCCTCGTCAATTTCCGCTCGATTGCAGTTCGTTTCACAAGGATGATAACAGACCCTTCCACAGACGGCGGGGAAGGGGTTATCCGCCTTGATGAGGGCCAAGGCTTCCTTGTATTTTCCATTAGCGGCAAGACCGATATAACCTTGAATATTGATATGAGCAGGACAATTAGCGGTACACGGGGCAATTTTTGTCTTTTCCAGTGCCAACGATTCGGGAATTGTCTTACATCCATTGCAGGCCTCCCGGTCAATCCGGACGATTCCTGTCTCCCCGTCCTTGCTGATGGCCCTCTCCGGACAGGAGAGCAGACATTTCGGCTCCGGGCAGTGCTGACATGGCATTACCCATGTATCCACGGCAATATTCGGAAATACCCCGCTTTCGCGACTCTCCACGCGGATATAATATGGGATCTCATTGGGCATCGCCCGGGTGTGATCGATGATTTCGTGATAGTTCCTGCAGGCGACTATACATGTGCTGCAACCGATGCAACGGTTTAAATCTATCATCAGGCTTAACTGTTTCATGATCTCCTCCTTTACTTTACGATAGAGACGCGGGTTGAAACATGAGACTCGCCGCCGACCACATCCTGCCATTCCAGCGTGGAACCGGAATCAGGGATGAGAATGTTACTTGCGACGCCTTCACCTACTGTAGCCACCCGACCGATGGTCGAGCCGAACCCATGAGCCAACCCTAAACAATCCGGCCTGATCCCTTCTGTCAACTTAACCCTGACCTTGACACTGCCGCTTGGCGACTCTACGGTTACCTGGTCCCCATCAGCAAGGCCCATTTCCTTGGCTGCGCGTGTATTGATCATCAGGGGATTCGCAAAAGAACCGGAAACCCGATCTCTAAGTTGGGGATTGTTGTGGGACCACTGACCAGCGCCGGAATGATAAATGGTGCGGTAAGAAATAAGGATAAAGGGAAATTCCTTTGAATTGTCGGTGTATTCCTGCGCAAGGTCCGGACGGGGAAGGGCCTGACTCCAGGGGGGCTCCTCCAGATCTTCCCAGTAAAGATGGAGCTTTTTGCTCGGTGTTCCAAAGCCGCCGGACTTTTCGTATTTCCGGAATCCCATTGTCCCGGGCGACCAGAAACCGCCAATTTCCTGAAGTTTTTTCACGGAAAGGCCAAGGCCTTTCAACTGAATATCATAATAGGCAAGATCATCTTCAAACTGGAAATATTCCGGGATAATCTTTTTTCCAAGCTCGATCATGACAATATTGGAGTGACGGCATTCGCCCGGGGCGGTCACAACCGGCTGGCGCAAGGCGACACCATGCCCGAAATTATACCACCACGGCATGTACAGCAGTTCCCAGCGTTCGAAATATGATTTATCGGGAAGGACCAGATCTGCGTATTTCGCCGTTTCCGACATCATAATCTCAAAGCTTACCAGGAGTTCGAGTAGATAATCTCCCTTGTCGTCAGTCATACAAACCGCCTTTTGCCACTCACCCTGTCCCATTTCTGTCAGCGCCGGGTTGGATTCTGCCGTAATCAGGATCTTCAACCCCCCATTCTTTATCGCCTGGGCTTCATACCATGTAGGTTCCATGATGAACGAGTACTTGGCGAATTTGTCTCGGTCCGGTCCGGTACGATGCCATCCAAATTCATGAAGGTCTGGGCCTGCCGGCGCCGGTAAAACGGGAGACAAGGGAATCAGATCGGGCAGGGGCTGACCTCCCGGGTTGTCAATATTACCGGTAATGCAGAGGAATATGTTCCAGGCATGAGCGAAGTCCATGGCGTTTCCAAGCATGACGCCTTTGAAACTGTCCACACCCACGGACGGGGCCGCAGCGCAATCTTCCGCAAGTTTTGTGATCGTTGCGGCCGGGACATCGCAAATCGCGCCCATTTTTTCAGGCGTCTTATCGGCGATGTAGGTTTTCAGCTTTTCAAAGTCGCCTTCACGGACCCAGTTCTTGACAAAATCGATATCGTAAAGATCATTCATGATCAGGTGGTTGATCATGCCCAGGAAAAAAGCTGTGTCGCCGCTGGGTTTGAGAGGTATCCACCAGTCGGCTTTGGCCGCTTCCGGTGTAAACATGGGATCCAGAACTACGAGCTTAGCGCCTCGCTCGCGTGCCGCCAGAATATCCCGTGGCACGGCCGCATCCTCAAGGCCGCCAAAAGGACGCCGGCCCGACATAATCATGATGCCGCCCTTCGGCACCGTAAACCAGGCCGGGGGAATATGATGATTGGGAACACCTCCCATCGTTCTTATAAAACCTACGATTTTCGCCGAGTCGCAGTGGGGAAGGGCCGTGTTGATGAATCCGCCGTAGGCGTTCAGGAAGCGCCACTTGGGATCCGTAATGCTGTGAGGAAAGAAATTTGCCGTCAGTTTGTGAGCTTCGCCGCGGTCCCTGAGATCACGGAGTTTTTTTCCCAGGATCGACATGGCCTCATCCCAGGAAATTCTCTCAAACTTGCCTTCACCGCGCTTGCCGACCCGTTTCAACGGGTAAAGCAACCGATCCGGTGAATACTCGAGCGATACACCCGCCATGCCTTTCACACAGGCCTTGCCCCGGGCTCTCGGGTTGCCCCGGACCTCCTTCAGAACGCCATTTTCAACGCGGGCGACAATGGCGCATTCTGCCTTGCACTGGTAACACATTGTAGGTATCCATTGCGATCTTTCCATGTTGCTCTCCTTTCCCCTGTCCAGGTCCGCGAGGGGGATAGCCCTGAGACCTGGTTGGCATTGTTACCGTTGTCCCGCCCTCTGAAGCTGATTCACCCGCCTGCCTGTGCAAACAACGGGTAACAATACTCAGGTCCGCTTTCCTGAGAGCTTTTAAGAGCGCCCTAGATAGCCTTTTATTCCGACTTCCCCGGATAATCGGGGTACTTGCCATGAAAGATTCTGACGATCAGATAGGTGAAAACGACAAAGGCACCGAAAATGAGCCATGCTACGGGATCGAACGGTGTAAACGAAGCGTCCATAACAATACCCTTTTTACAGTTTCTGCATAAAATTCTTTTTGTTCTGGTACAATGCCATTACCCGTTTCGGATTGGATACCAATTGGAAAACAATACCTACAAAGAAAATCCCCCCAATGAAATTTCCCATAACCGTATATAGTTGATTATGAGCCCAGCCGTATTGCCCGAAACCCCAGTGAAGGATAACAGGGGCCGTTGACGACAATGCGGCCTGCCCTTGCACAAAGAGCTCCTGCTGAAAGAGGGGCAGGGCCAGGAAGCCGATATTGGCGATGCAGTGTTCTGTCATGCCTGCAACAAAAGCCAGGGGGCCATAGGCCGCCATGACTATCTTCGCAATATCCTCATTGGCCTTAATGTATAGCAGGGCGGCCGACTGGAGCATCCATGTACAGATAATACCCAGAGCAAGAATTTGCCCTGCCGGCATTCCCGTTTTTTTTACGGCAATAGCATGGGCCTGCTGGAGCCACGGCAAGGCCATGTAACTGCCTCCCTTGCTAACAACCCACATGAAGAACATGCTCCCGGCAAAGTTGCCGGCATATCCGACAAGGACCCCGATGAGAAACCATTTCCAGGTGATCCGCCTGTGGAAGACGCCAATGACACCCACCGCCATATCGGCGGTTACGAGGGTCATGCCGCTGAACATGATGATCACCAAAGAGAACATGAAAACCAACCCCATCATGAGATTGGCGACCCCGGGAGCAACATTGCCCGCCACTCCGGCACTTACAGATAAGGCAAGGGTGGCGCCGAAGACAACAAAGGCCCCGCCGGCAAAGGCGGATAGCAAAAACGCCCCCGGTCTGTTCCGAAGCATATCCCATTTATAAGTACAGATATCTGCGACCCTGACGACCAGTTCATCAACATCTGCGGGCATGGTATTGCCTCCAAAACCAATAATGTAAAAAATTTAAATTGTTGAGGTTTGCAGTATCAGGTACTTGTCTTGAAACGGACGGAACTCATCCATGTTATTTGTAACATATATGAGTATCTTGTAAGGAATACGGTCGAGCGTGTCAAGACTTTTTTACTTTAGTTAAACGGATTCTGACTTTGTGGTCGTTTTGTCTCGCTTGTTGATGGAATGCTCTGTGTCCTTGTAGAATACGCAGGCCTTTGTCAATTCACTTTTCAGCCTTCCCCGAGCACGGGTATTCTGATCTTGGTCGTATGGAGGCTCAATCCGGTAAACCGAATATTGCAGGTTTCTATTGGTTATCGTTGCGCCGTTAAGACGAGTGGGTGTGTATAAGTAGATGGACACAATGTCCAGAGCAGGTCATTATATTCTGAATTGCA
>Ga0209749_1000531_pt1 | contig 50031 bp, 33 predicted proteins | sample EPASupsiteSAE347_FD_187267 | JGI IMG/M metagenome (GOLD analysis project Ga0209749, IMG submission 187267) | Bioremediated contaminated groundwater from EPA Superfund site, New Mexico - Sample SAE3-47 (SPAdes) (version 2) | ecosystem: Environmental > Aquatic > Deep subsurface > Groundwater >... | reverse complement strand
ATTCGGCACTCGTTTTGGTGGGCACGATAAAACCTTGCCCACCCTACCAAGCGGCTGGCACTGTAGGGTGGGCACGCCTTCTTGTGCCCACCGGAACTGGTCAGGGACTTCCGCCGTCCTGTACTAGCCATCCCTGTTGAAGCGGTCGGCAGGGGCTTTCGAGGCAACTGGCAGCCGGATGGCGGCAACCCGCACGAGAACGGATGGGAACCCTAACAAATCAGGAGGCGCAACATGTCTAGGGCAAGTGGATTCTCCAGGAGGCTCATCACGGCTTTGTTGTTCGCGGCGGCGGCAGGGATCGTTCAGGAGGACGGTCCGGCATGGTTTGCGGGACCGGGGACGGCTTTCGGCGCGGGATATGGCGAGCAGCAGGCGGACAAAACCCTTTCTCCCTACTTCTTCGTCAAGAGCGACGACTCGAGCGTGGACCAGCTTCCGCTGAAGTCGACGTCGACCGAGGTGAACATCGCGGGGGTCATAGCCGACGTAAAGGTCGTTCAAGTTTACAGGAATGAAGGAAAGAAACCCCTCGAAGCGGTGTACGTCTTCCCCGCCTCGACGCGGGCCGCGGTCTACGGCATGAAAATGACCATCGGCGAGCGCACGATAACGGCCGAGATCCGCAAGCGCGAGGAGGCGCGCCAGGCTTACGAGCAGGCCAAACAAGAGGGAAAGAGCGCATCTCTTCTGGAGCAGCAGCGGCCCAACGTGTTCCAGATGAACGTCGCCAACATCCTTCCCGGAGACGAGATCCGGACGGAGTTGCAGTACACGGAAGCCATTGTCCCGCTCGACGGGGTGTATGAATTCGTTTACCCCACGGTAGTCGGACCGCGCTATTCCAACCAAAAGGAAGAAAACGCCCCGGCTTCCGAACAATGGTCCAGGAACCCTTATCTCCATCAGGGCGAACCCACGCCATATTCTTTTGGCATCGCAGTGGATCTCGCTTCCGGCGTGCCCATACGGGAGATGGCCTGCACGTCCCACCAGGTTGAAATCGAGTACAGGGACGCTTCCCGGGCCGCAGTGACGCTTGCGGCTTCGGAGAAAACGGGCGGAAACAAGGACTTCATCCTGAAATACAGGCTCGCAGGGGATACGATCGACTCGGGGTTGCTGCTCTACGAGGGAAAAGACGAAAACTTCTTCCTCTTTATGGTGCAACCCCCCGGGCGAGTGACCCCTGAGAACATCCCCCCCCGCGATTATATTTTCATCGTCGACGTATCGGGTTCCATGCACGGATTCCCTCTCGACGTGTCCAAACGTCTGCTGAAGGACCTCGTGGGGAGCCTCCGCCCGACCGATACCTTCAACGTTCTGCTCTTCTCCGGCGCATCACAGCTCCTGGCCGAAAGATCCCTTCCCGCAACCTCCGAGAACACTGCCCGCGCCGTGGAATTGATCGAGCGCCAGCAGGGGGGCGGAGGGACGGAACTGCTCCCGGCCATGGAGCGAGCCCTCGGACTTCCACGGCCGGAAGGGATTTCGCGCACCGTGGTCATAGTGACCGACGGCTATGTTACGGTGGAAACGGAAGTCTTCGACCTCATCCGCCGACAGTTGGGGAAAGCCAATGTTTTCGCCTTCGGCATCGGATCGAGCGTCAACCGGCATCTGATAGAAGGGATTGCCAGAGTGGGCGCGGGCGAGCCCTTCGTGATCTCCAAACCTGAGGAGGCTCCCGCCAGAGCGGCGGAATTCAGAAAATACGTGCAATCGCCGGTGCTCACTCAGATCGGCCTGGATTTCTCCGGTTTCGATGCCTGCGACGTCGAACCGGCAGGCGTTCCGGACGTCCTGGCCGAACGTCCCGCCATCGTCCTCGGCAAGTGGCGCGGACAACCCCGCGGGAAAATCACGGTACGCGGCATCACCGGCGTCCAAAAATACAGCCGGACCGTGGACGTGGCTTCCGTCAAGTCCATGGACGCCAACTCCGCCATCCGATACCTTTGGGCGCGCTCGCGCATCGCACAGCTCAGCGACTACAACATGCTGAAGCCAAACGACGAGCGCATCGGCAAACTCACCGACCTCGCCCTCAAATACAATCTCCTTTCCAGGTACACTTCCTTTGTGGCCATCGACACCATGGTCCGCCGCAAGGAAGGCGGTCTGGAGACCGTGAAACAGCCCCTGCCCCTGCCCGAAGGCGTGTCGGATCTGGCTCTGCCGGGCGCAGGCGGCGCGTTGGCCATGCGCGCAACTGCCCCGATGTCGGCCCCGCCGCCCTCATCCGCCCAACGTTATCTCAAGAGCGAAGCGCGGGAATCCGCAAAGGGAAAGTCATCGCAGGAATCCCCCTCGATGAGTGATAAAGCAACCAGGGGCGTTCGACTGGAAAAACTCACGGTCACGGGGGGATTATCGGAATCCGCGGTCCGGCAGGCGCTGGAAGGATATCTCGAAGGTCTCCGGAACTGCCGTCCGAAAACGTCCGGCGCCTCTGCGGGGGAGAAGTTGACTCTCAAGTTCACGATCACTTCGGATGGAAAGGTCAAATCGCACGAGATCCTCTCTCCGGGGAAGACCGCAAAAGAGATGAAGGAGTGTCTCGCCGAGGCGATCCGCCGGTGGGTCTTTCCGGCTTCCACGGGAACCGGCGAAACCATCGTGACCGTCATCCTGAGCTTCGAAACCGGGGGAAAAAGCTGACATCCCGGCAGTGAACCGGCCCGCGTTCGAAACGCGGACGCCGGGTTCGGTCGAGCAGGCATGCGACTGTGAGGCAATTCCGTAAAGCGGGAAGGATCGTGCAAGGGGGGGGAACGGAGGAAGCGAATTTGAGCCTGCCTCCACCCCTCTCCCGGAGGGAGAGCGAAGATTGCCTCCACGCGATGAGCGCAAGGGAAGGACCCTATGCCACTACCATCCAAGTCCCTGGAATCTTGCCGAGAAATGTATACAACTTATTGTTTTCTCTGTGATCTCTGCGTTCTCTGCGGTGCTTTTTTCTTTGGTTGCGGCCTTGCCGCCCTGTGTATCGCTCAACGGCAGGATGGCCTTCCGGCCCTTCCCTTCACGATCAATGCAGGCTTTTCCGGCAGAGCCGGGCAGGCGAGAGCGGCTGGAGTACGATTTGAACCATTTGCAGCAATTCGCTCAGTTTGAAGGGCTTGGGGAGACAGCAGAGTGCGCCCAGCGCCAGGGCCTTTCTCCTGAGATCCGGATCGAGAGAACCGCTCATCAGGATGAAATACGTGGACGGGAACCCGGCCGTCACGTGCCTCAAGAGGTCGAGGCCCGATTCGGACGGCATCTGAAAATCCGATACGGCCAGATCGAATCTCTTCTCCATCAGATGCATACGGGCCTGCGCCACACTCGCCGCCTCTGCGCACTCATGCCCTTGAATCCTCAGGAAATCTGCGATGATTGACCGCAGAGCATCATTGTCATCCACGACGAGAATTCTGGCCATCGAACGATCTCCCTACCCGTGAGAGTGTCCAGACGAAACCGGACCGATCCGCCTTCCTTTCGATCCCTTTCGGCAAGCGGCACGTCAACGGGCTGTTCCCGGAACCATGGGCCGCGATCGAGGGCTTCCGGCCCCGTACATCCCGGGTGCAGGAAGTGGTGTAGGGTTTTCCCTACACCACTTCCTCCGCGCACACCCCGTCCATTCCAACTACCCTGTCCTCCGACGGCACACTCAATGCTCGAACTGATCGACGATCACTCCTCCGACCACACCGGCTGCGGCCCCGGCCGCAGCGCCGACTATCAGGGGACCGCCCGCAAGGGCCGCTATCCCAACCCCGGCCGCAGTGCCGATCGCACCGCCGCTCAACGCCCTCTGCTGTGTGGGAGTCATGCCGGCGCAACCCGACACCGTCACAAGAAGAGCAAGAATCAATCCCACGCACAAAACCTTTGCCAGCTTCATGATCGTTCCCAACCTTTCCCCTCCGGGGGTCACAAGTTGAACCACAACATCCATCATCCACCGCCCGGGCTGTGGCCCGGTCTTACTCGGCCGCCAGCCGTCTGAAAGCGGCGCGCATTCATTCAAAAGGTTCCTTTGAAGGAGAGGTTTTCATCGGGCGCTTTCAGCGCCACGCCGGGGCATACGAGTTTCTCGTCCGCGGCGCAATCTCTGCCTTCAGAGTGCTGCCCGGCGGGCGACTCCACTGCCTGCGGACGCCGCTCGACGGTGGCCCTCCCCATGGGCCGGTCGTCTATGAGGGACCACAGGCTGGCCGCCAATGCAGCAGAGATGATGAAACAGACCAGCAAAATCGTAAGAATCATCACTAGCCTCGATCTCCCGTTCATTCTCTTCTCCTTGTCAAAGGCCCGGATGCTTCACGCCGCCCGAGCGCCTCAACCGCAAGGGTCCTACGCGGATTCTCAGCCGCGGAGGAGGGGCGCCTCCCGGAGCCGAAGGCCCCGGGGGCACGCGAAGACTGGCTTGAATCTCTCTGACCCTCCTTAGTGCAAGCTCTGGGCCGGATCGGAGGAACGCGGGACGGCTCTCATTACAATACATTGAAATTACTCGACAAAGCCAGCAATTCACCACTGAAGCATCGAATCTTCCTTGCAGCCGCACCGGACGCATGGCGTCGCCGGGTGTTTCCAGGCGCCTACACCAGTGTAGGCTTTTCCCTACACTTCCCCGCAAATCGGTGTTCAATGCTCAGGATGAAGAATTTTCGTGCTGATTCGGGATCGAATCGTCGTTCCTGAAGGCGTCTGGGGCGAGGCTGTACTTGTGCAGGAGTTTGTAGAACTCGGGCCGGTGCCTCCCGGCCAGCGAAGCGGCGCGCGAGACGTTGCCGCGGGTCACCGTTAGGACGTGAACGAGGTACGCCCGCTCGAACTCCTCTCTGGCTTCGTTGAACGAACGCGGCATGGACCGGCGTTCCGGCGTCTGTTCTTCTCCCAGGAGGAGGCAATCGGCAGTGATTTTCCCTTCAACGGCCAGCGCGACCGCTCTTTCCACAACGTTCGCAAGTTCGCGAACGTTTCCCGGCCAATGGTGCAGCATGAGGCGTTGTATGGCCTCGGGAGAGAATCCCTGAATGCTCTTGTTCATCTCTCGATTGAAATTGCAGAGAAAATGATGGGCCAGAAGGGGAATATCCTCCGGGCGGTCCCGCAAGGGAGGGAGGTAGATGGGGATCACGTGAATGCGATAGTACAAATCTTCGCGGAATCTCCCCTCCTTTATGGCCTTCCTTATGTCCCGATTGGTCGCCGCAATGAGGCGGACGTCCACTGAAACGGGCTTCAACCCTCCCACGGGATAGAATTCATGTTCCTGGAAGGCCCGCAATAGTTTCACTTGCAACTGCAGCGGCAGGTCAGCGACTTCATCCATGAAAAACGTCCCGCCGTCGGCCTGCTGAAGCAGGCCTTTTTTCGGCTGGTTCGCTCCCGTGAAGGCTCCCTTGACATATCCGAAGAGTTCGCTTTCCAGAAGCCCTTCCGGAATGGCGCCGCAGTTGATGGCGACGAACGGCCCCCGGGATCGCGAACTGCTCGCGTGGATGGCCTTGGCGATCAATTCCTTCCCGGTGCCGCTTTCCCCATACAGGCAAACGGTCGAGTCCGTCGGGGCAATCTGCGCCACCTGGCCGAGGATCTGCTGCATCTTCTCGCTGGAGGCGATGATGTTCTCGAATCGATAGCGCTCCTGCACAAACGTCCGAAGACGATTCACTTCCACCTTGAGTCTTCCCATCTCCAGGGCTTTTTCCAGCCTGTGGAGGAGGTCCTTGGCATCGAAGGGCTTGGTCAGGAAGTCATAGGCGCCTTTCTTGGTCGCTTCCACCGCTCGCGCTATGGTGCCATACGCCGTGAGGATGATGACGGGAAGATGGGGTTGCACGCCGAGCAGCCGTTCGAGGAGGGTCATACCGTCCATGCCGCTCATCTTGAGATCCAGTATGGCGACGTTGAATGGTTCGCTCTGAGCGCAAGCGAGAGCGCTATCCCCTCCATCCGCCAGAACGACCCGGTAGCCCGCAGCCTCGAGGCGCACCTTCATCAGGGTGCGCAACCCGGGATCGTCGTCCACCACGAGAATTTTCTCTCCAGCCACGATCCATCCTACTTCAAAAGTTGCCGTTCCTTCCGCTCGACCTCCAGGTCGATCTCGCGGGAGCGGTCGATCTTCTGTTGAAGATCGTTTATCGCCGCGTCTCTGGACTTCAGTTCCTTTTGAAGATTCCGCTGTTTTTTCTGCGTGGTCATGCCCTTCCGCACGATCTCCGACCATGCCTTCGCCTGGAAAGCCCACACGCTGCCGGGGTATTGCTGCACGAGCCGGTCGAAATATTCGAGTCCCTTCGCCTGGCTGTAATACGGACTTCCGGGATAGCTGTAGAGAAAACCGAGGTTGAAAAGGGCCTCAGCGCAGGCGCTCCCGCCGTCGCATTCCCTGACCGTTTTTTGATTTTCCGCCAGGAATCCGTCGTAATCGCCTCCCTCCATGACCTTCTGGGGAGGGAAAGCGGGAACGAACTTCACTTCCGGCGGAACAATGGGAGGGGCTACGGTTTTCTCGGCGCAGCCGCAGAACGAGACAACCAGCAGAGCCGCAGCAAGAACTCCAAGGATCGAACGATGCTTCACTTTCATATCTCGAGCTATGGCCTCTTTCTCCTATGTTTCTTTCGGCCGGGCGGCATGGTGCGAGTCGCCTGCCGGCTTCACCGGGAGCGTGAAGGCAAATGTCGCTCCCATGCCGTGCACGCTATCCACCCGGATGGTCCCGCCGTGAGCCTCCACGATGTGACGGGCGATGGCCAGGCCAAGCCCCGTTCCCTGGTGGTTTTTCCCGGCGCTCCCGGAACTCTGGTAAAACTGGTTGAATACCTTGTCGATATCGCATTCGGGAATTCCGGGTCCGGTATCCGCGACCTTCACTTCGACGCATGGGATTCCCGTGCCTTCCATTTCCTTCAACGATGCGGACACCCACACGGCGCCCCCGTCCGGTGTAAATTTCAACGCGTTGCTGAGCAAGTTGTCGAGCACCTGTTCCATTCTTCTTTCGTCGAAAAAGGCCAGCGGGAGCGGTTCAGGCAGGTTCGACCGAAGATTGATCCCCTTCTTTCGGGCTATCAACTGAACGTTCTCGACGCTTCGCCGGATCACTGCCGCCGGATCGGACATCGTGAATTCGTACTCCATCATGGCGGCCTGCATCTTGGAGAAGTCTAAAATGGAAGAGATACACTGAAAGAGCTGTTCACTCTGGCCGTGGACGATACCCAGTATCTCCCGTTGCGATTCCGTGAGAGGGCCTGAAACTTCTTCCAGGAGGAGGGCCGTGCCTTCACGGATGGCGGTGAGCGGGGTGCGCAGCTCATGGGATACGTGCGCGGTGAAGTCACTCTTCAGTCTGTCGAGTTCAGCGAGTTCTTCGGCCATTCGATTGAAAGCGTCGACAAGGTCCCGAACTTCCCTCGCGGCCCGGAAATCCCGCGTCTGGGCGAACTCGCCACGGCCCACGCGCTGCATCTCCCCGACGATCCGCCTGAGGGGCACGCTCAGTCCACGCGCATGCAGAAAGGCCAGGAGGAAGGCCGCAACCACCCCGCCCATGGTCATGTAGCCGATCGTTCTCGCCGCCGAAGCCGTGTATTCGCAGGCTGCGGCCATTTTTTCCCTTATGCCCTGCTCTCGGAGCCGGATGAGTTCATTGATCCGCTCCAACGTTCCATCCCCGAGTTCGGCCCTGACGCCCTCCCACACCGCCTTCTTGGAGACCGCCAGACTCAACTCCGGATAGTACCGCATGTGCAGTCGCCCGATTTCCTCCACGAGGTTCTTCTCCCGGGGAGATTCGACAAGCATGGCCACCTTCGCGAGCGAATCGGAGAAATCGTTGATGGAACGGTCGAGGGGAGCGTAATAGACTTTATCGGACGAAACCAAATACTTCTCGGCGTTGCGCATCTCCGCGAGAAAAATCTTGAGAAGCCGCTTCTCTTCGTTGAGGCACGCCGTGTCGATGGTAAGGAGATCGGTATGCAGCCGGGTGAGCCAGTTGAACCTATCAAGAGCGTAGACGCTCACGAGGAGGACCAGGCCGATCACGGCGCTCTGGGCTAAAATGACACGTGAGAAAATAGTCAATCGCATGGAATCTCCCGGTTGCGAATCCGGTATCCGGCAAGTTCCGCTGGCGGAAAAGCCCCGCACCCGTATCGAGAAAGCGCATCCCCCCGTCTCTTCGAGCCGCCGTCCGAGCCGTCGAGGCGCACGAAGCCACGGGAGCGGCGAGCATGGTTCGGCGCCGCCCCTGCCACCCAGCGCGATCCGGCACATCTTCAACCGTAAGACAACAGTTTAGCATGCCCGGCAAAGCTTAACTGAAAAAAATCACACCGTCTGGATTCCGATTGACAGACCGCCGCCGGACGGCTAAGCTAATCTGTGATCGTGGGACTGAGAAAGGGTTTTCGTGAATAGACTTTCCGTTTTGAATTGCCAATCTTCCGTTCCGGGCGGATGCCTGCCGGGTGGGCGCGTTTCCTCGTCCTTTTCGGGCTTCTTTTTCTTCTTTAGGAGCCTCCATCCGGGACTTTGACATGTGAATTCACCCCGGGTGGAGAGAGACCTCCCCTGGGGTTGGTGCGATTTCGAGACCCCGAGGAATTTTCCTTGGGGTTTTTTTATTTTTCCAACCCAAGACGTGACTGGAGGATGTGCCGTGATACTCGTACTGCGTAAAGGCGTTTCGAAGGAAGAGATGGAGAAGCTGCGCGAGGCTCTGCGCGCGGAAGAATATCTCGTGAAAGAGATCGGAGGAGAAGAAGGGACGATTCTGGGGATCGTGGGGAAAGCGTACGCGGAGACCGCATTCTATGAATCGTTGCCGGGCGTGGAGCGGGCGGTGCCCATTTCCAAGCCCTATAAGCTGGTGAGCCGGGAACTCCACCCCGCTTCTTCCATCATTCAGGTTGGCGACGTCGCCATAGGAGGAGACCGCCTGGTCGTGATCGCGGGACCATGCGGGGTGGAAGACAGGAAGAGGACGCTCGACATCGCGCGCACGGTTCGCAAACACGGCGCCGTTCTTTTCCGGGCCGGGGCTTTCAAACCGCGAACGTCTCCTTACGCCTTCCAGGGTCTCGGCGAAGAAGGACTGAAGATACTGCGGGAAGTGCGGGAAGAGACCGGCCTTGGCATCGTTACGGAGATAACGTCGCCCAGCCAGGCGGACCTCATGATGAAATACGTGAACGTGGTGCAGATCGGCGCGCGGAACATGCAGAACTTCGAGCTTCTAAAATGCGTGGGCCGGCTCGGCAAACCGGTGCTTCTGAAACGGGGACTGTCCGCAACCATCGAAGAATGGCTCATGTCCGCCGAATACATCCTCTCGGAGGGAAACGACCAGGTCATCTTGTGCGAGCGGGGGATTCGCACCTTCGAGCGCTACACCCGAAATACCCTGGACCTGACGGCCGTCCCGGTCATAAAAAAGCTAACGCACCTGCCCATCATCGTCGACCCCAGCCACGCCACGGGGATTCGCGAGAAGGTGAGCCCAATGGCCCGCGCTGCCATAGCGGCAGGAGCCGACGGACTGATTGTCGAAGTGCACACCGAACCCGACAAGGCGCTCTCCGACGGGCCGCAGAGCCTGTACCCCGAGCAGTTCGAGCAGCTCATGCGCGATCTCTACGTCATTGCCCCCGTGGTGGGGAAACAACTCGACTACGCCTACCTCGACAAAGCGAAGATCATGAAGCCGCGAACGGGTGAAGGCAAAGCGCCCGCGGGCGTCGCCTACAGCGGCGTGCCCGGCTCTCATTCCCACACGGCATGCCTTCAGTTTTTCGGAACGGAGGTTCCCCTTCGAAACTGTTCTTCGTTCAGGGAGGTCTTCGACCTGGTCAACCGCGAACAGATGGCCTTCGGCGTCGTTCCCGTCGAGAACACGCTCACGGGCAGTATCCATGAAAACTACGACCTGCTCCTCGAATACGATCTCAAAATTGTCGGCGAACTGACCCTGCGGATCAAACACAATCTTCTGGGACACGAACAGGCTCCCATCGACGGACTGCAAAGGGTCTATTCTCATCCGCAGGTTTTCCGGCAATGTAGAGAGTACCTGGAAAACCATCCGGGCTGGGATCTCATCCCGTGCAAGGATACCGCCAGCGCCGTCCTCAAGGTGAAGGAGGGCGGCGATCCCGAAGAGGCCGCCATCGCGGGCGAGGAAGCGAACGAGGTCTACCGGCTGGCCGTGCTGAAAGAGGGCATAGAGACGAATCCGCGGAACTTCACCAGGTTCGTTGTGATATCCCGAAACGAGTTCCTACCAGGTCCGAGGAACAAGTCCTCCGTGATCTTCTCGGTGAGCGACAAGCCGGGCGCTCTCTACGAAACACTCCGGATTTTTGCCGAAAACAACATAAACCTGGTGAAACTGGAGTCGAGGCCGATCCACAGCAGGCCATGGGAATACCTGTTCTACACGGATTTCGAAACCGATGTAACCGAAGACAGCCAGCGACACATCCTCGATGAGTTGGTGAACAAGACCGAATTTTTCAAGTTCCTCGGCAGCTACCAGAAGGCGGGAAGCACGGGGTGACCGTTCGCTGGATTTCCGGGCGGGGCCGCGCACGCAGCGGCCCCGCCCTTGCAACGATTCACCGCAGTGGACGCTGAGACCACAAGGATCAGCCCGCGGGATCGACGTCGCGTCTGAGTGAGATCCTCCACAGCACTCCCTTTTGGGGCGCAAGGAGAAAGACCATAATGAAGATGCACGTCGCAACCAGCACGATGGCGGCCCCGGACGCTATGTTGGCGTAAAAGCTGAAATAGAGGCCGACCACGGTCGACAGAGCCCCGATTGCGGCAGCCGTTCCCATCATGGACGAAAGCCTTTTGCACAACAGGGAAGCCGTCGCCCCGGGGGTTACCAGCATCGCCGTTACGAGTCCGACGCCCACCGTCTGCAGAGACACGACGATCGTGAGCGCGAGAAGGACCAGCATGAGCGTGCGGAGCAGTTCGGCAGGCAGACGAAGCGTCGCCGCCAAGATGGGATCGAAGGATATGACGAGAAATTCTTTGTAGAGCAGTACAATCGTTATCAACACAGCAAGCCCCACGCAGCCGGTCAACCAGAGATCGCCGGTTCTGACCCCCAGCACGTTGCCGAAGAGTATGTGGGTGAGGTCCAACGCATAGGTTTTGACCGTGCTGATGAGGACGACTCCCAGAGAGAGCGCCGCCGAGAAGAGAATTCCTATGGCCGTGTCCTCTTTGACAGTCCCCTGCCGGGAGAAGAAACCGATACCCAGGGCCACGATCACAGCCGCCGCCAGGGCGCCGATCAGAAGATTGCCTTTCAGCAGATAAGCAACGGCAACCCCCGGCAGGATCGCGTGCGCCATCGCATCGCCCAGAAAGGCCATGGAACGTAAGACGACATAGCAGCCGACGACTGCACACAACACGCCCACCAGGAGCGACGCCAGGAGGCCCCTCTGCATAAAACTGTACGTCAACGGCGTTACGAGCCACTCGAACATCTTGAGATCCCCCTACCCTTTCCTCTTTTGAACGTCCTTGTCTACGACCACCACGCCATTGAGGACCAGCACCTGTCCCCCGAACGCTTCCGTAAGGTTTTTGGAAGTGAGCGCCTCTTCCGGGGAACCCCAGGCGATCAGCCGGCGATTGAGCAGGAGCACACGATCGAAACGGGTTGCTGCAAGCTGCAGATCGTGAGTCGACACCAGCACCGTCACCTGTTGTTCCTTCAATCGGGGAAAGAGCGAGAGCATCGTCTCCTGGGTGGAGATGTCGACTCCCGTGAAAGGTTCATCCATGAGAAGAATGTGAGGTTCCTGGACCACGGCGCGGGCCAGAAAAACCCGCTGCTGCTGGCCGCCGGAAAGGCTGCCGATGGGGAGTTGCGCCAGATCCTCAATGCCGAGGAGTTCCAGGCTGCGCGCCACCGCCGCCCTGTCATCCTTTCCGGGCCGGCGCAGCCACCCCAGTCTTCCGTAGCGCCCCATCATCACCACATCGGCCACGAGCACGGGAAACCGCCAGTCCACTTCCTCACGCTGAGGTATGTAGGCGACGCAATCTTTGTGATGGCCGAGAGGCAAACCGTGGATTGCGATGTTGCCCTTCTCCAGTGGAAGCAATCCCAACAACGCTTTGAAGAGAGTCGACTTGCCTGCGCCATTGGGGCCGATGACGGCTGCGCTGGTCCCCACCGGAACGCAGAAGCTCACATCCTGCAAGGCCGCTTTCCCGCCATAGGTCACAACGGCATTCTCCACCAGGAGGTGGGCAGGTTCCGAAAAACACGCCGATGACTGTCTCACCGAAATTGCCAATTGAGTTCACTCCCTGAAACGCAACCGCCCCATGCCATCGCCTCTTCGGCGGCCTGCGAGAAAACGATACGGACGTTCACCGTTTGGTTGCTCTGGTGTGCGGCCCCGCGCACGAGCGCGGGACCGCTGGAAAACACATCGATGAAGCCGATTGTCCGAAACCGTGCGACAACCACGTCCGCCAACCTGCTACTTCTTACTTGAGCGCATCGACAATGGCCAGGGCGTTGTACTTCATCATGTCGATGTAGGTGGGCGCCGGGCCGTCGGGAAGGGTGGTCGAGTGAGTATAAAGGTCCGTCACCACTTTGATTCCCGTCTCCTGCGCCACCTGGCGAGCCAATAAAGGATTGGCTCCGGTTTCAAGGAAAATGGCCCTGGCGCCGGTTGCCTTGATCCCGTCGATGAGCTTCGCCAGTTGTTGAGCCGAAGGCGCCGCCTCCGTACTCACGCCGGGCACTACCGTTCCGACGATCTTGAAGCCGTATCGATCGGCAAAATATCCAAAACTCTCATGATTGGTCACCAGCAGCCGGCGGTCCGAAGGGATCTGCCGGACCTGGCCGTCAATCCAGCGGTCCAACTCTTCGAGCCGCGCCGCGTATGCGTCTGCATTGGCTGCATACGTCGCCGCTCCATCCGGGTCCACCTCGGCAAGTCCCCTTTGGATGTTTCTCACATACGTCAGAATATTCCCGGGCGCCAGCCAGAAATGCGGGTCTCCTTCGTGGTGGTGATGTTCTTCCGTGGAACCGGCCAGGTCCGCGTCATGCGCCTCCGCGGCTTCACCTTCCTTCATTTTGCGACTCGCGAGGCCCTTTGAAGCGTCGATGATTTTTCGGTCGCCGCCTGCATTCCTCAGCAGTCTGTCCAGGAACTCCTCAAAGCCACCCCCGTTGATGATCAAAACGTCGCTTCCAGCCACCCTCGTGACGTCCCCCGGAGTTGGCTCGAAGCTGTGAGGATCTAAGCCAACCGGGAGTAGCGCCTCGACCTTCAGTCGATTGCCCGCAACGTTTTGTGCGATGTCAGCCACAAAGGTCTCGACGGCCAGCACCTTGGGGGATGCCGTCCCGGGACCCTGCTTTGAAACGGCAAGCACCCCACGACCCGGCAACAGGGTCGAAACCGCCAACACAAGAACTGAAACGAATACGCGATACCTCATATGACGCCTCCTCATTCAGATTTCAATCCGGCACTCGACGACTATCTGTCGTCGAGTGCGCACGAACGGACACGCATCGAGCGGAAGGCTCCATTGGCGCCGTGCGTTACGACGCCACTCACGCCACCATGCCGCGACGGGCCGGCTCGATCGGTCTCGGGGATTTTGGGATCACGCGAAAACCGGTGGGGCGCGGGGGCAACAGGTCGTTGGTTTGAATCGCGCGAGATCTCTATCGGATCGATCGAGATCTCGCCGGTCAACGATCGGCTCGACGTGCGCCGCTCCCTGACGGCAGGCGCCGATGAAACTGGACGCATGAAGAAGGATCTGACAGATGGCGCACGATTCGGGATCGTGGGAAGAACGCCCTGCAACCTCTCCATGCCCCTTTTCCCAGGCTCCGGCAAGTCGATTCCCGGCACGGCGGGAATCCGGCACCATGCCCGTCACCTTTTCCGCCATCTCCTGGACGTCGAGGAAGTACTGGTGGGCGACGGGAACGACGATCTGAGCGAACAGCGCAACCAGGCACAGTAAGAGTCCGCTGCAAAAGCGCCCGTTGAGGCGGGCGATACATTTCCTTCGCGATGCGTTCAATGGCCGCTTCCCATGGTTGTCAGGCGAGAGCTGACGGTAAAGGAGCAGACAAGGGGTAAACCTTCGCCTTCCGCGCCTCGTCGGCTATCGGAATACAGGTCGGTTTCACCATTTGCACGAGCCGCGAACCAATGATCAATCCGCGGGAGCGGTCCCCTCTCGAATCCTCGCAATCTTGGAATCGATGAACTGAGCGATGAGCGACTCGTATTCCTTCCCCACGTAAGGCCGGAGGGGAAAAAGTTCGCCCTTGACGCGCTTCCAGTAATCGCAAAGGTCTTCTTCTCCGGTCAGAAGGTTGAGTTCCCTGTAGATGGAATCCAGGTAAATGTCACGTAGCCGGGATCGATGGAATTCATAAATCTCCTTCAGAACGAATTGCTGTTCTTCGGAAAAGAACTGCCCCTCCTGATTCTCCATAAGATCCTTGAGATTCTCTTCGAGTTCGGTGAAGTTGCCCGCCCCGCTCAAGCCTCCTTCGAAAGCTTTCAATATCCGATCGTTGATCCTCTTCCGCTGCTCCTCGTATATCTTCTGGAGATCCTCTTCGAAACGCCCGGCATCGTCGGGCGCATTCGCGTGCAGTTGTTTTGACAACTCGCTATAGTGGGAGTTGAGTTCCCCATGGTCCCATATGGCTGCAAGCGACCCGGCCATGAGATCGAACCGGAACGCATCCTGGTAGTCCACTCGAATGGCCGGTTCGTTGTCTCCGGGTTGGAAGACGAGTCCGGCGCAGGACTTCGGGGTGAACGAGTCTGCGCCCCTTTGAAAGCAGGTCGCGGGAAATGGAATGCTTCTCAATATGTTCTGCAACGCCTCCCGTCTCCCCTCGATCGCCTGGCAGAGATTTCTGAAGCTGATGAAACCCCTTCTGGCGCCGACCCCGAAATGATGGTGAAAAGCCTGCAGGGAGAGGACGAGCAGCTTGACGCATTCCCCTGGCTCGAGGTGTTCCGAAAGAGGATGGAAATCGTAGATCCTCATGGCGCCTCCCAGATGGTCGAGACAGTAGAGGAGGTAGAACCGCACTTCAGGACTCAGAGAGGAGACGACGTCGTGGACTTCGATCGCCGTTTTCAATTCTTTTTCAAAAGAGGACGGTCCGACGCTTTTCAGTCTCTTCTTGTGGTAGATGAAGTGGACTGGCATCTTCACGAAGTGCATCTGAAGATCGTTGTAATCCACCCACAGGACGCCCATCAGTTTCAGGAGTCTTTCGAGGGCAGCCATTCTCCGCCCATCCCAAAGAGCGATATCCTTCATGTCTGCATCGAAAAAGCCGCAGGCGCTTGCATCATCCGGCGAAAGTCTTATTATTTTGCGCGGGACGCCATCGGGATCATCCGGAACGAATCCACCCTTTTCCCTCAGGATTTGTTTCGTCTGCGTCCGCCAATCGCTCCCGGACCCGATGACATTGAGGCCCGCTGCCCGAAACGTCAGGAAGGCATCTAGCAGATCGGAAACCATCAATCCCTCCCGGAAGGCCGAAACCGCAAGAATGGAGTGCAGTACGAAAACATCCAGCAACCGTTCGTCCCGCGCCTCGGTAATCCCCTCCAACGCAACGAACGGTTCCTCCCCGCGGATGACGCGCCCGATCGAATCGTGACGACTCACGAGGAGCACCACCAGTTTTTCGACACGATCTCCAAGATTGTAGTTCTTGAGGATATCGGATCTTTCGAGAATGAGCGCACCTTGCTCCGCATGGGTCGGACGGGGACCGGGTTCGAGGAGCGTAGCGGCGTACTGTTCGATCTTTCCGATATCCTGGAAGAGCAGCGAGAAAGTGAACGCTCTGTAGAGGAGCGGGTCCTGGTGGATCCGCTCGACCATGTATTCGAGAATGTCCATCTGTGCATGGGTCGGACCGATCCCCTCTTCCGCGAGGGGGCCGAATTCCTGCTTGGCCAACTGGTAATAGACATTGCGATCCTGGAAGGAATTCCTGTCTCGTATGACGAGGGCTTGAAACTTCTCCAGACAGCGGAGCACATACGCTCCGAGGGAATCCGTCTCGCGCTTGGGCCAGGTCTTTACCAGATTTCCGAGCATTCGGAATTCCGGCAACACGAATGAGAGCATCTCCGGGCAGCGCCTCGCCAGAACAACCAGAGTGTCATAGGTCTCTTCCGGGACGAGAATCTGGTTCAAGATAATGTTTTTGAGCCTTTGCTCGATTTCTTCGATCTCCCTTTCTTTGGCTTCGAGACCGCCCGAACGATCGAAAATGCCGCACTCCAGGCAGCACCCCCCCTCCTGGAGGTATCGATGGAAACTCACCACCTCCGAAAACCACCTCTCCATTTCCTGGAGGCTCTTCACCGGAACGGCCTCCAGCTTCCGGGATTCGAAATGGGGGAAGAGATCCCTCATTCGCCGGATATTCTCTTCCACGTCCACGAACGAGACGTCGACGGACCGGGTCGCAGTGTTGTTCGTCAGTCGAATGCCGCTGTCAAAAATGAAGGCTGGCTTACCTTCGGCAAACGTCCTGCCGACTCGTGCGAAAAACTGAGGCTGAAGCTCATCGAGGGGAATTCGCAGGATCGTCTCCCGTATCTTGGCGATGCGCGCTTCGCGGCGGTCGGCAGGAATCCCCGAGAGCATGGGGTTGAAATTGATCATGCGTCTGTCCGTTGCATTCACGCCGATCCAGAGCAGAATGAATCCCGCACGGGCGCCGAGCCTCGGAAAAAGGCGGCCGGTGCCGTGGAAGTCCGCATTCAGGAACTGCCGGAAAAAGTACGATCGTCCGAAGAGGCAATCTCCCTTGCACCTTTCTTTGAACTGACCGGCGATTTCCACCAGTGCGAGCGTTTCATCCATTCGCCCGAGCTTCCCCGGTTCATAGTCGCAGATCACCTCTCTTTGCAGCCGGCCGCTACGGAGAAGACTCTGCCAGTCGTCCAGAAACTCGAACAGGTTGAACAACTTCATCATTTCCCGAAGAGCCTTGTTTTGCACTCCTCCGAGAGCACTGATGCGCAGATCGTGGAGCCGGTCCCAGTCCAGCGAGGGATCGGTGGCCACGGTGCACGCATCGTCGTAGAGGCGGGACAGTTCTCTAGCCTGTTCGGCCGTGAAGGCATCCCCGAGCGCGGCAGCGATCTCCGCCAGGCTCATCAAGCGGCAGAGCCGGAGAAGATCCAGAGTCTCCTCGGTATTTCCCTCACGGGCTTTGTCGGTGATCGGCTTTAGGGACCTGGAAGAGATCTTCCCGAAGACGACGCGACTCATCGTGGTGTGCCCGACGACGATGAGCAGGATCTCACGGAGTTGCACGCCCGTAAAGCCCAGCAGGGAAAACTTGGGTATGTTTTCCAAAACCAGTGTCGCATCGCCCTCAATGCCATCGGGATTCAAAACGTCGCGGATTTTTTCCAGCCTTTCAATTTGTCCGATCAACTGCGAAAGGGCATTGAACTTCTCCGTGTTGCTGCGAAAAGCGTTGTTCAACCGGGCCAGTTCCAGTTCGGAAAGTTTCGGGAAATCGTGCCGCCGGATGCGCGCCAGGATCTTCAGGACATCCAGCAGAAAACGAAAACTGTTCCGGTGCTCGGGGACGAGCGGGAGGCTGCAACCGTGCATGCCCGAAGCCCTCACTTCCTCGTCGAGGGAGTTGAGCGTCACGGTCGGCTGCCGTGGTTGGCCGACAAATGCGAAGATCTGTTCCGGAAGCTCCCGGTCGATTTCTAGCCGCTCCTGCCAATACCGGCTGGGCTGCCGCGGGGTCTTGAGGCCCAGAGTTTTCGTACGGTAGAAGGGATCGAAAATCCATTTCCATTGTCTTTCAGGGTCCTTCAGATGAACGTGAGGGAGACGAAGGTTCAGATGCGGCAGATCGTTGATTTCCCCGATGCTGAGATCTTCCGGCTTCCGGCGGTCCAGGAGCCTTCTGAGATGGGGTTCGACGGGCGCGAACCGGTTGAGGTAATAGTGGAGATCTGCAAGGTGAATTTCAATCGCTTCTTCCGTTGAATGCCCGGTGTAGACCTGCCTCGTTTTGAAGGTGTGCGAAAACAGCAGGAACAGTTTCAGGTCATCGAGGGATTTGAACCGAACGCGGCACACCCGGTCTTCCTGTGGACCGGGAGAGTGAACCATCACCAGGATTTTCCCGTTCGGTTCGAGAATATCGTAAATCTTTCCAGCAAGATAGGCGGCATAGTCGATCAGCCGCCGGCGGTTCAGGGACCGCCGTGGCGTTTGAGGAAACTGTTGTTCCAGGAGGTACTCGAACGGATCTTTCGGCATGATGGCCATGTCGAGGGGCGTCCGCCAGGCACGCAGTTTCTCGACGGACTCCAGGAGAAAGATCCTGTGGCGCGACAGGCGGGCCGTGAGTTCGTGCACGATGAGATCATGACGCGTGGTGAGCAGGCCGATATCGAGCCGTTCGGAACGCGTGTCGAAGATGTGCTGGATGGCCAGTTCTTCGACCTCGTCGGCTTTCGTCTTGATTTCCTGGAGGGAGTGAGCCACAAGGTTGATGGGGATGAGAAAATAGAGTTTTCCGGTGAGGCTGAAACGTATCAGGAGACCCAGCTTCTGGTAGATGGCGTTCAGTTCCCTGGCGTGGCCCCCGACTTCCTCGGCTTTCTGGAAATCCACTCTTTCGAGGAAATCCGTATCCGCCCTGCTGAGGACGCTCTGTTCTATGAGACCGAGGCCATAAGCGTTCCCTCCGAAGCGGCTCGGCAGGAAACCGGGATGATCCTCGGAGGCGAAGGTCCCCATGGGAACATCTTGCGGGTCGATCCCGAGTCCGGGATAATCCTCCGGATCGATCAGCCGGAATAGAGTCTCGCGGCGATCGAATCCACCGGCATCCCTTGAATCGTCTTTCTTCCTCATCTCCACCTTTGCACGAACGCGTCGAGTGCCCCCGATTTTAGGCAACCTGGCCGTATCTCTTCACGGGGTGATCGCATCGGCTGCTGTCTGATTCACGTGATACGGGTAGCCCGGGCAACTTGTTGTCCGGGCGCGAAGCGCAAGAGGCTCGCAACACAAGTTAGTGATGTACCCCCTGAACGGCAACACCTGGCCCGGCTTTCACTCCGGCTTGAGGCGGGACACGAGATTGTGCTTCTTGCATTTTCTGTAGAAAGTGGTCCTCGACAGCCCCATCGCCTTGGCCGCAAGCGTTCTGCTCCCCTTGTTTTCTTCAAGGACCCGCTCGATAACGCTCTTTTCCATGTCCCCCAAAGCTCCGGTGCCACAGGCGGCGCTGCTCATGAGCTCGGGAGCCCGTCCCCTTATGTGATCGGGAAGATCATCCGGGCGAAGGCTGTCCGATTCTGCGATACAAACCGCAAACTCAATGCTGCTCTTGAGCTCGCGGACATTGCCGGGCCAGTCGTGCGACTTTAAGACCGACATGGCGTCTGGATCGATCCGGAGAATTGCCTTATTGTGCTTCCGGGCCGACTGCTTGAGAAAGATATGGGCCAGAAGGTCTATGTCTTCCAGTCTGGTCCGGAGAGGGGGCAAGAAAATACGAACGCTGCTGAGCCTGTAGAAGAGGTCTTTTCGCAATCGCGTATCCAACTTAACACCCTCAGAGGCTCCACCCATGGCGGCAATGAGACGAACGTCCACACTCCTGTAGTTGTGATCGCCCAGCGGCACAATCTCGTTGGATTCCAGCACCCTCAGCAGTTTGGCCTGGAGGTCCGCAGGCATGGAGTCGATTTCATCGAGAAAAAGCGTTCCGCCGGATGCAATCTCGAATTTTCCCTTTTTCCCCTCCCGCGCAGCCCCGGTGAAGGCGCCCCTCACGTATCCAAAAAGCTCGCTTTCCACGAGCCCGCCAGGGATGGCGGCGCAATTCAGCGGGACAAACGGGCCGTTCCCTCTGTAGCTCAAATTATGGATGGCCTGTGCAAAAAGTTCTTTTCCCGTACCCGTTTCCCCGTAAAGCAAGATGGGCACGTCACTCAAGGCGAATCGCTGTGCAAGCGCCACGGCTCGCTTCATCCCCGCCGATTCTCCCGCCACGTCCTGGATGGAGAACACCGCGGCAGACGCCCCTTCCCGCCGAATAGCCCACTGTTTCCTGTCGTCCTCCAGGACGGCCATGGACCCAAGGAGTTGGCCGGAATGGTCGTGGAGGGGGTTGACCTTGAGCGAACACCTCGACCTGCCTTCCCGACAATGCAACAGCGTGGCCTTTCCTTCGACTTTGGCCCCTGACGAATGAGAAATCGGCAGAATTTCGGATTCAATGAATTGATGGTAATTCCTGGAAACCAATTGTTGCACCGGGGTATTCAACAGATTGCTCGCCTTGCGGTTTGCGTGAACGATGTTCCCGGTCCTGTCAAAAATAATGACGCCATGCTCCATATAGTTCATCATACTATCGGTCAACCCCCTCGTCTCATTCATTTTTGAGAGGAATTGCACGGTATGGAGCTCGGATTGGATACACCTGACGGTACTGAGAGAAAGACCCAGAAGGAGGGGAACATTCGACGCGTGTTCGTGTGATATTACTATGTTGAGGCCGCCCGCGAGATGCCCCCCCGCGTCGAAAATGGGAGAGGCCGCGCAACAGAGCCAATGGTACATCTGGCTGTAATGTTCTTCACACACCACTGTTATCGGCTTTTGCTCGACCAGCACCAAACCGATTGCGGTCGTCCCCACAATTGTCTCGCAACAGCTTCCGCCAGCGACAAAACCAACCTGCTCGAAGTACTTCCCCACGTGGTCCGATCCAAGCTGAACCAGGATGTCGCCCTTTGAATCCGACAACAGGACGACGTAAGGCATTCTGCCGAGGGACGCTTCGAGTACGTCCAGGCTGCACCGGGAAGCTTCGAGCAGAGGCGCGTTGCGAGTCCTCAAAGCGTCCAGCACCTGCGGCTGCACGGGACCCGGCACGTTGTTCCCGCGTGGATCGAGTTCCTTTTCGCTGCATCGCCGCCAGGAGGCGCCAATGGATGGGTTCACTCGATCGGGGAGCGTTCCACTGCTCGCAAACTGCGACCAGGCCTTGTAATAATCGTTATTCTGGAGATGGCGGACCAGGTATCGCATGCGATCCCCTTTACAATGCGATCCATTGGGCTTTTCTCCCAACGATCGAGTTTCACAACTGTAGAAGAGCGGCAAACATAGTGCAAGGAATTCGTAAGAGGCAAAAGAAGCGCCAATCGGCATCCATGTCACAACGCGGCAAGGCCGCAACCCCAAAAACAATGCACCGCGGAGAACATAGAGATCGACAAAAAAACGACAAGTTACATACGCTTCCTGGCAAGATTCCAAGAACCTGCTGTTCAGTGGCACGGGATGCCGCGCGAAACGATAAATGCCCTCCCATAAGAAGCATAACCAAAAGCAACGCATGGGTTCAACACGCAAAAACATCGAGCGGGCCGGACGTCCCCTAAAGGCGCGCCTCGCCTCAGGTTTAGAATCCGAGGTTTTCGCCAACCAACTTCACGTGAATACGGTTCTCGATGAAGTGCCCTTCAATGATGCTCCACATATTGCAGATACGTTGGGGAGATCTGCAATCGATGCACTTCCCGTTTTCTTTGCAGGGATTCTGGTAACCTGCGCGCAGAGCGTTCACGGGAGCAACCTGGTGCTTGATCCTGGCCATGGCTGCATCCAAATCGTGGACGACTTTGTTCATCCCGACAACGAGGATCACCTTTTTCGGCCCAAAACACATCGCTGCAACCCGGTTGCCCATTGCATCGAGGTTCACCAACCTTCCATCCATGGTGACGGCATTGGAACTTGCGATCATGACGTCAGCGGTCATGCCTCTTCGGCGGATCTCTATGCTTTCTTCCGTGGAGGCTCCGGGTGGATAGGGATCGAGGATCTTCACTCCGGGCGTCTCGGCGATCTTCTCCCACAAACCTGTTTCAACCGCGCTCACCGAGCTGCAGCGATAGACCGTGGCGCCTTGCGGGATCATTGCTGCAATCTCGTCCCTCGCCTGAACGCCACTCCGGGCATAGCTGCCTTCCATGCGCCGCCTTTCCAAATGCCGGATGATTTGCTTTGCCGTCATTTCATTCCAAACCGCTTGATACTCATTCATTGCCGACTCCTCTGCATACTCCGTCAAACTCATGGTGAAACCCGCACACCGGTCAGACCAACCGCCGGAGATGAGTTTGCTAATAACATATTGAATTTCAGGAATTATTCTAATCAACTAGCGGCAAAGCCCTGCAAGGCCGTCGAAACCGCCGGCGGAAGCAAGACAGCAGAGGCACAAAGCCGCTCTTGTCGAAACTAGTACACGCGGGCGGAAATTCGGCACTCGTTTTGGTGGGCACGATAAAACCGTGCCCACCGGAACTGGTCAGGGACTTCCGCCGTCCTGTACTAGCAGGTTTCGGGCCAGAAACCCCTTCCATTTCCCGCGCGACCGGATGGTGGTCGCCTTTCATAACGCACTCTATCCCTCAATCCTTCGGGTTGAGAGAATACGATCTTCAGCCACCGACTCCCGCTCCACCCAGCATGGCACATGAAACGCCGGTGTTTCACAACTGAAACACCGGCGTAGCGGTCTTATCCCGTGCCGGTTCCATCCGGGATTGGGACAAGTGCGAACATCCATTTTAATATCAGATAATTAAGGGTAACCGCTCTGCTTCATGGACTGCATTGGCATAATCACTGCACAACACCTAAGAGAGTCCGGACTATGTTCTTGCCTTTGTGGTGTTATCAATTGGCTTGATAGTTGGACTGACATATATGCTCCAATTATAGAATTGAACTATGAATCTTAAGCCAGGGCGTCCATATAGCGCAGGAATCGCCCGGATTCTTTGCCCGGTTTTTGGCCCTCCTGGATTTCCGGTTGGATGGCCACCACGCCTTGAAATGTGAGGATTATACCGGGTCCAAAAGTCGGGCAACGATCGAAGACCGATTTGGACGCCCTAGTCTTAAGTTCACTTATCAAGATAAAGTTGCCTATATATTATTCATTAGCACAATCTGTTTAATGATTCATTACATCATCAATAACTTAACCAGGCTGAGAATGTATTAGAATATTACCAGGTATCGATTGGCATCTGAAAGAGGCGGCTATGAAAACAGTTCCGGTAGAAGATTCAGCGGGAATGGTACTTTGCCACGATATGACTCGAATTGTACCGGGTGAATACAAGGGACCTGCATTCAAAAAAGGCCATATTGTGCGGGAAGAAGACATTCCAGAATTACTAGATCTGGGCAAAGACCATATCTATGTTTGGGAAATCCATGCGGGTCTGCTCCACGAGAACGAGGCAGCCATTCGAATGGCCGGCGCAGCGGCAGGAGAGGGGATCGCCCTGGCGGAACCGAAGGAAGGGAAAGTGGACCTTATCGCCAAGGACGACGGTTTCCTGAAAATTGATGTGGACGCCCTGTTTGCGGTCAATTCGGATGCGGAGATCATCTTTGCCACCCTGCATTCCAATCAGAGGGTTACTCGTGGAAAAATCGTGGGGGGCACGAGAATCATTCCACTCGTCATAGAAGAATCAAGAATCCAGAGAGTCGAAAACATCTGCCGCGACGCCGCTCCGCTGCTGGACGTGCTTCCCATGAAGGCCTTGGACACGGCCATCGTCACTACGGGAAACGAAGTCTACCACGGGCGGATCAAGGACCGGTTCGGACCGGTAGTCGCCCGTAAACTGGAGGAATTGGGGTGTCGCGTTATCGGGCAGACATTTGTCTCGGATAGTATCGATCGGATCGTCGGCGCCATCCGCGGCTCTATTCACGATGGCGCCCAAATGATCGTCGTAACGGGCGGCATGTCGGTGGACCCGGACGACGTGAGTCCCGCGGGCATCAAAGCAGCCGGCGGGCGGGTTGTGACCTACGGAGCGCCGGTGCTTCCCGGAGCCATGTTCATGTTGGCGAACATCGGGAATATCCCCGTGCTCGGACTTCCCGGCTGTGTCATGTACTGCAGGACGAGCGTTTTCGATCTGGTGTTGCCGCGACTTTTGACTGGTGAGGAAATCACGCGCGAAGATATCGTCAGATTGGCGCATGGAGGACTGTGCGTCCAGTGTGAAGAGTGCAGGTATCCGGACTGTGGGTTTGGCAAAGGCGTTTAGCCGCTTCTGTCCGGTCGCCGTAAGAAACCGAATATGAAGGAAGGAGAAGGAATCCATGCAAAAGAAACATCTCATCGTAAATGGAATGCCCAGAACAGTAGTCGTCGATCCTGAAGCGAGCCTTGCTCAAGTGCTCCGCAAGCAACTGGGATTGACGGGCGTCAAGATAGGATGCGGAACGGCCATGTGTGGCGCCTGTTCGGTCATCATGGACGGCAAAGTCGTCCGCTCCTGCGTCGCCAAAATGAAGAAAATCGAGGACAATGCCAACATCACCACGATCGAGGGCATTGGAACTCCATACAATCTTCATCCGCTCCAGTTGGCGTGGACGGTGCACGGCGGCGCCCAATGCGGTTTTTGCAGCCCGGGTTTCATCGTGTCCGCCAAGGCGCTGCTCGATGAGAACAAGCAGCCGAGTCGAGAAGACGTCCGCGACTGGTTCCAGAAGCATCGCAACGCCTGCCGTTGCACCGGCTACCAGCCTCTGGTGGACGCGGTCATGGATGCGGCGCGCGTCCTGAGGGGTGAAATAAGCATTCAGGACCTGGCATACAAGATGCCCCCGGACGGGAGAGTCCTGGGAACGAAGTATCCGCGCCCCAGCGCGGTCGCCAAGGTGACGGGCACGTGCGATTTCGGGGCGGACCTGGGTCTGAAGCTCCCTTCGAATACGCTGTACCTGGCCCTTGTGCAGGCCGAGGTCTCCCACGCGAACATACGAGGCATCGACACGTACGAAGCTGAAAGAATGCCGGGGGTTTACAAGATTGTGACTCACAAGGACGTGAAGGGAAACAACCACATCTCGGGGCTCATCACTTTCCCGACCAACAAAGGAGACGGCAACGAACGACCCATTCTTTGCGATAGGAAGGTTTTTCAGTTCGGAGACGCGATAGCCATCGTATGCGCCGACACGGGAGAAAGTGCAAAAGCGGCCGCAAAGAAGGTCAAAGTGGACCTTGAAGTGCTGCCCGCCTACATGAGTGCTCCCGCCGCCATGGCGCCCGACGCCATTGAGATCCATCCGGGCACGCCCAATGTCTATTTCGAGATTCCCATCAGGAAGGGTGAAGACACGAAACCCATTATGGAAAAAGCGGCTTACGTCGTGCAGGACGATTTTTACGTAGGCCGTCAGCCGCACCTCCCCATAGAACCCGACGTGGGATTTGCCTATTTCGACGAAGAAGAACGCCTCACCATCCACTCGAAAAGTGTTGCCGTCCATCTGCACGCGGCGATGATAGCCGGAGGAGTCGGCATCGACTTCACGAAGTTGCGGTTCGTAACGAATCCCGCTGGAGGCAACTTCGGCTACAAGATGAGTCCCACCAGCGAAGCGCTTCTGGGAGTGGCCTGCATGGCCACCGGGAGACCCGTATTTCTCAACTACGACTATTATCAGCAGATCACCTATACGGGCAAGCGTTCGCCGTTTTTCATCCATTTGAAGTACGGCGCGGACAAAGACGGCAAGATTCTCGCCATGGAAAACGATTGGACCGTCGATCACGGCCCGTATTCAGAGTTTGGCGATCTTCTGACGGTGCGCGGGGCTCAGAGCATCGGGGCGGGCTACGGCATTCCCAACATCAGGGGCATTGGAAGAACCGTGTGCACGAACCACGCCTGGGGATCGGCGTTCCGTGCTTACGGCTCGCCGCAAAGCGAGTTCGCGTCGGAAGTCCTGATGGATAAACTGGCGGAAAAGATCGGCATGGACCCCCTCGATCTCAGGTACAAGAACGTTTACCGACCCGGCGATACGACCCCCGTCGGGTGTCCGCCCGACGTTTACTGTCTCCCGGCGCTGATCGACATGATGCGCCCCCTCTACAGAACAGCCAAAGAAAATTCAAAGAGGGAATCCACCCCCGAGAAGCAGCGGGGCGTCGGGATCTCCGTCGGAGTCTATGGATGCGGGCTGGATGGTCCCGACACCGCGGAAGCGGCCATAGAACTGACGCGTGACGGCGTTACGCTCTACGCCGCCTGGGGCGAGCACGGCCAGGGCGCAGACATGGGATGCCTCGCCACGGCCCATGAGAGCCTGCGGCCGCTTGCCATCCCGCCGGAAAAAATCGCGCTGGTCATGAATGACTCCGTCATTACCCCGAACGGGGGGCCCGCAGCAGGCAGCCGCTCTCAGGTCCTGGTCGGCAACGCCATCAAGAACGCGGCGGAAAAGCTGATCGACGCCATGAAAAAACCGGACGACAGCTACCGGACGTATGATGAAATGACGGCAGAGAATATCCCGCTTCGTCATACTGGAGTCTGGACGGCCGCATCCTGCACGCTTTGCAGTTTGGAGACCGCCCAGGGCAATCCTTACCCGACGTACATGTATGTCGTATTCATGTCAGAAGTGGAAGTCGACGTGAAAACGGGCAAGACGAGGGTCCTGAAGATGACCGCCTGCTGCGACGTGGGCACGATCGTCAACCGCCTCGTCATCGACGGCCAGTTTTACGGCGGGCTGGTTCAGGGCGTCGGGCTGGCGCTTTCCGAAGATTTCGAGGACCTGAAGAAACACACCACCATTGCCGCCTGCGGGATTCCCTATGCCAAAGACGCCCCGCCGGAGATGGAACTTCACTACCTGGAAACGCCGCGATCCCTGGGTCCGTTCGGCGCATCCGGCGCGGGGGAAGTGACTCTGACCTCGCCTCACGCATCGATCATCAACGCAATCAACAACGCCTGCGGCGTCCGCATCACCCGGCTGCCCGCGTTGCCCGAGAAGGTGCTTGCAGGCCTCAAGGACAGGGGCTGCCGCTGTAAATAACGGGATCTGCCAACCCCCGGGTTCCCTCTCGCGCGCCCGGCTCAAACCCTCTCCTCTCCGTCCATCTTGGCCGGAGAGGAGATCTCCCGGCTAAGTTACCTCTCTTCGATTGTTCTTCACAAAGCCGATCAGGCTTTTTTCCCGTCCATTTCGTATACTTTCTTCTTCCAGTCCTCGTAAAGCATGCCCACGGGGAAGACGGGATCGACTCGATCCTTGATGAATCGCTCAAAATCGTCCACTCCCGACTGCTCCAGATACCGCCTGTCGACGTAGTCTCGAGTGGTCGTGGCGGGCCATTCGAGGGTGCCCGTAGTCACGTACCAGTTGACCGCCTCATCGAGATTTTCGTCACTCAAATCCCACCGCAAGGTCCGGCCCTCCTGCACCGTTTTCCTGTGAATGGTCATGAGACCGACCTCAAAGGGCACACTGTAATCCCTGGCGAAAATCTCTGCGGTCCTCACGGGTTTCGTGTAGACGAACTGGATTGCCCTCGAATGAGCCAGGATCATTTTACTGGCGAGTTCCGGGTGACTCTCGGTAAAATTGCGGTTCATGGCCAACACACAGCAGAGGCCCCATTTGCCCGAAGGCATTCTGGCGACGGTGAATTCGGGCACAATGCGGCCACATTTGTCAAATTCCGCATAGGACCCCCAGGGATCGCATGTGATGTATCCGTCGAGACTGCCCGTCTTCAGAGCGAGGAACTCTTCGGCATCTCTCATATTGAAGGTCTCGTAATGCCTGGCCTCGGCCGGGAGCCCCACCTTCCGGGTAAACGTCACCCAATGAGCATCCTTCTTTTCCGGGTCGGTCCCCAACGCAAGCTTTTTCCCGAGAAGCACCTTCGGGTCCTTCCGGTACAGTTCATAGAGGCCGTTTCGCAACACGAGGTAGTACGAACCAGCTACGTGGTTATTGGCGGCGACAAAAATCGGAACTCCCTTGAGATAAGATCGAACCGTATTGTCCCATCCGATGTACCCCACGTCCATCTGTCCCGCCGCCATGGCTTGCGGAACCTTCGCGTTTCCAATGACTTCCACCCGCAGGCCCAGATCATCGAAAATGCCCGTCTCCCTGGCCACGGGAGCCGCCGTCATGTGGTCGCAGTTGTAGTAGCCGAGCTTGATGATATAGTCCTTGTCCGCTTTCCGATCCTGTCCCATGGCTTTGGAGACCAGACCTGTTCCGTAGCCCGACAAAGCCAACCCCGCCGTAGCGGCCCCGGCGCCTTTCAAAAAGATGCGTCGCGTGAGCGTCATGAAGTTCTCCTTTTTCAGCAACAGTCGTCCATGTTTTCCCCAAAAAGATCCAGGAGGCGGTTTCCAGCAACTATTTCCAGCAATCCCCCGCCGCGGCACCGCAACCCGGAACAAAGCGAAACGGGCTTCTCGCAAGGACCGATACCCGTCCAAACAGGCCAGGCAGGATTCACTGGGTTCCTGGAGAGAGCGGACGCAGAAAGAGCGAAACCCGCAAGTCACCCTTCGGCTTGCCCCGGGGCATGCAAACCCGGGCGGAAGCGGCAAGGCTCAGGTGAATCCGAAGAACAAATTTATGAGGAAGTTCGCCGTGGGTGGATGCTGTCGGGATCGAGCCATTTCTATTCACAATGTGTCGATTTTGCAAATAGGTAGTCCCGATGATTTATCGATTCAACATCTGAAAACACCAATGATCCGGCGGAGCCCGGACAGAAACCGGTACGATCCGCTTTCTTGAGTTCGGGAAGACCGAGTGGCGGGAAAATCGCCGGTTCGTTCAATTCACTGACACTCGCGCTTCATTCATGATGGCACATGAAACAGAGATGTTTCATAACTGAAACCCCTCTGTAACGATTCCCTCCACTAAATGTTAGCTTCGTCCCCGCCATGGATCACACATCCATATAGATATCAGCAAATTAGAGACAATACCCGCTGTCCGGAATCTGTCTTGGCATAATCACTGCACTACTTACCAGTGACAGAACAAACATATCAGCACTCCCAATAGGGATCGTTAATTTACTGGCGGAAACTGGCATTATATCAAAACTGGCATAGTCAATTGTGAAGCACAGATGACCATAGAAACTGTGCACTGAAAGTGATGCATACAATCGTGTCTCTCTATATTGCGTAACGTAGATATGTAATACATTTTGTCGGATTTTACACCAGTATCTATACAGACAAATATGAATATCCAACAATATTTAGTTTCACAGCAGTAACAGTATTTCGACTTCATGTCTTTCTATTGTCAACCCGTCTCGTGTCCATATGACCGAATAAATGGACTGAAAGGAGGCGGTACGTTACCGAACGATCCTGAATGAGAGCGGCATCTCGCTGCTTGATTTGGAGATCGGAATCAATCTCTAAACGTCAATCGCTTGAATCCAGAAAAAAAGGAGCACGTTGATGAAGATCACTGCAGCAGTAGTTCGCGAGAAATCGGGGCCTTTCCTCTTGGAAGAACTGGAATTGGACGATCCCAGGGAAAACGAAGTCTTGGTTCGCGTCGTCGCGTGCGGCGTATGCCATACGGACCTGGTCTGCCGCGATCAGTACTATCCCGTTCCCCTGCCATGTGTATTCGGACACGAAGGATCGGGGATTGTCGAGAAGGTAGGGGCAAAGGTGAAAAAGGTGAAGCCGGGGGATCACGTGGTCGCGAGTTATCTCGCATGCGGCGACTGCAATCCCTGTAAACGCGGATTGCCCGGATATTGCCACGATTTCTACCTGCACAATTTCAGCGGCGGGCGAGGCGACGGGTCCCAGACGATGCGGAAGGGCGACGAGACAATCTACGGGTCCTTTTTCGGACAATCGACATTCGCAACCTACGCCCTGGCCCAGGAGGCCAATACGGTGAAGGTCCCCAAGGACGTACCCCTTGAAATCCTTGGCCCCCTCGGATGCGGGATTCAGACGGGGGCTGGCGGAGTGATCAATGCACTGCGTCCCACCCCCGGCTCGACCATCGCAATCTTCGGCGCAGGCGCAGTTGGTCTCAGTGCAGTCATGGCAGCCGCCGCGAGCGGCTGCACCACCATCATATCCGTCGACGTGAACCCCATGCGCCTCGAACTTGCCAGGTCGTTTGGCGCCACCCACACCGTTAACGGCAAGGAGGTGGACGCCGTCAAAGCCATTCAGGAAATTACGGGCGGCGGAGTCCAGTATTCGCTCGAATGTATCGGCGTACCCGCCGTGCTTCGTCAGGCGGTCGATTGCCTCACCCTCACCGGAGTTGCCGGCCTGATAGGCGCGGCGCCCCTTGGCGCGGAGGTGAAGATCGACATGAACAGCATCCTTTTCGGCCGTACCCTCCGCGGCATCATCGAGGGGGATTCAGTACCCGATATCTTCATTCAGCAGCTCATCGACCTCTACAAGATGGGACGTTTCCCCTTCGACAAACTGGTCAAATTCTACCCGTTCAAAGACATCAACAAGGCGGTTGAGGACTCGGAGAAGGGCATAACGCTGAAGGGAATTGTACGCATGTAGTTTCTCGTGCCGTTCCAAGCCATGTCGCCCAACGAGGAATGAACCGGCCCCACTGGTGGGTCAAGGTTGCTGAGTTACGTTCCCTCTCCCCCGAAACGGGAGAGAGGGAACGTCCGTCCCACTTTGAGTCAACGACGCGAGGGCATGCGTCCCCATGCCGGCCGCTACGGCTGAAAACCCAAGAGCAGGGCTGAAGAGGGCTTTCGCAGAGGCGCAGGCAAGCAACGCACCCATTTCACGCGGTTCCTGAGTTCCTCTTGCTTTCGACTTTTTGCATTTCGCGCTGGGGGCAGGGGCATCTGGCTCGCCCGTCTGTCGGAAAACCTTCGTGACGATTGCCGCATGATGAGATTCAGCGGCTCCGGGAGCTCACATTTCGGATCACAAACAAGCATCAAGAGGGGGAGGGATAGATATGCAACGCACATTGATACTGTTGGCAGTGTTGTTGAGCCTCGTCATTCCGAGCGTTTCAACCGCAGACGATGATGCCAGAGATTACATCCCCGCACCGCCGGGCACCCTGGCGATAATTGGATATTACAAGCACATCTGGGGCGATTCAATCTATGCAGACGGTAATAAAGTGACGAGCAACATTGATTTTAAGGAAGAGTTTGGTATGCTTAGAGTGGTCTATTTCACGCAGCTTGGACCATTTGTAATAGACCCGCAATTTCTTCTTCCTATTGCCGGAGCCAATTTGGACACGTCAAAAATTGGTGGAGCAGACTTATCTTCAACTGGAGCCGGAGACTTGTTGCTCGCAGCCACATGTTGGTTTATAAACGATCCTCAGAAAAAAATGTGGCTCGGTTTTACACCTTTTCTCAGTATCCCGACTGGTGTTTACGACAATATGAGTCCCATCAATATCGGGAACAATCGATGGGCATTCAAGCCGGAAATAGGATTTGTAAAGGGACTGGGTGAGAAAACATATATTGATCTGATTGCAAACGTTGAAGTGTATAGCGACAATGACGATTATCTCGGGCATGCAAAGCTCGAACAGGATCCAATTGTTACCCTTGAAGCCCATCTCAGCTATGACCTGACAAAGACCCTTTACGTTTCAACCGACTATTTTTACCATTACGGCGGCAAGACAACCGTAGACGACATCAGCCAGAGCGACCGTCAGAGCAACCATGCGCTCCAGTTCACCGTCGGTTATTCGTTCCTGCCGGGGTACCAGGTTCTCTTGCAGTATCGGAACGACTTTGAAGTCGAGAGCGGGATACCGACTCAGCAGATTGGACTTCGATTCATGTATGCCTTCGACTTGAATTCCAATTGCTACGCCAGCTCTGCACCAAAGTGACGTGACTGAAAGCAGGTCAGGAACGGGCGCGCGTTGTCAGAACGAGCATCGAAAGGGGTTGCACGATTGTCGCCACGCCGGGAGAGCCTCGAAGCTCTCCCGGCGTGGCTGTTCAGGGGGCACATCACTCCCTTGTGGTGCGGGCCTCTTGGGCTTCGCGCACGGACAGCAAGTTGTCCGTGTCACCCGGATCACGTGAATCAGACAGCATCCGATGCGATCACCCCGTGAAGAGATACCTCCCGGCAATGCTCGCATCGTGACCCTTCAGAAGGCCGTCGGTATGGTCCGCACGAAAGATGCGCGCGGCCGCCAGCCCTTCCCGTTCAGTCCTTCTCGGAATGGAAATGCCAACCGGCCAGACGGTACAGTTCGTGAAAGTGATGTACCGGCCCGTGTCCGCCCCCAAGGGGAAGTCCTTCACGGATCGCGGCCGTGATATAGACCTTGGCGCGAGCAACGGCTTCCTTGACCGGAAGTTCCCGAGCGAGCCCTGCTGCGATGGCCGAAGCGAAGGTGCACCCCGTACCGTGAGTGTGGGGCGTATCGTAACGCATATTGGTGAATTCCGTGAACTCCGAGCCGTCGTAGAGGAGATCGAGGGGCGTTCCGGCAAGGTGTCCCCCTTTGATCACCACGAAGCGCGGCCCAAAGGCCCGAATGCGCCGAGCCGCTTCCCTCATTTCGTCGAGGTTCTCCACCCTGGTGCCGGTCAGAGCCTCAGCCTCATGGAGGTTCGGGGTCACCACGAGCGCGAGGGGGAGGAGGTCGCCTATCATCGATTCGACCGCATCCCGCCGAAGAAGTCTGTCCCCGCTCTTGGCCACCATGACCGGGTCCACCACAAGGTTCTTCAGCTTGAGTACCCTCACGTCCGCAGCGACTCGCGATATGATGGCCGCACTGGAGAGCATTCCCGTTTTCACGGCGTCCACGCCGATGTCCGTCACCACGGCGTGAATCTGAGAGGAAACGAACTCCGGATCTACCTCCACGACGCCCCGGACGCCGAGGCTGTTTTGCGACGTCAGGGCCGCTATGGCGCTCATGCCATACACTCCCAGGGCGGAAAAAGTCTTGATGTCCGCCTGAATGCCCGCACCGCCGCCCGAATCGGACCCCGCTATGGTCAAAGCTCGAGGTATTTTCATTATCAACACCATCCCTATGGGCAGAAAAATCGATCGAATAGCGCCGGTCTCAAGACCCGGCGAAATGGTCCCACCCGCCGGGACCGGAACCCCCGGCGATCTTTTCACCGCCCGAGCCGACAATCTGGACGCCCGTCGCCTCGCCAACGATCTTTCCAACGACGCTGCAGCGCGTTCCCGTTTCTTCTTCGAGCATCTTCCGGATCTCGCCTGCATCCCCGGGAGCCGCCGTGAAAAGCAGTTCGTAGTCTTCTCCGCCCTGCAAAGCCCAATGCGAAGCATCCACCCCCGCCAGGAGAGCGGCATCCCTGCACGCGGCGCTAATGGGCAATTCAGATTCGTGAATTTCAGCCCCCACCCCGCTCGCATCGCAGATGTGCCCCATGTCGGCCGCAAGGCCATCGCTCACGTCCACCATGGCGTGCACTTTTCCGCACCGGGCCAAAGCCTGTCCCTCGGCCAGGCGGGGCTGGGGCGTAAGATGCCTCTCGGAGAGGCGCTTCCTTGCGTCCTCCGAGACCGGCAACTCGGGCCGGAGAACGATCTCGAGCCCCGCCCTGGAATCGCCCAGGACGCCCGTAACCAGGATGAGATCTCCAGCCCTGGCGCCACTGCGAAGCAAAATCCGCGAGGGATCCGCACGCCCGAGAAGGCAAAGGTCTATCACCAGTTCGCTTTGCGTCCTGCTGAGATTCCCGCCGACTATCGCGGCGCCCGCCAGCCCGATCTGCTCCTGCATCCCCGCGTACAGTCCATCCACAAAACTGACATCGATATCCGGAGGAAGGGCCAGCGACACCAGCGCCCACGCCGGCGTCCCCCCCATGGCGGCAATATCGCTCACGTTTATGGCGATCGTCTTCCGTCCCAGTTGATACGGAGCGATCCGGTCCCTTATGAAGTGGACGTTCTCGACCTGGGCGTCGCAGGTTGCCAGCAGGACCTCCTCGCCGGACGTTCGCAGGACCGCAACGTCATCCCCGATCCCCACAAGCACGTCCGAAGAAGGGGAAGGCAGGAAGCGGGCAATCCGGCCTATGAGCCCGAACTCTCCGAGGTCGCTCACTTTCATCATCGTCTCAACCTCCTGGCAATATTCCATCGCGGCACGACGGCCGCGGAATGCATGACGCGTCATACTGCGGACTTCCCCCGCTTCGCCCGGGTCCGCAGAACGGCGGGTCGATCGAACGGCGCAATCCTCGCTCCGCAAAGCATCGAAGTCCCGGCAGTGAAATCCCTCCCGGACTCGCCCGCCGGTCTGCACGCGGGAAACCATATCGAGCCGCGGCGGCCGTCCCGAAGCGGATTTTCGCAGCGAATGGCTGGAAAAGAATTCCCGGACAGTCTCCGAGGCGGGTCTCGTGGATCAGTCGATCTTGCGGGCGTATTCACGGTCGAGTGCGAGACCGTCGATATCGGTGGTTTTCTCTCCCCTGGCCGACTTCACCTGATCGATGGCCCGCTTCACCACCGCCTTCTTCGACGCGTACGCCAGGGCCGTGTCTGCGGTGACGATCCCTCCCTCATAGAGATTCGCAATATAGTCATCGAATGTCGTCCAGCCGAAATGCTTCGATTGCTGCATCATCTCGTAATAGGTCTTGCCCTCGGATTCCCCGTGAACGATGGCTTCCTGAATCCGGAGATTCGTCCCCATGATCTCGAAGGCCGCCACGCGTCCACCCCCCACCTTCGGCAGGAGGCGTTGCGAAATCGACCACCGCATCGTATCGGCCAGACGGATGCGAACCAGACGTTCTTCCTCCTTATCGAACATACCGATGATCCGGTTCACACTCTGGCCTGCATCGATGGTGTGCAGCGTGGTCAGCACTAGATGGCCCGTTTCCGCGGCGCTCAATCCGATTTCCACCGTTTCCCTGTCGCGCATTTCGCCAACCAGGATGACCTTCGGCGCCTGCCTCAGGGCAGCCCGCAATCCGTTGGCGAAAGAATCGAAGTCCAGTCCCAGTTCCCGCTGGTTGAAGGTCGCCTTCATGTGCGTGTGAACGTACTCGACGGGATCTTCGAGCGTGACCACGTGCACCGGTTTATAGGAATTGATCTCGTTCAGAATGGCGGCGAGGGTGGTCGTCTTTCCACTTCCCGTTGCACCGGTCACAAACATGATCCCGAACTTCTCTTCGGCTATCGACTTGAATACCGTCGGCAACCTCAGTTCGTCGATGGACTTCACCTTGGTGGGAAGCTGGCGCATGACTATGGAATAGGTCCCTCGCTGGGAAAAGATGTTCACGCGGAACCTGGCCCTCCCGGGCAAATGGTAGGAGACGTCGCACGAACCGTGGTTGAGCAGGTTCCGAATGTTCCGCCTGTCTCCAGCAATCAGATTGAGCGCAATCATTTCGGTGTGGTAGGGGGTCAGCTTCTGGATTCCCATATCCGCGCACACCGATCGGAGTTGCCCGTCCACCTCAGCCTGCGGCGGTCGTCCCACCGTAAAGTTGATGTCGGACATCCCCGGGTTTTCACTGAGTATGTTGCTGAGTAGAAGATCGACTTCCGATCGTCTCACAATTCACCCCCTGTCCATCAAACTGCCGACGTCTCGTTCTCCCCGCCTCGGTTCCATACCGGTCAGACCTCTGTGAAGTCCTCGGGAGGCGACGTCAGGTAGGGCCGGAATCTCTCCTTGTCCACGCATTTCATGTAAGCCTCCGCCGCGGCAATGCGATTGGCCTGCAAGTGCGCAGCGATGCCGTCGTCCAGAGTCTGCATGCCGTATTTCTTCCCCGTCTGCATGGCGGAAGCAATCTGATGTGTTTTGGCTTCCCGGATCATGGCGCGCACGGCGTGAGTGGCGATGAGGATCTCCAATACCGCGATTCGGCCTTTGATGTCCACGCGCCGGAACAATGCCTGGGACACGACAGCTCGAAGGCCGTCCGCCAGCGTGGAACGAATCTGGGCCTGTTCGCCGGTCGGAAAGACCTCGATGATTCGATCGACCGTCTTGGCGGCGCTCGACGTGTGCAGGGTGGAGAAAACCAGGTGGCCGGTCGCAGCGGCTTCGACCGCGAGACGAATGGTCTCGAGATCGCGCATTTCCCCCACCAGAATGATGTCGGGATCTTCACGCAGAGCGGCGCGCAGGGCAGTGCTGAACGACCTGGTATGAGTGCCCACCTCTCGATGGTTGACCACGCAGTTCTTGCTGACGTGGACGAATTCCACGGGATCTTCTACCGTGATGATGTGATCCTTGCGCTTCCGGTTGGCCTCGTCGATAATGGCCGCAAGGGTGGTCGACTTCCCGCTCCCGGTGGGACCCGTCACCAGCACGATTCCTCTCGGCAGCATGGCCAGCCTGCTCACTACCGGAGGCAATCCCAATTGTTCCACCGATTGGATTTCACTCGGAATTTCCCGAAAAACGGCGCCGATTCCGTTCTTTTGCAGGAAGAAGTTGGCGCGATAGCGGGCCAGGCCGGGAATTTCATAAGCGAAGTCAAGGTCCCCCGTTTCCTCAAAAATTTTGATCTTGTCCTCCGGCGTGATCTCGTAGAGCATCCCGCGCAACTCATCGTCGTTGAGCGTCTTATACTTCACGCGTTCGAGATCGCCTCTGATCCTCATAACCGGCTGCTGCCCCGACAAGAGGTGAAGATCGGAAGCTTTTTGTTCGTTCATCAGCTTGAAAAAAGCGTCGATTCTGGCCATTTCCTCATCTCTTTCGTCTGTGGGAACTCCGGCGGCAAATTAGTATACAATGAAATATTCGGCACGTTGCCGCAGAACTGCCGGCGGACGCCCCCATGCAGCCCGAAAGGATCTCCCAAGCGTCACTTACAATCGAAGGCGGGAAATCTTCCTCGGGCCGAAAATTTAATATTTCACAACTCTCACCCCACTGCGCTTCGCTTGAAATGGCGGGAAAGGGCTTCGGGGACGCCGTTCAAAGTTCGAAATCGAGCCGGTGCTTGTGTCTCTGATCCAGGCGAGTGATCCCTTCCCCGGCGGCAGATCTCAGCGCTTCCTCAAATTCCGCCGAAAAGATTCGCCTTCCCGTGCCGGGCTTCCATGTTGCTTCACCGCACGGATGGTATTGATCCATGACGTTCACGTATGTATTCCGCGATATTTCCTCCGCGATGAAACGAAAAACCGAAGCGGAACCGGCAAGGCCGTTCGGCATTACCAGGTGCCGCACCAGAAGCCCTCTCTCGGCAACGCCATCGGCGTTCAGCCTGAGATCGCCCACCTGGCGGTGCATCTCACGAAGAGACTCCCTGGCCCGCTGCGGATAGTCCGGAGCCCGACAGAGGGCTTCGGCCGCCTCCGCATCCCAGAACTTGAAGTCCGGCATGTAGATGTCCACGATACCGTTCAGGAGTCTTAGCGCAGGCGCCCGGTCGTAACCTCCGGTGTTGTAAACCAGCGGTACGTTGAGCCCTTTTTCCACCGCGCGGGGCAAAGCTTCCAGGATTTGCGGGATAACGTGCGAAGGGGTCACCAGGTTGATGTTGCAGCACCCGCTTCTCTGGAGACGCACCATGATCTCGGCCAGTTCCTCTGCGGATGCGACCGCGCCTTCCCCCCCATGACTGATTTCATAGTTCTGGCAAAAAATGCAGAACAGGTTGCAGTGCGAAAAAAAGATGGTCCCCGAACCACGTTTCCCCACCAGCGGCTTTTCCTCGCCAAAATGGGGACCGTAGCTGGCCACGACCGCATGCCGCCCCGTTCGACAATACCCCTCCTCTCCGGCAATCCGGTCCACTTTGCACAGCCTGGGACATAGCGTGCATTTTCTCATCCACCGAAGGCTCCGGCGAATACTCTCTCCCAGCCGGCCGCTTTGATACGCTTCAAAGTACGATGGGAGCATCGCACGGTCCTCCCCTCGCCGGCCAGCCGCAAAGATCGAACGATAGACGACCCCCGCTGTCTGGTCCGTATCACCCGCGTGATAATAGCGAATTCCATCCAAAACCGCCACAAAAGAGAGCAACCCCGCGTCCCTCGGGTGGAATTCCTTGTCCGTGTTATACGCGGGCCAGACTTCGATCTCAACCCCCTTGATCCTGAGCCGGTCGCCCGGAGCCGCCAATCGGCAGCAGATGAATGCCTGTCGAGAAGTATACAAATTTTCACCGGGATGTGGAAGAAGCATCATGGCGGCCCCGGGGAATCGGCCGGTCCCGGGGTCTTTCAAGACCGGAAGGGGCGGTTTCCATATCTTGCAAGATCGGTTGGAGCTTTCCGCAATCTCTCTGATTTGCGTGAGATCCCGGCCAATTCCGTGAAGGGGCCCGCAGCGCTTCCGTGAGAAGCTCCGTGAGTGCGAGAGACTCGCCGCCGAGCGCCCTTCATCCTCGCACTTGCGGAAAGACGTTCTTTTGAGTTACTCTCTTTCCGCGAATCGGGAGGGGACAGACCGGCGGCATCCCGAAACGTACCCGTTCACCGCCTCCCGCGAGAAGAGGTTCCCCTCCGGATCGAAGCGCGGCGTGGACGCCGGATGGCCCGACGACACGCGGTTTCACCGAACGAGAGAACCCATCGGGCACCTTCGGACGTGGATCTCGGGGATACGTGCATCGCGTCGTACATCAAAGCGAAGGATTCACTTCGAATGATTCAACGGTTTCTGGAGACTCTTTTGCGGCAAGATTGGGACGGCTTCAGGATCAGCCACCACGCCGTCGTTCCCGCCAGGGACCCTTGCCGCGGCGAGCTCGCCCGGCCCCTGCCGCACGCCATTCAAAGCTCCCTCGCACAGATCGGCATCACGGGACTCTATTCGCACCAGGCGGTCGCGATCGAACATATCCGGCATGGACAAAACCTTGTGGTGGCCACCCCGACCTCCAGCGGGAAGTCTCTCATCTACAACATCGCCGTCACGGAAAAGCTCCTCGACGACCCTGAAGAGAGGGCTCTCTACCTTTTCCCCATCAAGGCTCTCAGCCGGGACCAACTGGCGACGCTCGAAACGTTCTTCGGGACAATCGGCGCGGACCTGAATCAAGCACCCTTTCAGGCCGCCGTTTACGACGGGGACACCAAACCGTACCAGAGAGCGAAGATACGCCAGAAACTTCCCCACGTCCTTCTCACCAACCCGGACATGCTGCATTACGCCCTGCTGCCCTTCCACGGCAAGTGGGAAGCGTTCTGGAAGAAACTGCGCTTCGTCGTTATTGATGAAATGCACGTATACAGGGGGATTTTCGGCAGCCACGTGTCCCAGGTCTTCCGCCGTCTCCGGCGCATCTGCCGGCACTACGGAAGCGAGCCTCAATTCATCCTCCTTTCGGCCACGATTGCAAACCCCGAGGAACTGGCCGAGCAACTGACAGGCTTTGACCGGGGCGCATTCACCGTCGTCAGGGACCACGGAGCGCCCCGGGCGAAGCGCCACTTTGTCTTCTTCGAGCCCGAAGAGGGCACACCCGCTCCAGTCTCGGGCGTCGCCGCCCGGTTGATCGTTTCGGCGGCGCGGGCGGGTTTGAAAACGATCGCCTTCACCCAGTCGAGGCGGCTCACCGAACTGCTCCACATGAGCGTCCTTCGGAAGGCGCCGCGGCTGGCCAAACGGGTGAGTTCCTACCGGGCGGGCTTCCTTCCGGAGGACCGCCGCACCATCGAACGGCAACTGGCGGGCGGGTCTCTCGACGCCGTCATTTCCACGAGCGCCCTTGAACTCGGGATCGACATCGGCGGCCTTGACCTCTGCATCCTCGTGGGCTATCCGGGCACCGTCATGACCACGTGGCAGCGGGGCGGACGAGTGGGACGAAGCGGCAAGGAATCGGCCATCCTTTTGCTCCCTCAACCCGACGCCCTCGATCGGTATATCGTGCGCCACCCTCAGGAATTCCTGACGAGCCGATACGAAATAGCCGTCACCGACCCCATGAACAAGGAAATCCTGAAAGCGCACCTTCCCTGCGCCGCCGCCGAAATGCCCCTGACGGCCGAGGAAGTGAAGCGCAACGATCCCGCCGTCCGGGAAGTTGTGGATCATTTGTCGCAAACCGGCGTTCTGCTTCAAACCGCCGACGGAGACCAATGGGTTTCTTCCGCCAACTCCCCCCATCGCCAGGTGGATATCCGCGCTGTCGGCGCCGCCTACGCCATCATTAAAACTTCGGACGAGGGCCGGAACACAGCCCTTGGAAAGAACGAAGGGATTCGGGCGCTCAAAGAATGCCATCCCGGCGCAATCTACCTTCACCACGGAGACTCCTACCAGGTGGACCAACTGGACATGGAGAACCGCGTGATCCACGTTAGACCCACGGAAGCGCCTTATTTCACGCGGGTCAAAAGTGAGAAGGAAACCGAGATCCTCGAAATCACGGCATCGAAACCCATCGGGAATTTTCTCATCCGCATGGGCCGCCTCCGCGTCACAGAACACATTCTCGGCTACGAGAAACGGCGATTGTTCACACAGGAACTCCTGGATGCCAATCCCCTCGATATTCCCCCTCAAACCTTCGACACCGTGGGCTTCTGGCTGGAAATCGAGCCCGCACTGGCCCGACGCATCCAGGATTCGCGCCTCCATTTCATGGGGGGAATCCACGCCGTGGAACATGCTCTCATCAGTATGTTTCCTCTTTTCGCTCTTTGCGACCGAAACGATATCGGCGGGATTTCGTGCCCCCTGCATCCACAGGTGGGCAAAGGAGCCATCTTCATCTACGACGGCTATCCGGGGGGCATCGGCCTCGCCGCAAGGGGATATGAAATCATCTCCCCTTTGCTCGAAAAGACGAAGGAACTGGTCTCATCCTGCCCGTGCGTGGACGGCTGCCCGGCATGCATTCATTCCCCGAAGTGCGGTTCCGGCAACAAGCCCCTCGACAAGAAAGCAGCAGTAGCCACTCTGAACTACCTTCTTGGAGACCTGGACTTTTCGGAACCGGCCGTCGAATCCGAACCCGGCGACGTCGGCCCACCGGATGACGTTCCCGGCGATTCCAACCGGGAGCGCGCGTTTCGCGTGGGGTTTTTCGATCTGGAAACGCAGCGCCTGGCAACGGAAGTCGGCGGCTGGCAAAACAAACATCTGATGCGGGTATCCGTGGCCGTTCTCTATGAAAGCCCGTCCGATGTCTTTAAGGTGTACAGGGAGGACGAAGTTCCTCAGCTCATCCGGGATCTGAAGGACCTGGATCTCGTGGTGGGATTCAATATCGCCCACTTCGACTATGCAGTCCTCAAGGCATACTCCCCTTTCGATTTTTCGAGGCTTCCCACGCTCGACATTCTGCACGAAATCCACCAGGGATTGGGCTTCCGCCTCAGTCTCGACCATCTGGCGGAAAACACGCTGGGGAAAGTCAAGTCGGCGGAGGGCATTCAGGCCGTCAAGTGGTTCCGAGAAGGACAGTGGGAGCCATTGATCGAATACTGCAAGCAAGACGTCCTGCTCACCAGGGACCTTTTCCGGCACGCCCTGGAAAAGGGCTACCTGCTCTATTCCGACCGCCGGGGGAAGGTGCTTAGAATCCAAACGCCATGGACCCTCCAGGACCTGGTGGAGGAGCGAACCACGTCTTCGCAGGATCGGTGAATCCGGCGGCTGTATCTGAAACGAGAAGCATTGCAGCACGAGAGTGAATTCTATGCTTGGCAAATAAGCGTCGATGTTCTATTGTGCTGACCAAAGAGGCTGGACCATCCCGAGAGCATTCGAGACAACACAACAAAGCTCAGGAGCATCAAGCACATGCACACTGGTTGGGAAAGCAAGCCGTTCGATGAATCCAATTGCATGGCTATGCCGGGGCGAGGCCCGGTTTTCCTGCCCAAGTTGACGGGCGCCGAGATATCGTGGTTTGCATTGTACGTTCAAGTGAATCATGAAAAGGAAGTGGCGAAACGCCTCGAACAGAAGTCGATCGCGTCCTTCCTGCCGCTCATGGAATGCTGGAGCAAGCGAAAAGACCGTAGAAAACGAATCTCCATTCCAGTCTTTCCGGGCTATGTCTTCGTGCACGCGGTCCTCGACAATTACACCAACGTCCACGTATTAAGGACACCCGGCGCATTGAGCATGGTCAAGAATTCCGAAGGCCCGCTCCCCATTCCCGACCATCAAATCGATAGTCTCAAAATTGTGCTGGGTTCACAAGAACCCGTGAGCATTCACCCGTATTTGAAAGAAGGCGACTGGGTGCACGTGGTTCGCGGGCTTCTGACGGGATGCACGGGAATTCTGCTCCGCAGGGATTCCAAGAAGGGAAGGTTGGCGGTCAGCATAGACATCGTGCAAAAGGCCGTCAGCGTCGAACTCAATATGGAAGACGTGGAGCCCACCCCCAACCCTCTCGTTTGCAGGGCTGCATTCATGTGACCCTCAGTCGGGTAAGCTTTCGGCAGCCTGCTCCCCCGTGCTCGTCCCGTACCAATGAGAGAAGAGATAAGTGAGGATTTCCGTTCCCTGCTCCAGTCCCTCCACGTGTTCCGGTATCATCACGTACCCATCTGCTTTTCCAAGAATGCCGATCGTGGCGGACTTGCCGAAAAGCGGCGTTGCAAGACACCGTCCGTCACTCGACGTGCAGAGGACTACCGGGACGCAGTCGGTCCGTCCGTGCACGGATGGGATCTGCCGGGCGAGGATCGCGTTGCGCGTGTTCCCGGCCAGTTCCCTGAAACCCGAGCCCTTCAGACCCTCGAGCACTGCCAGGGAAGGCGCCACGAAGGCTTTACAGACCATCAGGGCCGACATGGGCTGGCCCGGGAGTCCCCAGAACACTTTCTTCCCGATCCGGGCGAGTATGGTCGGCTTGCCGGGGCGGATGGCGACGCCGTGGGCCAGGAGTTCGGCATCTTCGAAGGCATCCAATATTTGGAGGGTGAAGTCCCGGACTCCGACGGAGCTTCCACCGGAGAGGAGAACCACATCGTGAGAGACGAGCGCGTCGCGGCAGGCACGAACGAGGGAGTCCAGATTGTCTTCGATGGTCTCCCGCGCGCCGACCGTTCCCCCGGTTTCCACGATTTGGGCCGCCAGACTGAAGGTGTTGATGTCTCTGATCCTTCCCGGCGGGAGGGGCGTTGTGGAAACCGGAACGATCTCATCGCCGGTGGAAAAGACAGCCACGACCGGGACCCGATGTACGTCTATCCGGGAAAGACCGAGGGCCGCCAGAACTCCTACATCTTGGGGACGGAGCCGCCAGCCTGCGGGATAGAGTTCCTTCCCGGCGGGAATGTCCTCCCCTTCCCCCAGGATGTTGTCTCCCGGCGCAACGGGCTTTGTGACCTCGATCGTCTTTTCGTCCAACAGACAGGTGTGCTCGACCATGACCACCGCATCCGCACCCGCCGGAAGCATCCCCCCGGTGGGAACCGCGATGGCTCTTCCCGGTTCGAGCCGCAGGTTCACCGCTTCGCCCATGAACACCTCGCCGCCCACTTCCAGAAGACCGGGCATGGTTTCCGAAGCGCCGAAAGTATCCTTCGCGCGCACCGCATAACCGTCCATGACCGCGCGAGCGAAGTGGGGCACGGGCTCCGGGGCAAACAAGGGCCCGGCGAGCACCCGCCCGCAAGCGGCGCCCAACGGAACCGTCTCCGCCTCCAACGGTTCGAATCCTCTTATGATATTGATGATTTCCTCAGGCGTCTTGACTTTCAGGAATTCAGGCATAGCGTCCTTCCTACGGGACAATCGGGTTTGCGCATCTTTAGCACCACGCGGGAGCTTCCGTGTTAGACTATACCAAAATCACAGGAACGGGGAAACCCCAACCTCTTCTGGAGTGGAGGAACGACTGTCGTGATTTCTAGAGGGAAGAAATTGACCATCAAATCGAAAATATGGATCGAAGACGACACGGGAGATGTGGTTTTCGGCGCGGGACGCATGAAGATCTTGAGCGCCGTTCAAGAGCATGGATCGATTCTCGGCGCCGCGAAGGAGCTCAAAATGAGTTACCGGGCCGTCTGGGGAAAAATAAAGGCGACCGAAGACCGTCTCGGCCAGCCGCTCCTGGTCCGAAGGCCAGGTGGTGCGCGGGGGGGTGGGTCGGAACTCACCCCCCTTGGCAAGGCTCTCGTGGAACGATTTCGGCACCTACAGACTCTGACCGAAACGGCAGCTAATACGCTCTTTCAGGATCTCTTCGTTGATGGGTTGGTCTACAAAACTTTCTGAAACGCTTCTTTGGCAATCTCGCCCATGTGGCCGAGGTTCTCGACCACGGCGATGCCGGCCGCCTTCATGGCTTTGATCTTGCCCTGGGCCGTGCCGCTCGAACCGCTGATGATGGCTCCGGCATGCCCCATCCGCCGTCCGGGAGGAGCCGTCAATCCGGCGATGAATCCCACCACGGGCTTCTTTACGTTCGCCTTGATGAAGTCCGCGGCATCTTCCTCTGCGGAACCGCCGATTTCCCCAACCATGATGATGGCCTTCGTAGCCGGGTCGGCTGCAAAAGCTGCGAGGCAATCAATGAAGTTCGTCCCGTTTACGGGGTCTCCACCGATGCCGATGACCGTCGACTGGCCGATGCCCATGCTCCCAATCTGGTGGACCGCTTCATAGGTCAGGGTTCCAGAGCGGGAAACGATGCCGACGGGACCGGGCGTATGGATGTGACCCGGCTGGATGCCGATTTTGCACTGGCCGGGAGTGATGATGCCGGGACAGTTGGGACCGATGAGCCGGCTCTTGCTCCCCTTCAGGTAATTCTTGACCTTCAGCATGTCCATGACCGGAATGCCCTCGGTAATGGCCACGATCAAAGGAATTTCCGCTTCGATGGACTCAAGGATCGCATCTGCGCAAAACGGAGGGGGCACAAAAACCATGGCCGCGTTAGCTCCGGTTTCCTTAACGGCTTTGGCCACCGTATTGTAAACCGGAATCCCCTCTACATTCTGTCCGCCTTTGCCAGGGGTAACACCCGCGACCACGTTCGTACCGTACGCCTTACACGTCAGAGTGTGAAACTGGCCTTCTTTGCCGGTAATACCCTGGACCACCAACTTGGTATGCTTATCCACCCAAATGCTCATGTGATCTCCCCCTTCTACCCTTTTGCGACTTGTGCAATCTTTTGGGCGGCGTCAGAGACGTCTTTTGCAGTTATCAGATTGAGCCCGGACTTCGCAAGAATCTCGCGGCCCTGTTCCACGTTGGTCCCTTCCATGCGGATGACCACGGGAATCTTGATTCCAACCTTCTTCGCCGCGTCGACAACGCCGTTGGCCAGTCTGTCGCACCGCAGGATGCCGCCGAAAATATTGATGAGCACCCCTTTGACCGCAGGATCGGCCAGGATGATCCGGAAACCGTTTTCCACCTGTTCGGCGCTCGCGCCGCCGCCAACGTCCAGGAAGTTCGCGGGGGTCGCACCAGCCAACTGAATGATATCCATGGTCGCCATGGCCAGACCGGCGCCGTTCACCATGTTGCCGATATTTCCGCTCGGCATCTTGATGTAGTTCAGGTCGTACTTGGAAGCCTCGACCTCGGCAGGATCTTCTTCATCGAGATCCCTGTACTCCAGGATATCTTTGTGGCGGTACATCGCATTGTCGTCAAAATTGATCTTGCCGTCGAGGGCGATCACCCGGTTGTCCGTCGTGAGGACCAGCGGATTGATTTCCACCAGGGAGCAGTCACAATCCACGCACAGTTTGTAGAGAGCGGCAACCATCGCATTGAACTGCTTGATGAATTCAGGTTTCAGATTCAACCCGAAGGCGAGCTCGTTTGCATGGAATCCCTTGAAACCCAAAAGAGGATCGATGAAGACCTTGATGATCTTCTCAGGCGTCTTCGCGGCCACTTCTTCGATGTCCATACCGCCGGCTTCGCTCGCCATGAATACGATCTTCGCCGTCGCTCTGTCGGGGAGCACACTGAGGTAGAGCTCTTTTGCAATGGGAAGACCTTCTTCCACCAGGAGCTTCTTCACCAATCTCCCCTCGGGGCCCGTCTGGTGTGTAACCAGCGTCATGCCCAGAATGCTGCTGGCGTACTGATCTACTTCCGCCGCAGTCTTGGCCAGCTTGACGCCCCCGCCTTTGCCGCGCCCACCCGCATGGATCTGAGCTTTGACCACTACGGGAAACGTATTCAGCTCGGCGCCGATAGCCTTAGCTTCCGCCACACTGAAAGCCGCTTTCCCACGGGGAATGGGGACCCCATACTTCTTGAACAACTCTTTGGCTTGGTATTCGTGAATTTTCATTTTTCTCCTCGCTATCCCGTAACAACTCCACCCTGTGCAGATCTGATCACACCAACGAGAGCCCTTTTAAAAAACCCGCTTTAACTGGACTGGACTATTCCTAAATGAAACATCTCACAATGTCAAACGTTGTTTATGGGGTTTCGTACATACTTTGCCCCCGGCGGCTTGCGCCTTCCCTCTGTTGATGCTATATACACACTCGGTCGCCGCCGGGCGGCGAATCGGCCGCAGCCGCTACGCGGGGCGGCCCGGCCGGGCGGCATTCGCGGTTCGGTGAGCACACTGCCCAAATGGATGGCAAGAGGGAGCTGAATATGGAATACGAACCGGTTATCGGACTCGAGGTTCACGCCCATCTCCTCACCAGGAGCAAGATCTTTTGCGGTTGCTCCACGGCCTTCGGAGCGGCCCCGAACACTCTCACGTGTCCGGTGTGTCTCGGCATGCCGGGCGTCCTTCCCGTCCTCAACCGCAACGTCGTCGAATTCTCGATCAAAATGGCCCTGGCAACGCACTGCTCCATCGCCCCCCTCAGCCAATTTGCGCGCAAGAACTACTTTTACCCCGATCTTCCCAAGGGTTACCAGATATCTCAGTACGAACTGCCCCTGGCGCGGAACGGCTGGGTCGGAATCGAAACCGAAACCGGAAACAAGACCATACGAATTCACCGAATTCACATGGAGGAGGATGCGGGCAAGCTGATCCATGACGAATTTCAACCCGCGAGCTACGTTGATTTCAATCGGACGGGCGTTCCCCTCATCGAAATTGTCAGCGAACCGGACATGGGATCGTCGGAAGAGGCGGCCGCCTATCTCAAGACCTTGCGAGACATCCTGAGATACCTCGACATTTGCGACGGCAACATGGAAGAGGGAAGCCTCCGCTGCGACGCCAACATTTCCCTTCGCCCCGTCGGCGCCGTGAAACTCGGCGTGAAGACGGAACTCAAGAACATGAACTCGTTCCGGAACGTCCAACGGGCCCTTGATTTCGAAATCCGCAGGCAGCGGGCGCTTCTCGAAAGAGGAGAACCCGTCATCCAGGAAACGCGCCTCTGGGACTCGAACAAAAACGTCACCCTCAGCATGCGAAGCAAGGAAGAAGCTCACGACTACCGATATTTCCCCGATCCCGATCTCGTGCCGGTCGTGATCGACGAATCCTGGATCGCGGCGGTGAGGGAAACGCTTCCCGAGTTGCCCGACGCCAGGAGAGACCGTTTCCTTCAAGACTACGGTCTGCCCGCCTACGACTCGCAGGTGCTCACCGCTTCCAAGACGCTGGCGAACTACTTCGAGGACGTCGTTCGCGCTTTTCCGCAACCCAAGATCGTCAGCAACTGGATCATGTCCGAACTCCTGCGAGAGATGAAACGGGACGAGCGAGACATCGAAGCCTGCCCGGTTTCTCCCGAAAACCTCGCAGAACTCCTTCAGTTGATCGAAAGCGGCATCGTCAGCGGCAAAATTGCCAAAACCGTCTTCGATGAAATGTGCAGTACCGGCAGGCGTGCGAAGACCATCGTCGAGGAAAAAGGGTTGACGCAGGTGAAGGACGAGGGAGCCATCGAGACGGTTGTGGACGAGGTCCTGGCCGAGAACCCCGCTGAAGTGATTCAATACAGGGGCGGCAAGGAAAAATTGCTCGGGTTCTTTGTCGGACAGATCATGCGAAAGACGAAGGGCAAGGCGAACCCCAAACTGGTCAACGACATCCTTCGAAAGAGGCTCTCGGATTTCCCGCTCCCGTAGGTTCAACCGCCGACGGATCGCAGGGCCTTTGAGTCCTTGCGACACGGCCGCCCCGCGCTCTCCCCGAGCGAATGACTCATCTCCGGGAATCAGCCGCCATGCCGGGCAGCCGTCCGTCTCGCCGCAACCGTTCAACCCGCTCCATTCAGGCAACGCTCCTCTCACAATGGTTGCACTCGGGGCCGAGAATCGCTTCATGCAACGGTTTTCCTTGCCAGGAAGGCATCGATGGGAGATCCATCAATTCCGCCATTGTTGGCGCCGTATCAGCCAGGGAAACAGGTCCACCGATGGTCATTCCCCGCGCGATCCGGGGGCCGAAAGCCAGCCACGGGACGTCGAATTCTGCTGGAGATCGTTCTTCGTAGTCTTTGTACCGCCCGCCCATCTCCCCCGTCAGCAGAATGTGGTACTCGCCGAAAAGCCCGAACAGGCTCAATGAGCCGAGTAAAACACCGAGGGAGGCGTCGGACATTCGAACGTGCTTCAAGTTCAGGGGACACCCGACGGCCGGTCTTCCGCCCACGTTTTCCTGAGAGGCGATATAGATGAGGCAGAAGTCCGGCCTCAAGGACACTATCTCTTTCGCCGCCATTGCCGCTGTGCCGATTCTCGCCTGATTGTTGCCGCGGGCGTGCTCGGACGTCGGTAAAGCAGGGTAATCGAAAGGTCCGTACAGATGGAAGAGATTGTGGAATCTCGAACGATAGAAATAACCCGCCGTCGAACGGCCCTTCCCGTGAGCCATGTCGACGATGCTGTCCGCGGCGCCCATGAGGGAGTCCCTTTCGTTTGAATCCAATACACAGGCGGGCTCTCTCGAAGTGAGGATACCGCAAAGGGGAAAGGACTTCGACGAAGACGCGACGGGTTGCCGTGCAAAACCCAATGCTCCAGCTTTGATGAGAACGTCCATATTCGGCGTCTCCGTCTCCTCCATTGCCCTGCGGGTCAAATCCTCGACGACCACCAAGATCACTTTTCCACACTTGTCGCTCTTCATGCGTTCCTCCTCGCGGGGGAGCGAATGCTCCTCCGAATGCTCTCGTGCTACGCGACATCGAGGCGTCCGAAAGCCTCCATTCTCTTTCTGCATTCGATACACACCCTTGTTATCGGCTGCGCTTTCAGCCTTTCCACCCCTATTTCGTCCCCGCACTCTTCACATATCCCGAAGCTGCCGGCTGCAATTCGTCTCAACGCGCCGCGGATCTCCACTGCGGCCAGCCGGTCGTGCCTGTGGATCTCGATCATCAGATCCCTGGCGCACCGGGTTGCCGTCAAGTCCATCACGTCCATTGGCTCCTCGTAGTCCTTCGAGTCCCTCAAGGTCGAAATCAATTCACTGAACCCGGGCTGAATCCTTTCCAGGCGCCGGGTCAGTATCTCTTTGAAGTGCAACAGCGTTTCTGCGGTCATGATTCTCAACTCCTTTCAGACCAGGCGATTCCACGTCGTCCCCCGGACTCGCTTTCGAGTCCCGCCGAAGCGTCAACTCTCTCCTCCTTTCGTCGAGCGAAACGCTCCTTCATGGTCCTTTATTCGCGCCGAGCGTTAGCCAATGTCTCACGTTCCCGCCCACCCTTTTTCGGTCTCGATACCGCCTTCTTTTCTAATCGTTCCTTGTTACGAATATATTTCCATCAAATGCTCGTTTGGTTACCATGTCGGAGTTCCAGGTTCCAGGCAATTGCCTTGACACCCGCCGCTTCGCGGGGTTATGGAAGTACAAAGCGGAGCCGGGAAAGTACAGTACCTGTAGCCGTGATGCAGGTCCAAAGAATGGAGGGTGGGAAGTTGACCGTCTTCTCCTTTCTCGCCATGGGTTCTTGCGCTAGAATACGGTCCCCCTTCCGAAACGCAATACGTCTCATCGCACAGCCGGCAGATCCACCCATTCGCCATCTTCGTTCGCGCCGTTGCCGGAGAAAGCACGCGAAAGGAAGCTTACGATGCAGGTATCTAATCACAGGGTACGTTTCTGCCCAGACAGCGCGGGGGGGCACCACGAAAAATTTGACTGAATGGAGGACGGAATACCATTTTTAACGGGACACGGACCACGTTTTCTGCTACTGAATGGTG
>Ga0209749_1000528_pt1 | contig 50209 bp, 39 predicted proteins | sample EPASupsiteSAE347_FD_187267 | JGI IMG/M metagenome (GOLD analysis project Ga0209749, IMG submission 187267) | Bioremediated contaminated groundwater from EPA Superfund site, New Mexico - Sample SAE3-47 (SPAdes) (version 2) | ecosystem: Environmental > Aquatic > Deep subsurface > Groundwater >... | reverse complement strand
CAGGGATCAGGGATCAGGGATCAGGGATCAGGGATCAGGGATCAGGGATCAGGGATCAGGGATCAGGGATCAGGGATCAGCGGGCGGATTCACATCTTTTTTGCTTCAGCCTTCAGCCCTTAGCCTTTCGCCCTTAGCCATCCTTACTCAGTCTTCGTTTCTTCCGGTGCGGGCAGGGCCCGGGTAAGTTCGTCCGCCTTTGCCACCCAGCCGCCGCCCATTGCCTTGTAAAGGTTGACCACTGATATGAAGGTTGAGGCGCTCGTCTGTATGGCGTTCAGCTCGGCAGGGAAGAGCTGCTGCTGCGCGTCGAGAACCGTGAGGTACGGTGTGTAGCCGCCGTTGTACTGGAGACCTGCGAGTCTGGCGTATTCCTTGTAGGCGGCGACCTTCTTCTGATCGGCAGCGAGTTGTTCCTGCAGTTTCCTCCGGGAAATGAGAGCGTTTTCGGTGTCGGCGAAGGCATTCTGTATGGCCTGCCTGTAGGCGTAGAGAGCGGCCTTCTGCTGTGCCTCGGCCTGTCTGAACTGTCCCAGCAAGCCGCCTCCCGTGAAGATCGGGCCGGTGATGGTGCCGGCGTAATTCCACGCGGCGCTCGATCCGAGGAAGAGGTTCGACAGGTCCTCACTCGACCATCCGGCGGCACCGGTCAGAGAGATCCTTGGAAAGAACTGGGCCTTTGCCGCCCCGATTTGCGCGTTGGCCGCGATGAGGTTCTGCTCGGCCTGGAGAATATCGGGACGTCGCTCGAGAAGATCCGAGGGAAGGCCTGCCGGAACGGGAGGCATCCCGAGCTCGGCAAGGGCGAGACCCCGTTTCACGGGTCCGGGGTTGCGGCCAAGAAGAATGGACAGGGCATTTTCAGTCTGGGCGATCTGGATCTCGATCTGGGGGATCTGCGATGCCGCTGTCTCATACTGAGACCTGGCCTGCTGGACGGTCATGCCCGAGACCTGACCGTACTTGTTCTGCAATTCGAAAATCCTCACCGATTCCTGGTATGTTTTCAGTGTGTCGCGGGCGATCGCAAGCTGTTCGTCGAGGGCGCGCAATTGAATATAGGCAGATGCCACCTCGGCCGTGAGAGAAAGGACAATGCCCCGCCTTGCCTCCATGGTCGCATACAAGCTGGCCCGGGCTGATTCAGTAAGGCGCCCGATGCGGCCCCACAGGTCGATTTCCCAGCTGACGCCTCCCGCGGCCTGATAACTGTTGTAGGGGTTCTGCGTTGGGGGCTGGGTGACATTGTTCTTGGATATCTGCGCGCGTTCAGCGGTCCCGTTATATGACAGCTGCGGAAAGAGCACCGAGCGGGTTGTCATGAGGATGCCCGAGGCGCGTTCTACGTTCGCCGCGGCGATCTTCACGGTCAGATTGTTGGCAAGGGCTTCGGCGATAAGCTCGTCAAGGACGGGGTCCTTGAACTGTTTCCACCACTCACTGTCTGCCGCGTCCGGTTTCCCCTCGGCGTCTGAGTACCGGTAAGCCGGCGGGACGTCGACTGCAGGGCGTTTGTAATCGGGGCCGACAGCGCATCCTGCCGTAAAAAGGGCAATCAAAAGAAGAAACAGCAGCTTCCTGTACATGTCAGCCTCCCTCCTCTTCCGGTACCCCGCCATCGGCTGGTTTTGTTCCCTCACCTGCTGCCGGAGCTTCTTTTCTTGAAGAGGAAGCCTCGCTTTTCTTTGATGACTTTTCAGCCCACCTGTCAAAGATATAGAAGAAGAGAGGGACATAGAGCATGGCAAGTGTTGTCTCTCCGATCATGCCGCCGATGATGCCCGTGCCGATCGAATGCCGCGCATTGGCGCCTGCTCCGGTAGCGATGGCCAGCGGCAGGACGCCAAAGATAAATGCGAGAGAAGTCATGATGATGGGCCTCAAGCGCTGTTCACCCGCCTGGATTGTCGCATCCATGATGGACAGGCCCTGCTTGCGAAGGTCCGCGGCAAAGGCGACGCGCAGAACCGCATTTTTTGCCCCCAGACCGATAAGTACCAAAAGGCCTATCTGGAAGTAGACATCGTTTTCGAGACCGCGCACCCAGTTAAAAAAGAGGGCGCCGAGGATACCGAAGGGCACTGCCGTCATGACAGATCCCGGCATGACCCACGATTCGAACTGGGCTGCAAGGATAAGGAACACGATGATCAGGCCGAAGATAAATGCCGACGACGAGGTGCCTCCCGACTGTTTTTCCTGGTATGCCAGGCCTGACCAGGCAAAGCTGTAGCCCTGGGGCAGCACCTGTGCGGCAACCTCCTCCATGGCCTTGATTGCCTCTCCGGATGAGCGTCCGGAGGCCGCGCTGCCGGTAATCTGTGCGGCAGGAAAGCCATTGAAGCGGGACATCAGGTCGGGTCCCGTTACATACTTGGTGGTCACCACCGCGGAAAGCGGCACCATCTCGTCGCTGTTGGATCTCGTGTAAAGCTTGGTGATGTCTTCCGGGCCCCTCCTGTAAGGCGCATCGGACTGGAGGGTAACGTTCCAAACACGGCTGTACTGATTGAACTGACTCACCACTATGGAACCGAACTGGGCTTGCAGGGCGCTGTAGACGTCTGACACGGGGACATTGAGAAGCATGGCTTTGGAACGGTCAACGTCAGCCCTGAGCTGCTGCGAAGCCGCCCTGAAGGTGGAATTGAGACCTGTCAGTTCGGGACGTGTCCGGGCCTTTTCAAGGAATTGCTGGGCAAGTTCGTTGAGCCGTGCCGGATCTCCCGAACCCTTGTCCTGGATCCAGAATTCGAATCCCCCTGTTGTTCCGATACCCGGGATCGAGGGCGGCGCTATGGGGATGAAGATCCCCGTGTCGATGCCGCTTGCTTCGGCATGCACTGCCCTGGCTACGGCCCCGGCATTTTCCTTCTTTGCCCGGCTCATCGAGGAATAACGTTCTTTGAAGTCCGTGAGGGTAATGAAAAAGGTTGATGCGTTCGGCTTGTACTGGCTGTCGAGGAGGCTGTATCCGTTGACGACTGTCCTGTCGGCCACTGCGGCTTGTTTGGCAAATATCTTGTCTATCTGGTCCGCGGTTTGTGAGGTGCGTTTCAGACTGGCGGCGTCGGGCATAATAAGGGCCGCCATCAGGTAACCTTGGTCCTCGTTGGGTACGAAGCTGGTGGGAATCGCATGAAAGAGATATAAGAGCCCGCCGATCAGAATAGCCAGAATGCCAAAGGCGACCGTCATCCGTTTGATCATCTGCACGACCACTTCGCCGAATCCCACAGTGAAACGGTCGAAGCCGTGGTTGAACCAATCGAAGAAACGGTTGAAATACTTGAAGACACCCTTCTGCGGCGGGGTCGTGTGCTTGAGGAGCAGGGCACACATGGCCGGCGTCAGGGTTAGAGCTATAAACCCGGAGAGTGCCACGGAAATGACGATGGTAATTGCGAACTGCTTGTAAAGCTGCCCGGTGGTTCCCGGGAGAAATGCGGCAGGGATGAAGACGGATGCCATTACCAGCACAACGGCGATGAGCGACGTCCCGATCTCCTCCATAGCCTTGAGCGTCGCCTCCTTCGGGGGCATATGTTTCTTGACCATGTTTCGTTCCACGTTCTCCACGACGACAATGGCATCGTCGACGACCATTCCGATGGCAAGAACGACACCGAACAGCGTCAGCATATTGATGGAGAACCCGAGGGCGAGCATTCCGCAAAAGGTTCCGATCAGCGAGACAAAAATAGCCACGGTGCAGATAATCGTGGACCGGAAACTCTGCAGGAAGAGATAGACGACGAAAATGACCAGAAGGATAGCTTCAAAGAGGGTGTGGACGACCTCTTCGATGGAGATTCGCACGAAGTCCGTCGTATCGAGTGAGATCTTGTATTCGATGCCGTCAGGCATGGATTTCTGCAGGTCCTCCATGGTTTTCCGCACGGCCTTGGAGACATCAAGTCCATTTACACCGGGCTGCTGATAGACGGCGATGGGAGTCGCGGCGACCCCGTTTACCCTGTTGTCGTCGATATATTGCTTGCGGCCGACTTCAGCACGGGCAACGTCTCCGACCTTCACTACGGCACTGCCGGCCTGGTTTGTCCTGAGTATTATATCTTCATACTGTTTGGGGTTGATAAAGGGGGCCTGCGTTACCACGGGCAGGGTCAGCTGGACCTTGTCATCGCTTGGCTGCTGGCCTACCTGTCCTGCACCCCAGAGCGCGTTCTGTTTGGACACGGCCTGCTGGATATCGCTCGTTGTGACCCCCAGGGAGGCCATCCTGTCGGGGTTCATCCAGATGCGCATGGCCTGATCGGGTACGCCGAAGATCTGCGCCTCACCGGCGCCCTCCACCCGTTTTATGGCGTCAAGGACATAGACGTTCGCATAATTGGTGACGTAGTCCGGCGTATAGCGGCCGTCCTTGTTGAAGACGGAAAGGATCATCAATATGTTGGACGCCTTTTTCTGCACCGATACGCCGTATTGCGATACGGCCTGGGGCAGCTGGGGAAGGGCAAGGTTAACGCGGTTCTGTACCTGGACCTGGGCGATATCAGGGTCCGTGTCCAGGGTAAAGTAGACGGTCAACTGCATCTGCCCCGTATTGGAGCATGTCGACGTCATGTAGAGCATGTTGTCGACGCCATTGATCTGGGACTCGATGGGTGCGGCCACGGAATCACTTACCGTTTTTGAATCTGCGCCGGGATAGGTGGTCGACACCGAGACCTGGACGGGCGTGATGTTCGGATACATTGAAACGGGCAGGGCTTTCATCGCCACGAGGCCGGCAATGACTATGAGCGTGGCCACGACGGTTGCAAAGATGGGCCGTTCAATGAAGAACCTGGAGAACATTCCTTACCTCCCCTGCTGACCGTTCCCGGTTGTACCGGGAGGGGCCGGCACGGCGGGCCTGGCAGGTGCTCCTGACTGAGCCGGTTTCGCTGCCGGCTTCGAAGGTGCGGCGGCCGGACCGGCCGGTTTCGCAGGGGATGCGGCCACGGGCACCGTATCGATCTTGACGGCCGGGGTCTCGGCCGGTTTCGCGCCTGGTTCTCCCGGTTTTGACGCGGCAGCCGGCTTGATCTTCACGGACTCGCCCTGACGGACGGAAAGGACCCCGTCGACGACAACCTGGTCGCCGTCACGAAGCCCGGCATCGATGAATACATCATCCCCGTACCAGTCACCGACGGTTACGGGCCGGAATTCGGCTTTTCCTTCCTTGCTTACCACCCACATGAAATGCCCTTTTGCGCCTTGCTGCACCGCACGTTGCGGGACGAGGATGGCATTGCGGCGGATGGCGCCTTTCATTCGCGCCCTGACGTACTGATTGGGCCGCAGTGTTCCTTTCTCATTCTTCACGCTTGAGCGGATGAGAAATGTCCCGGTCTTTGCATTGAATGATGGGGCCGCAAAGGTGATCCGGCCTGTTTCGGAAAAGATGGAACCGTCTACCAGAACTATCTCGATCTCGTAATTATCATTCTTCGGCGGGATGACCTGGCCGCTGGCGACCCGGTCGCTGAATCTCTTCATATCGTTTTCTGAAATGCTGAAGTTTACCCACATCGGCGAGAGCACGGACACGGTCGTAAGCTGGCTGTTGAGCTGGCTCACGTATGCCCCGTCCTGTATCATGGCGGCCGCGGTTATGCCCGTTACGGGAGCGGTGATGGTGCAGTAGGAGAGGTTGAGCTGTTCCATTTCCAGCTGGGCCTTCGCCTGCTCCACGGCTGCCGCCGTCGACTCGAAAGACCCTTTTGCGTCATCGAGGTCTTTTTGTGACAGGGCGTTCTGTTCGGCCAGGGGCTTGACACGCTCCAGGTTCATGCGGGCGACCTCGTTGGAGGCCTTTTGCCTGGCGAGCGCCGCCGCCGCCGCGTTTACCTGGGTCTGGAAGGGCTTTTTGTCCATGATGAAGAGCGTGCTGCCTTTCTTTACAATACTGCCCTCGGTGTACACCCTCTTTTCGAGAAAACCGCTCACACGTGCACGGATCTCCACCTCATGGGAACTCTGTGTCTGTGCCACAAACTCGAAGACGACGGGCGTGTCGCGGGGCACGATCTTGACCGCCGTGACCTCCACCTGCCGCGCCGCGGGTCTTTCTTTTTTCGAACAGGCTTCCAGAAAAGGCAGGGTGACGAACAACAGGGCGATTATCACCATCGTCCTCGTCACATGGCCTGAAATATGAAACGCGAGGGATTTTAGAAGGGTCATTTAACACTCCATTTTCTTGTCAATGGATATCTGCCGGTCAGGTGCGGATGGTACGGGTCAGATGCCCGATCGGCGGGAATCCTAGCGCTGATGTTTACACATGACCTGTCCGGCATCAGAACCATATCCTTGAATATATCGCTTAAGTGATGAATCCGTTAAGGCCTGCCTTCTGTAAATCGTGGCTGGTCAGGCGGCTGCAGACCTTTGTTGAGTATAACTGTTAGTGTTTCAGGAGGCAAGCACCTTTTTAAACGGGGCTGGAAAACGCGCGAGCCGCTTCGGCGTCCGGCCATGCCTCGCCGTCGGCGATCGATCGGCTACGGCGAACCGGTGATCACGAAGGCCGCCCAGAAAAAAGGATGCGGCTTGTTCTTCATTATACCCAGCTTTGCCTGCCTTAAGGCCTCAGAGGGCGCATGCCCTTCCGAAATGAGCCGGTAGAAAGATGTCATGAGGTCTACCGTCTCCTCGGAAGGTACGCTCCAGAGGCTCATGACCAGCGTCTTTGCGCCTGATAGTATGAAAGCTCGCTTCAGTCCGAAGACGCCCTCGCCGCTCTGGATGTCTCCGACGCCGGTCTGGCATGCCGACAGGATGACGATGTCCGTACCCTTGAGATCGAGCCCCACAATCTTCTCGGCCGTGACCATCCCTTCATCTTTCCCCTCCCGAAGAGAGGTGTTGGCCCCTGCGAGGACAATGCCTGACCTCAGCATGGGATTTTCAATGGTAACGGGAATCTCCTGGAGCGGGTCATCGCTCATTTCCGGCATCCTGTCCGGCTGCCGCGTCTCCTCCTCGGTAAGAAAATACCCGTGGGTGGCAAGGTGCAACACCCTGGGCGACTTCATGCTGAAAAGGACGTACTCAAGGGCCCTTTTGTCCTGACGGTTGGAGACCTTCTGACCGAACTTGTCCTGGAGGATCCGCGCTATGGTGTCTGCTTCAACCTTCGTATCAGGGAGCCGGTCAAAGCGCATCCCGCCGGCATCCCGCGAGACGCGGCCCCGCACCCGGGCCGCTCCGATACCGGCGGAGCTTTTTGCATCCTCAATTTCTTTCTGGCCCAGATCATAGTCGGGGTCGGCGATGATGAGCGAGGCCCCGCCCCTGAGGGAAAACTTTTCGAACTTCACCATGTCCCTGCCGGCGCCGACGTAACTGATGAGAGAGCCTTCGATAAGATAGGCGCCGGTGGGCGCGACGAGGGCATCGAAGGGAATGAGGTTCAGGTTTCCGTCGGGGCTTACAAGGAGGCTTTTCTTGCCTGTGAGGAAAGGCTCCACGGGTTTGATGAGGATATCATACAGGATGGATGCCTCGGATTTGAGCTTTTTTTCGTCCGGCAGCGCCTCTTCGGTCTTTGCCTTGTCCATCTCGCTGAGATAGGCCTTTACATGGCTGTCCACCTTCCGGCTTCCGCCCAGGTCTATGAGCTTTACCACATCCCTATCTCCGCGGGCCAGAACGAAGAGGAGATAATGGGGTTCTCCAAATTTCCGTTTCTCGAAATCGAAAAGCGTTATCTTTGCATAGTCAAGGTAGACCGTGTCGGCGGGGAGGAGCGAAGACAGGGTCTTGACGTCGACCGCCCGGGCCTTCTTCGTGAGCATGAAGTCCCTGCTCGAGGCCATGATCTCCGCTTCGAGGGATTCCTTTCTTATCTCGTATTCCGACATCCTTCTCTTATAATCATCCGGCGGCGTCTTACCCGGGCCGAAAAGTTGCAGCCGGGCAATCTCTCTCTTCACGTCGGTCAGTTCTTTGAGTTTCTTCTGTACGTTTGGATTTTCGGAGGTGTGGAGGGCATCCAGGTAGCGCCCTTGGGCCTCGACGACGGAGCCTTTCCATTTGAGCCATGCATTGAACGCGTCGGTAACTGCGGTCCCCTTTGCGTCCGGGAACAGCAAAGAATGGCTCAGATAGCCGTAGATACCCCATTCCTGCGTTTTCATATAGGAGAGCTTCTGTTTTTCCGTCAACAGGGTGAAAATCGATTCGCGCACGGAATCCCGAATATCCGCGGACCGCTTGAGAAGGGTGCGGGCCTCGGAATGCCTGCCTGTTACCGCATAGTAAAGACCGAGGTTGTTGAGAGAGACGGAAACCGTAGGATGCCTTTCACCGAGGCTTTTTTCCCAGATCGCCAGAGCACGCTTATAGAGAGGCTCCAACTCTGACTGACGACCGGTTATACGGTAGATCATCGCCAGGTTCGTGAGGCCGAATGCGACATTGGGATGATTCTCTCCAAGCCCTTTTTCGCATATCTCAAGGGAGCGTTTTATGAGCGATTCAGCCTCGGCATAGCGGGCGGTGTTGCGGTAAATCCTTGCGATCGTGGTGAGGGCGAAGCTCATGCCGTCAGGGGGATGATTCTGATGCTTTTCCCATATCTCCACTGCTTGTTTCATTACCGGCTCCGCTTCGGCCTGACGCCCGCTGAAATGGTAAGCCTCCGCAAGAAGGGTAAGAAGGTAGGCGACAGATTCCGGGGATTGCATCCTGGCCCGCTGTCTGATCTCCAATGCGCGTCTTATAAGGGGTTCCGCATCGGCGTATCGTCCCGTGTTATTGTAGAGCATTGCAAGAAACTGGAGGGTGAATGCAACGGAGAGACGGTTGGGTCCGCGGGGGGCCCTTTCCTCAATCGCCAGCGCACGCCTGAAGAGCGGTTCCGCTTCGCCATAGCGGCCCGTCATACGGTAGAAGTTTGCCAGATTTACAGCGGCGCGCGCCGTGTTGGGATGATCGGAACCAAAAAGCCCTTCATTAATGACAAGAAGCCTCTCAGCAGCCGGGATGGCTTCCTGGTATCTGCCTTCCATCTTGAACTGACTCATCTGTCCGGTAAGCGTGGCAATCTCATCACGCGACTGGCAGGATGAGGAGCCGGGCAGAAACACGGTTGCGCCAAGGGTGGCCAGCAAGAAGATAACAAAGAACCGAGAGGACATTCTTTGACCTCCATCAATAACGGACCGGAGAACCGGACACAAGAGATTTCCCATAATGTTACCCGATTCTAGCATCTTGCCCCCGCCGCAACAAGGCAAAAGACAGGTGTTGCCGCCAGGACCGCTCGCGCCATGTTCTCGTCATCCTGGCGAAGGCTGGGATCCCGCCCCGTGCCCTTTGTGCATCTCGTTTTTCTAACACCCGGACGGTTCAAACCATTGTTCCTTCCACGGGGTTCATTTGAGTGTTTGACCTTTTTGGAGCGGAGAGCTAACATCTTGTTATCAAGTTTTGAATAGGAAAATACTTCCCAGGAACATTAAGAAAGGGGTCCGAGCCATGAAGAAACGCATCAGATGCAAATTGACGGCTGCATTTTTGGGGATTTTGTTTCTGGTATTCAGCTTTAGCGGTGCATGGTCTCAAGCGGGCGGTGATACCGGCGGCAGGAATATCGTCAGATTGGTTCACATAGACTCCTTCGAGCCGTTCGCGGTCGTCAAAGGCGGCAGGTCCGAAGGATTGACCGTGGACATCCTCACTGAGGCATTGTCCAGGGTCGGCCTGAAGGTTGTCTTTACGGGTGAGCCTCAGGCGAAAGAGCAGGACATGGTATTAAAAGGGCAGTATGACGGCCTCGCTTTTTTCGCGATCAACCCTGAACGCATGAAGACCTTTGATTTCAGTGAGCCCTATCTCATCACGGGCGGAGCCCTGTTTGTGAGTTCGTCCCGACCCGCCTGCAATTCCCTGAAGGAACTCGATGGCAAAATCGTAGCCACCCCGCTGAAAGGGCCTCTGGCCGGCTACATTAAGAAGAATTTTCCCGGAATCACCGTGCTGACCGATGTCAAAGACTACAGCGCAACTCTCGAGACCGTTCTCGCCGGCAAAGCCGATGCCGCCGCCCTCAATACGCAGGTTGGCGCGGTACTGGCCAGAGACTCCTTTCCCGGAAAGTTTTCCCTGCCGGAGAAAGGTTTTCTCGAGATCCCCATCGGCGTCGCTGTCCCAAAAGGAAAGCATGGTCAGTTCCTGGCAAAGCTTAATGAAGGGATAAGGGCCATCATGGCCGATGGCACGTACGACAGGATTATTGCGAAATGGGGCGTATCACCAACGACAAAGCCAAAAACCGGACCGTAGAGACGCTCTTAAGCGGGTTGAATCGATTGACAATTACTGAATCGTCTTACTGACATTCTTACATCGCCGTCATCCCGGACTTGATCGCGGATCCAGAGGCTTTCTTCGTCGAATTGTCACCTTGTCGCGGGAATGGCGAGAGAATTGAACGACTTGGGCGCGACAAGATAAAGTATTTTGTCGTACTGGTACACATCAGCGCCACAATCACAGCATATATTAATTATGTTTTAATTTTGTGTTGACAATATTAATTATGTTTTCTAATATTCAAAATATAATTAATACGATTTAGTATATTTTAACGTGCCACCATGTCGGTCGTCCCTCGACAGTCCCAGATAGTGGCGCGTTGTGAACGACTTTCGGAGGTGGGGTATTTCAGAACTGACGGAACTAAAAATACTTGGCGGCAAGATACGGGCTTTGAGACAAAGCAGAGGATTTAAGCTTTACGATCTGGCCGAGCGTGCCGGATGCACGAGCAGTTACATATCACAGATAGAAAAAGGTACGGTCAGTCCGTCTATTTCGGTATTGAAGAATATTGCAAATTCATTGGGTGTGAAGCTTGTAGATCTTTTTACCGTTGACGGAGCTGAGGACAACGTAATTACCAGAAATGGCGAAGGCTGCGAGATAAAGTATCCACGGGGAGACGCTTCCATCACCCTGTTGGTGAAAAACCTCGACGGAAAGAACATGGAGCCCCTTCTCAAGGTCCTGGAGCCGAAGACAGGCAGCGATGGACTTTACTCTCACAATGGCAGCCAGGAATTCGGTCACGTTCTCTCGGGAGAGTTCGACCTGATGATCGAGGAGAACGTGTACACCTTGAAGAAGGGCGACAGTTTCTATTTCAACTCAAGCAGGCCGCATGGTTTCGTCAACAACGGTGAAGAAGACGCGTTGATCCTGTGGGTGATCAGCCCGCCGACTTATTAATGAGAGAGGAGGGTTTGACCGTGTTGTAGGCGGGTTGTTTGTAATTGGCCGCGAAGGCTACTAATGAATAAGGAGGGGGTTATGAAGAGGTGGATGGTACTGCTTTCTGTTTTTGCTTCGGTATTATTATCGGTTGTTACCGTAACGTCTGCAGCGGAAGAAATTAAAGTAGGTGTACTCCATTCCCTGACAGGGTCATTCGCTCCGGCAGGCGGTCTTTCCGGACAGCGAGGTTCTCTGATCGCAATCGACATGATAAACGCGAAGGGCGGAGTAGCGGGCAAGTTCAAGGTAAAAGCCGTGGAGGCTGACGCCCAGAGCAACCCGGACGTAGCGATCCGGGAAGCTGAAAGGCTCATATCCGTCGAAAAGGTGCCGGTAATTACGGGGGTCTTTTCAAGCTCCATTGCCGTTCCTCTCGCTCCGATCGCCGACAAGAACAAGACCATCTTCTGGATCAGCATCGCCATTTCCGACAAGGTCCTTGAAGACCGGCATCTGAAATACGTTTTCCGCGTCCAGCCGATGGGCTCGCAATGGGGCAATTCCTCGGTGGACATGCTGACCGAGATCTATGGAAAACTCGGTTACAGCAAGGCGAGCCAGGTAAAATCAGTCGTAGCGTTTGAGGACGGACCCTACGGAACGGTGGTCGCAAAGGCAAACCTTGACAGGGCAAAGAAGAATCAGATGCCTGTCACCCTTTCCGAGGCCTACGCTCATACCGCGAAAGATCTTTCATCTCTGATCCTGAAGGCAAAACGGGCCAAATCCGATGTGGTACTCCATACCGGCTACTTTCCCGACGTGGTACTCTTTATCCGGCAGTCCAGAGAACTGGGACTCAGATGGAAGGCTCTTATCGGCCACGGCGCCGGTTACGCGAATTTTCGTGAAATGGAAAAATCCCTGGGCAGGCCAATGGTCAACTACGCATGCAATGTCGATCCTGCCCCCGCACAACTGCTTGATCCCAAAAAACTCAAACCGGGTGTCGGCGACCTGATCACAGAATTCCTGAAGAGATACAAGGAAAAATATAAAGAGTCCGATCCTGAAACCCATGCCACGCAGGGTTTCTCTCATACCTGGGTCCTGTTGAACGAAGTCATGCCTCTGGCGCTGAAGAAATTCGGCAAGATCACGCCCGATACGATCAGGCAAGCGGCACTCGAGATCGATATCCCCGAGGGCGGCAGCCCCAGTGGCTATGGCGTGAAATTTGCGCCGCCGGAGCATAAGTACAGCGGACAGAACTTGAGGTCCTATCCTGTGGTTACACAGTGGGTCGGCGGAAAAGTCGAGATCGTCTGGCCAAAAACGCTGAGGACCACGGAGCCGAAGATTCCCGTGCCTGCGGATTCACCATTTGCCATGAAATAGAAGTGATAGTGAAAACGGTTGAGGGCTCCCTGCGCCCTCAACCCACCTTTCCAGGGGGAGACTATGCTTGAAATCAGGCAGATAGTGAAGACGTTTGGCGGCGTACGGGCGCTGAAGAACATTTCCTTCGAGATGGAAAAAGGGGAATTCGTCGGTCTCATCGGCCCCAACGGCTCGGGGAAGACAACACTTTTCAATGTCATATCAGGGACCTACAAGCCCACATCGGGGTTTGTGGTATTTGAGGGCGAGAAGTTAAACCACCTTACCCCCGACAAAATATGTCATGCAGGAATAGCCAGGACCTTTCAGATTCCCCGGCCCATAAAATCCATAAGCATCATGGAAAACGTGATGATCGGGCTCATCTTTGGCAATGCCGAGAGACCTAAACGCCACGTATTTGAAGCGATGCAGGAAGAAGCGGAGCGATTGATCGATTTTGTGGGGTTAAGGATCGATGGTGATGCGAAACCGGAGAAACTCACGGCGGTAGACCTGCGTAAACTTGAACTGGCGAGGGCCCTGGCGACAAAACCCAAGCTGCTTCTTGCGGACGAGATCTTAAGCGGTCTCAATCACGAGGAACTGCAGGAGGCATCCATCGTTCTGAACAAGATTAGAAAGGAGATGGGTATCACCATCGTTTGGGTGGAGCATATTTTATCCGTCCTCATGAGTCTCGTAGACAGGGTTCTGGTTTTTGACTACGGAAAGTTGATCGCAGACGCAACCCCGGAAGAAGCCTCGAAGGATGTTCATGTCCTGGAGGCTTATCTGGGGGAGGCATAAAGAGAGGGAGCCTTGCTGAAAGTAGAGAATGTAACTGCCTTTTACGGAGAATTTCAGGCCTTGAGCAATATCACCCTTGAGGTCAAGGCCGGTCAGACGACGATCGTCCTCGGACCGAACGGTGCTGGCAAGACAACCCTCCTGAAGAGTATTTGCGGGCTGGAAAAGATCAGGAGCGGGGCGGTGTACTTCGAAAACCAAAGAATAGATACGATGAATACCCACAAGATAGCGGAACTGGGCATCGCTCTTGTTCCCGAGGGAGGCCGGCTCTTTCCGAATCTCAGCGTCTACGAGAACCTGAAAATAGGGGCTTACCTGCACAAGGCCCGAAAGAACTTTCAAGAAACCATTGAAGAAATATACTCTCTTTTCCCGATCCTGAAAGAGAGGGCGAAACAGATAGCGGGATCGATGAGCGGCGGTGAGAGACAGATGCTTGCCGTGGCGAGGAGCCTGATGTCAAAGCCCAAGATCCTGATCCTTGATGAACCGTCTGCCGGTCTGGCACCGAAGATCATTCTTCACATGTTCAGCTTCGTGGAGAAGATCAAGAAAAGCGGGTATTCCATCCTCCTTGTCGAACAGAACGCCATGAAGGCGCTGCAGGTTGCCGATTATGCCTATCTTTTCGAATCGGGAAAGATAGTCTTTGAGGGGGGACAGGAAGACTTCGATAAGAACGAATATATCAAGAAAGCCTATCTGGGATTGTAGAGGAGATAATGGAACAACTACTCAACGCATTAATCAACGGCATCCTGCTTGGCGGCGTGCTTGCGCTTCTCGCCTTCGGGCTCAATCTGATTTTCGGGGTAGTCAAGATAATACACATGGCTTATGGTCAGTTTGTCATGTTGGGGTTCTACATTATTTATTTCTTTTGTGCCACACTGGGGTTGCCTATCACGATGTCGGTGATAATCGGCGTGGTGATTATGGCTCTTTTCGGAGCGTTGACGCAGCTGTCCCTGATAAAGCCCCTTCTGTCCGCACCACGCGTGAACCAGCTTCTCGCCCTGGCAAGCCTCATCATCATTGTGGAAAATCTGGCTATGTTCATCTGGGGTGCAGACTATCGGGGAATTCCGATGGACATGCCCATCATTGAGATCGGCACCGTCTTCATCCGCAGCTCATATCTTTTCGCATTCATCGGGGCGCTTGCAGTTCTGGGCCTGCTTTATCTCTTTCTCCACAGCACTTTCACGGGTCTTGCCATACGGGCTGTAGCACAGGATATGGAAGTAGCCAAACTGATGGGGGTAAATCCGGGGCTTATTTACTATATAACGCTTATGACGGGTGGGGCATTGACGGGTGTCGTCGCAGCCTTCTTCGTGCCCATCTATACGGTCCATCCTCATTTTGGCTCAAGCTTCACGATCATGGCCTTTATTATCGTCGTTCTCGGCGGGATGGGCAACCTCCTTGGCGGATTCATCAGCGCATTCATAATCGGGATTGTCACTTCCGTCGCGGCGGTGCTTACCACCACGGAGGTAGCCGACATCGTGGTTCTCGTCATCTTCATCATGGTCATGCTTGTGCGGCCGCAGGGCATACTGGGAAAGGGGGTGGCAACATGAACTCCTCCGGCATTATCGGAAAGATCATTCCCGGTTTCGTACTCCTTGCCGCGGTCATCCTCCCCTTCCTTCCCGTGTCGACGTATATCATCCATGTGGTGACACTCATATTCATATGGTCGCTGATAGGCACTGCCTGGTCATATATGGGCCGCTTCGGGCTGGTATCGCTGGGACATGGAGCGTTCATGGGTATAGGGGCCTATACTGCCACTCTCCTCTTTAACAGCTTCGGTCTATCCCCCTGGCTCGGAATGATCCTGGGAGCATTCGCGGCCTGTTTCCTTGGCGCAGTCCTTGGATATGCATGCTTCAGGTTTGGCATCATCGGAGACTACTTTGCCCTCGTTACCCTTGCGGTGGCCGAACTCGTGGCCCTGCTCATCGTCGCCTTCAGGGAAACGACGGGCGGATCTCTCGGCCTGACAATACGTTCGGTGGGAACGTCGGTCGTCGATTTTCAATTCGAGAACAGGATCTACTTCTACTTTATCTGCATGGGCTTTCTTGCTCTCGTTCTGTATATTTGGAAACGAATCGACGGAAGCGATATGCGTAAGGCGCTGGCGGCGATAGGGGAAGATGAGATTGCGGCCGCCTCTCTCGGCGTCAATATCATAAAGAACAAGATGGCCATTACCCTCATCAGCACATTCTGCACCAGCCTTGGCGGAACCCTCTACGCGCAATACATAACATATCTGAGCCCCGATACGGTCTCCGGGGTCGGTGTATCACTTGCCGTTCCATTCAAGGCCATCCTTGGCGGAATGTTCACCCTCTGGGGTCCCTTCATCGGGTCCACCATCGTCGTTTCCCTCGAGGAGTATATCCGGGTTGCCTACGGAGGAAAGTATACGAGTCTCTCGCAGATCGCATACGGCTTGGCCTTGGTAGTCCTTATCATGTTTCTGCCCAAAGGGATTTTCGGCACGATAAAAGAGAAATTGTTCAGGAAATAAATCTATGCACGCCGGAGGTGCACAGTGAAAAAGGTATTTAATGAAATCGACAAAACAAGCATTTTTCTTTCGCCCAACAAGGTGGTAATCGGCAAAGGCGTCTCCCAGCAGATATGCGGTGAACTAAAGGCTCTCGGGGGACAGAAGGTGCTTATCGTAACAGATGAGGGGGTGGTAAAGGCGGGCCTTGTTCAGGCAATCGAGGATGCCCTCGCCGCCGGCAAAGTAGATCACACCGTATATGCGGGAGTGGAACCGGAACCGCCGGTAAGGGTTGTAGACGAGTGCGCCCGAATAGTACGGGAGGGAAAGTTTGATGCCATCATCGGTTTTGGTGGCGGAAGTTCTCTCGATGTGGCGAAAGCTGTTTCGCTTCTGGGAACAAACAAGGGGAACATCCTGGATTATGTCGGTATCGATCTGGTCCCATTCCGGGGCTTGCCGAAAATACTCATCCCGACTACGGCAGGAACGGGCAGCGAGGTGACCCGGGTTTTCGTGGTAACCGACGAAGCTGACAACACGAAGAAGGTGATATACAGCAACTATGTCCTCCCCGATGTGGCCTTGCTCGATCCCCTCCTGACCCTTTCAATGCCGCGCCCGGTTACGGCGGATACAGGATTCGACGCACTCGTACACGCCATAGAATCCTACGTATCGGTAAACACCACGCCCTTTGCTGAAATACTTGCGATCCAGGCGGTCAGCCTGATTGCCCACAATCTCCCGATCGCCTATTCCAAGGGCTCTAATATCCAGGCGAGATATAATATGCTTCTCGCCGCGACACTGGCAGGCATGTCATTTACGAGCGGCGGCCTGGGAGCCGTCCATGGCTTGTCGTACCCGCTGGGCACGGAATATCATATGGCCCACGGCAGGTCGAATGCGATCATGCTCCCCCATATCATGAAATATAACCTCCCCGGCAGCCTCGAAAAATATGCTAAAATAGCCGCAGCTATGGGCCAGAGTGTAGATGGCCTGAATCCCTTTGAGGCCGCGGAGAAATCCGTCGATGCAGTAAAGGGATTGCTCAAGACGGTCAACATACCGTACAAGCTCACGGACTATGGTATCGATAAGGATGCCATACCGAAACTGGTCGAGGGCGGGCTTAAACAGGCAAGGCTTTTTGTCCCCAATCCCTGCGATCTTGCAGAAAAAGATGTGAAGCATATTTATGAGAGTACATTTTAACGGAAAGGGGACGGCTCATGAATAAAGTACGACTGAAAATCAATGGGATCTGGCAACAGTTCATAGTTGAACCCGATCGTGTACTTTTGGATGTTTTGAGGGAAGATCTCCGATTGACGGGGGCAAAGCAATCCTGCGACCGCAAGGGACAGTGCGGGGCGTGCACGGTCATTGTGAACGGGAAGGCGGTTCCATCATGCCTGCAGAAGATGACGAAGCTGGACGGAGCCGAGGTTATTACCGTGGAAGGTCTGGGCACTCCCGACAATCCTCACCTGATCCAGGAGGCTTACATCCTGGCGGGCGCGATACAGTGCGGGTTCTGTACTCCCGGGATGATCATGGCAACGAAAGCCCTCCTCGACAACAACCCCGACCCCGATGACGGGGAGATAAAGAAGGCCCTCGAACACAGTCTCTGCCGTTGCACAGGGTACGTCAAGATCATCGATGCCGTCAAACTGGCAGGCAGGTTTCTCCGTGGTGAAACTACACCGGAAGCGGTCAGGCCCGATCCTGGCGGCCCGAAGATCGGGGTTTCCCATCCCCGTCCCACGGCTATGTTGAAGGCCTGCGGCCTCGCGGAGTTTTCCGCGGACATAAAGCTTCAGAATGCCCTCGAGGTGGCGGTTGCGAGAAGTACGGAACATCACGCGAAGATCCTGTCCATCGATACATCTGAAGCCGGGAAGATGCCCGGCGTTGTCGGCGTGATGACGGCGAAGGACATCAAGGGGACCAACAGGATCAAGATAATTATTGCCGACCAACCCATCCTGGCCGAGGACAAGGTCTTTTGCCTGGGAGACGCCATCGCGATCGTGGCGGCCACGACCCGGGCCGAGGCCCTCGCCGCCGCCGCCGCCGTGAAGGTTGTCTATGATCCGCTCCCGGTGTTCAAGACACCAGCGGAAGCTATGGCTGAGGATGCGGTCCGGATACATTCCGAATTTCCAAATATTTGCTACAGCCAGCCCCAGATCAAGGGCGACGTCAAAAAGGCGATCGAAGAATCCGCCGCCATGGTAGAGGCGGATTTTTCCACGCAGATAAATCATCAGGCCCCCCTGGAACCCGAAGCCACTGTCGCCTATATGGAGGGCGAGGGTGAGGATGCACAACTGGTTGTTGTCGGAAGGAGCATCAACATCCATCTTCACATGGCCGATCTTCAGGAATCTCTGGGGTATGAGAACGTGCGCTACGAGGAGGCCTTCTCAGGCGGAAATTTCGGGCAGAAGCTGGCAATGAACTCGGAAGCCATTTCAGGGGCCGCCGCCCTTCATTTCAAGCGTCCCGTGCGGTATATCCCGAGCCTTGCGGAATCGATGATCATGAGCACCAAACGGCATGCTTTCGGCATGAAGGCCAAGCTTGGCTGCGACGCCGATGGGAAACTGACATTCTTTGCAATCGACCTCGTTATCGACAAGGGAGCATACCACATTATCGGCATGACAATAGTGAAACGCGTCCTGTGGATGCTCTCGGGTTCCTATAACATCCCCAGCGTAGATGCGCTGGCCCGGTTGGTCTACACCAACAATCCGGCAGGCGGGGCCGCCCGTGGAGCCGGGCCGCCTCAGGCGATGTTTGCCCTGGAATCGGCCATGGATATGCTGGCTGAAAAGATCGGCATGGATCCTCTGGAGTTCCGGCGGATCAATTCGCTCTTGCCCGGTCAAAGTGTGTCCACCGGCATGGTGTATGAGCAATGGCCCTTTCCGGAGCTTTGCGCTTCCATCAAACCGGCTTATGAACGCGCCAGGGGCGAAGCCGCGGTTATGAAAACAGGTCCCGTCAGGCGCGGAGTCGGCATTGCCACGCATGCCTTTGGAATCGGAGGTCCGGCGGATGTCGGCAGGGTCGCCGTGGAAGTTGACCGCGACAACGGTTTAACTATCTATGCGGCGGTCGCGGACCCCGGGGAAGGCAATGATTCCATGCTGGCACAGATAGCATCTCATCTCACGGATATCCCGCTTGGGAAGATCCGTCTTGTCACTCGTGATACCGACCATACAACGGGAATGGGTCCCGCGGCGGCAAGCAGGATGACATATATGGCCGGAGGCTCCCTGGTTCTTGCCATAGAGCAGTTGAAACAGGCCATGAAGGAAGCCGGCAGCGATACGTATGAAGGTCTTACAAAGGCGGGAAAGCCCGTCCGCTACATGGGTTCCAAAACAGCCGAAGGCAAAGAAGCGATCCTCGATCCAAAGACGGGTCAGGGGCCATCCTTCGAGTCTCGCGTTCATGCAATCCAGATGGCCGAGGTGGACGTCAATACCGATACCGGTGAAGTACGTGTTGTCAAGGTAACAACGGCAGTCGATCCCGGTACCGTGATTAACCCCCTGAACCTTGAAGGCCAACTGGAAGGAGGCATGGACCAGGGCGTCGGATATGCGCTCAGGGAAGAGTACATCCACGGCGTGACGAACGACTGGTTTACCTTCAAATTTCCGACAATGAAAACGGCCTTTGACATGGACGTGATCATCAACCAGACCCCTCGTCTCAAAGGACCTTTGGGCGCCACGGGCGTCGGTGAGATGACCATGGTATGCACGGCGCCTGCGGTCATCAACGCCATATACGATGCGTGCGGCGCAAGGATTTACGATCTGCCCGCCACACCGGATAAGATCAGGGCGGCGCTGGCGGTAAAGAAGAATATAGCGTGAATCGTCTGAATGATTCGCGGTAGTCGTGCCGGCCGAAATACGTGGGGATGGAAGAAACGGCAAAGACACGGGAAGAGGCGGGAGTGGTGGAATGAATACTATGGTATACTCGGTTGAATGAGTGAGCCGTCTGTCCCTCAGGAACAAAAGGGTGATCTTCAGCAAAAACGATGCATTATTGCGGACACGGAGATTCTCCTCGACGGCGAAGGTTTTCTGTGGCACGTAGGGGACTGGACGGAGGAAATAGCCGAGGCCCTTGCATCGGAGCTTGGAATAGGCAAGCTGGATGATGCGCAATGGGCTGTCATCCGTTTCCTGCGGGACTACTATGCCTATCACGGCAGGGCACCCATGAACCGCGACCTGAAGGCGGGTCTTGGGATCAGCCTCATGGATCTTGAGGCTCTTTTTCCCGGGGGGATCCGCCGTGGTGCCCGCCGGATAGCCGGTCTGCCGAATCCGAGATCATGCACATGAGAGCAGGATATGACGGATAAACTGATCTATCTCGATAACGCGGCGACAACTTTTCCGAAACCTGCGTCAATCCTCAACAGGATGGTAGAAACCTACGGCCGGATCGGTGTTTCTCCGGGCCGGGGTAGCTACGATCTGGCCGCAGAAGCCCAGGAACTCGTAAATGAGACGAGACGGAAAACGGCCCGCTTTTTCGGGGCTCCCGATGCGGACCGGGTCATCTTTGCCTCTAACGCTACCGATGCATTGAACACTGCCTTGCAGGGGCTCCTGCATCCGGGCGATCACGTTGTGTCCACAAGACTCGAGCACAATTCCGTCCTTCGGCCCCTTTACCATCTGAACCGGAAGGGCATCCTGGGATATGATCTTGTCCCCTTCAGCGCCAAAGGATTTGTAGACCCCGAAAATGTCGTTGCCGCCATCCGGCCCAATACAAAGCTGGTTATTATCACCCATGCATCCAACGTTCTGGGAACCATCCAGCCCGTTCAGGAAATCAGCCGTCGTTGCAGGGAGCGAGGGGTCCCCGTATTGATCGATGCCGCGCAGACAGCCGGTGTCATCCCCATCGATATGGAAACCTGGCAGGTTGCCGGGGTGGCATTCGCTGGTCACAAATCCATGCTTGCCCCCACCGGGATCGGCGGTCTGGTTCTTGACCGGCAGTTAGAGGATATAGAGACTTCGCGTTTTGGCGGCACCGGTATCGACTCCGGAAGCATGGTCCATACACAGGATTTTCCCTACAGACTCGAAGCGGGCACTCTTAATCTTCTCGGCATCATCGGCCTTTCCGAAAGCCTCGATTTCCTGGAAGAGACGGGGATAGAGCCGGTTCATTCCCGGGAGATGGGGCTTTTGGAACGGCTCCGGGACGGATTGTCCGAATTGAACGGGGTTGAACTCTATTGCGCGCAAGACCTTTTCAACCATGTCGGGCTTCTGACGGCAAACGTCAGGGGCCTGGATCCAAGTGATGTCGGGGCGATTCTGGACGCTGACTTCGACATTGCAGTCAGGGTGGGGGTACATTGTGCCCCTCTCGTTCACCAGAGTCTTGGCACGTCTCCCCACGGGAGTGTCCGCTTCAGTGTCGGGCCTTTCAATACCGCCGATGATATAGACTGCGCAATACAGGCCATGGCTGAGATTGCGGGACATGCGAGGCGTACACGATGAAAAGAACGCTTATAACAGGAGAAACCGGGGTCCTGTGCATCATCGGCTATCCCATAGGCCATTCGCTGTCGCCGGTTATTCATAACGCCGGTTTTGAAATGCATGGGCTTAACCTTGCGTATGTCGCATTCGCATTGCACCCTGATAATTTTGAGGAAGGGATCAAGGGCCTTGTGTCCCTCGGTGTGAAGGGAGCCACGGTAACGGTGCCCCTCAAGGAACTTGCCTTTGATTATGTCGACGAGAAAGACGAGTATGCCAGGATGACAGGCGCCGTCAACACATTGGTTTTTGGTGATGGAAAAATAAAAGGTTTTAATCTTGATGTGGCGGGCGTGAAGTATTCCCTTGAAAAGCTTGAAGTACGGCGAGACGGTGCCAGGGCGGTGGTTCTCGGGGCCGGCGGCGCCTCAAGGGCCGTTGTCGCCGCCCTGGCACTCCACGGTGCATCGGACATAACGATCCTCAACAGAAACGAGGGAAAGGCCTCCGCGTTGAAACGTTTTTTTTTAGAAAAATCGAAACCCCTCCTTATGACGGCGGCCAAACTGGATGATGGGAATTTAAAGAAATATCTGGGCGGCATCGATCTGATCGTCAATACAACCCCCGTAGGCATGTATCCCAATCCCGATGCATCCCCCATTCCCGAGGAGCTGATTCCTGAAGGTATAAAGATTCTCGATGCGGTCTACAGACCGAGGAAGACCAGGCTCCTGGCCCTGGCGGAACAAAGAGGATGCAAGACCCTCTGCGGCCTTGACTGGCTGATCTATCAGGGTATGTTATCGTTCAATATATGGACGGGAAGAGAACTGGACAAAGCCGCAGTACTGCGCATACTGGAGACCCATCTCTATAGACCTTGCCTCATACCCCCTGCCGGTCAATGACTTGTTAACAACTTGAGATATTGGATGTTAACAGAAGTTGTTAACCAGGACAGATGGAATGCGGCTCACGCGGTCTCCAGATAATTCTGGATTTCCCCCTTTTTGTTGATTTAAGATTAACTCTGGTTTTGCCTTAGGGATACACGTATTTCCATGTGCGTGCAAAGGAGCAGGAAACCGAAGGAGGACAGTGAAGATATGGGTGTATTAACAAGGAAAGCGGCCATCGTAGGTGTCAGCGAATCGGATCTCGGATACACTCCGGATAAGACATTCCTGCAGCTTATCGCACAGGCGACGAATCGTGCCCTGGACGATGCGGGACTGAAAAAGAGTGATATAGACGGATTTTTCTCGGCCGGGTGGCTCACCATGGAATCGATCATGGTCGCCGAGTACCTTGGCATACAACCGGCCTATTCGGACAATACATTACCCGGCGGGTCAGCCTTCGAGTTTCATGTGGAGCACGCGGTGGCTGCCATTTCGGCGGGGCTGTGCGAGACGGCCCTGATCTGTTATGCCGAAACGCCCCTGTCGGATCGCAAGAGGGGGATGGGCAGGAGCTTTGCCACAGGCGCGCCGCAGGAACCTGAGGAACAGTTCGAGATACCCTACGGTCAATGGGTGCCGATCCCGACCTACGCGCTGGCGGCGCAGCGCCACATGTATCAGTACGGCACGACGAGCGCCCAGCTGGCCGAGATCGCGGTGGCTGCCCGCAAATGGGCAAGCCTCAATCCCCTCGCTGCCATGCGCGATCCCCTCAGTATAGAAGATGTCCTCGCATCACCGATGATGAGCACCCCTCTGCGCCTCCGTGACTGCTGCCTTGTGAACGACGGAGGAGGAGCGGTCATTGTCACGACGGCCGAGCGCGCCGCGAACCTCAGCAAGAAGCCTGTCTGGATTCTTGGCTGCGGCGAATCGCATACCCATCGGAGCATCACGGGCATGCCCGATCTCACCGTGACACCGGCGAAGTTCTCCGGTCAGAGGGCATTCCGCATGGCCGGTCTCACCCCTTCCGACATCGATGTCCTTGAACTCTATGATTCCTTCACGATCACCGTTCTTCTCCAGCTGGAAGACCTCGGGTTCTGCCCGAAGGGCGAGGGAGGACGTTTTGTCGAAGGACAGCGGCTGGCGCCGGGCGGTCTCCAGCCAGCCAATACGGGCGGCGGAGGGCTCTCGTGCCTTCATACGGGCATGTTTGGCATCTTCCTTCTCATCGAGGCGGCGCGGCAGCTTCGGGGAGAGTGCGGCGACCGGCAGGTGCGCGATGCAAAGACAGCTCTCTGCAACGGTATCGGCGGGTCCCTCGCATCGAGCGGAACAGTAATCCTGGGGGTGGATTGATCATGACGACAGAATACAAAAAACCATTGCCGTACATACACGCCGAAACAAGGGCATACTGGGAAGGTGCAAAGGCGCATGAGCTCCTGCTTCGGAAGTGCCGGGCCTGCGGCCGATACCATTTTTATCCCCGCGACTTCTGCCCGTCATGCTTTTCCTTTGACGTCGAGTGGGTAAAGGCGAGCGGTCGGGGCACCGTGTACTCCGTCACGGTCTGCCACCGTCCGGCACAGGGGTTCGGGAAGGATGTGCCCTATAATATCGTCCTTGTCGAACTGGAGGAAGGTGTTCGCATGATGAGCACCGTCGTGGAATGCGCCAATGATGATATCCTGATAGGCATGGCCGTGGAAGTGGTCTATGATGACGTGACGCCCGAGGTAACGCTCCCGAAGTTCAGACCCGTCAGGAAGACTCACTGAGATCAGCCTATCACGGAGGAACCGTCTGCTTCGCCCACTGCACCTGCCGGCTGCACCTGATTGAAGTGTTTCCTGAATCCTGTAAAGTTTCCTTTAAGTTTAATCGCAAAGATGGCGAAAACGTCTAGAGACCATGAGTAGCCACTCATTCTCATGGGTCTTGCAGCCATGTTAAAACATCAAAGGGGGTATTATGGGATTGCAGAATATTAGAATAGGCAAACGACTGGCAGGCGGCTTTACCATATTCATCATTATCATCGTGGCTCTGTGCCTCATCAGTTACAAGAACATGAAGGACACGGATGCCAGGGCCAACGAGATCACCAATATCAACTTCCAGAAGGCAATGATGGCCAACGCCATTTTGACGAACCTTCAATTCATCAACAAGGAGACAGGCAAAGCCGTATATACGAAGGATAAATCCCCGTTGAAGACGGTAGCGGAAAAACGAAAACTTTATATTGCCGCCCTGGAAAAACTTGAAAAACTGGAAACCGACAAAGAGGGAAGGGCCATCCTCAATAGATTCAAGGCTACAGTGACAGAAGCCAGAGAGAGCAATCTAAAGCTTGCCGGGGAGATAGAGGCGGGTAATTTCACCGAGGCGGCCACTCTCTACGCCACCAGTGTCGATCCGGCTGTATCGAAATTTATTGAGATCCTCTCGGAGCTCATCAACCACCAGGACAAAGGCGTCCAGACAAAATACAACGAGATCATAGAGAGCAACAACAGGGTCAAGGTCATACTGGTTACCTTCGGGATCATCTCTTTTATTATCTGTATCCTGATCAGCATCGCGATCACTCGAAGCATTACCATACCAATCCAGAAGAATATCTCGGTGGCACAGACTCTCGCTGACGGCAACCTCTCCGTCGACGTTGAAACGGACAGGGGGGACGAACTCGGGGATGAGATGCGGGCATTCAAGGTAATGGTCGACAAATGGAAAACACTGATCTCCGAGGTCAAATCCTCCGCAGCCAGCGTGGCCTCGGCAAGCCACGAGCTGAGCGTGAGCTCCGAGGAGCTTGCAAAAGGCGGGGTAAAGCAGGTGGAAAGGACCATCCAGGTCTCCACCGCCTCGGAGGAGATGTCCCAGGCTTCCCTTGATATTGCAAGAAATGCAAACAACATATCTGAATCGGCAAAGGACATGGTAGGCACCGCTGAAAATGGCAACAGTATCGTGAACAGGTCGGTGAGTGAGGTAAAGGAGATCTCGAAGACCGTAAATAAGGCCTCCGAACTCGTGAAAGACCTGGGCAACCAATCAGAAAAGATAGGGGAGATCGTAAACGTGATCAACGAGATTGCCGATCAGACGAACCTTCTGGCCCTCAACGCCGCTATCGAAGCGGCCAGGGCAGGAGAGGCAGGCAGAGGGTTTGCCGTTGTTGCTGATGAGGTCAAGAAGCTGGCCGAACGGACCAGCAAATCGACCCAGGAAATAGGCAGCATGATCGGTTCCATAAAGACAGGGGTGGACAAGGCGGTAAAATCGATGGATGAGGCATCTCAGAGTGTACAGGCAGGCGTTGATCTCTCCAGCGAGGCAGGGAGCGCATTGGTGGAGATCGTGAACAGTGCTTCCGATCTTCAGTCCCTGGTGCAGCAGATCGCCGCCGCGATAGAGGAGATGAATTCCACCACCGATGAGATCGCAAAGGACATCGAACAGGTTGCGTCCGTCACCAGGGAGTCATCAAATTCCGCCGAACAGGTGACGCAGGCAGCCCTGGAACTGAGCACACTTTCGGTGAGCCTTGAAAACTCGGTGCAGGAGTTCAAGATCTAGCCTGATTTAAAAGGGAAAGTGGTGGAAATGTGATATGCCCCGCATCGATATGGTGCGGGGCTGTCATTTGTGTTTGATGAACGTCCCTTTTTCGTATTCCTCGAAGGCAATCCGCAGCTCTTCCTGCGTGTTCATGACTATCGGGCCGTACCAGGCCACCGGCTCGCCGATTGGTCGTCCTGATATCAGAAGAAAACGGACCGGCCTGTCCTGGGTTGTTACGACTACTTTTGTACCGTCCTCGTAGAGAACGATATTTTCCGAACCGCAGGCACACTGCCGTTTCATATCGAAATAGTTGTCCCCTGCCACTTCGTGGGCGTAGGCATCCCGGTCCGGATCAAAGTATCCTTCCCCGTCCACGACGTATGCGAACACCCTGTGCCCCAGGCTGGCCGGGTGGGTAAATGTTGTTTGAGGAGGCACGGTGACGTCCAGATACGTGGGTGAGACGACGACATCCTGCACCGGCCCTTTTACTCCACCGGCCTCTCCACAAACGACCTTGACCCGGATCCCCCCTTCGAGAGCCACCTCCGGGATTTCCTTCCTCACAATCCCCCGGTAACGGGGATCCATCATTTTCCGGGAGGCGGGAAGGTTCGCCCAGAGCTGGAAACCCCACATGAGGCCGTCACTGTCTCCCTTTGGCATTTCCTGGTGGATGACGCCGCTGCCGGCAGTCATCCATTGCACATCGCCGGGGGCGATGACCCCTTCGTTGCCCATGCTGTCGCCGTGCTCCACCCTGCCATGGAGCACGTAGGTGATCGTCTCGATCCCCCGGTGAGGGTGCCAGGGGAACCCCTGCAAGTAATGGGGGGGATAATTCGAATGGAAATCATCGAGCATGAGGAAAGGGTCGAACAGCGGAACCTCGTGGTACCCAAAGGCCCGTTTCAAGTGGACCCCGGCGCCTTCGATAACAGGTTTGCTCTTCCAGACCTTGCTGATTTTACGCACTGATTCCATGGCGGCCTCCATGTGAGAGGAATGTGATAGCGACCGGCTCAGGCCCGGGCGTTGGCCGATCGGGTGTGGCGGCTCCTTCGTAACACCTTGAGAATGAGACCCGTACCCACACCCCAGGCACCGTTGATGAGAAAGGCGGTCACCAGCAGCGACAGGTGCCAGCCCCCGCCCATTGGCCGCCCTTTGAGGGGCAGCACCAGGAGAAGGGCGATGAGTGAGGGCAGGATGGCCCCGAAGAGAAAGGCTGTCACCCAGTAGCTGGCCCCGCGGGGAAACCTGCGGTCAACGAGGGCAAAGAGAACACCCCACACGCCGCCCCAGAGGGCCAGCGAAATGACCGCGGGCACCTTGAAGGGCTGGGTGAGGGCCATTGAGAAGGGGCCGAAGGGGGCAACACCCAGGACCCAGAGAATGGTGAGAGCAAGCTGGTGAAAAACCAGGGTCGCGAAAAACCCGGCGATGAAACCAGCCAGCGACCTGCCGAGAAAACCGGTTTGTGCATTTTGATCAGCCATAGAGTCCTCCTGAATATCGTTCCCGGCCGGTCAAAACCGGGGGAACGGTTGGGGTATCAGTACCACGGGCGGTACCAGGGGTATCCGGGACGATAGTAAGCCGGAGGTTCGAGATAGTAGACTTTCGGTACGATCGGCCACAGGTAGATCTCAACAATATGGAAAAAAGGATAGGTGTACTCCATCTCGCCAAGCTTCCCTTTACGGTTTTCCACAAATGTCCCGGCAACGGTGATCTCCCTGCCGGGACGGTAAATGACGGGATCGGCGATGCTGTCGCGATACAGCGCCAGAAATCTCCGCGACGGAGCGGGTACGCTCTGCAAATTCCCGGCCTCATCTACAGGCACGTAGACCGCCTCGATCAGGGACCCGTCCCGGATGATGGTGGTTGAAGCGATGATACCGCCAAAGATGAAGAGCTGCCCGCGGTAACGGGCGGGATCACGGGCGAGATCGGCAAGGTTTGGATTCCTCGTCCCCTGCTCCATAACAGTCTTTTGCAGCACCGGCGCGATGCAGGAACACAGAAGAAATCCCGTGAACACCAGCAAATACCACTTTGCCCGAAACATGCCCGGCCTCCACATTCCTATAATGAACCTACACTAAGACAGGCACCCGGATTGTTCAACCTCGCCTGTCCCCATCTCCAGCGTTGAGGCCGTTGGACGAGGCCTCGGTTGCATCCCCATACTGCAGATCACGCCCGTGAACCAATAATCCCTGTTTATTGAATGGATTTCAAAGGCGGAGATTGTTGTGGATATTACCGATCCTTGATTGATATAATGGCCTTCTAAATTAATCTTTACAGACATCGACATTTCGCAGAACTTTTATGGGTTGTGTGGTGTCCAACTACTAGATACATTACCTGCTCAACGACATAGCAGACATCAGGAGAATAACATAAATGTCATACAGGGACAGGATTACATCACTCAAGAAAACCGACATTTTCCGAGAACTCTCCGACGACGAATTGGTGAAATTTTCGTCGACCCTCCAGGAGAGAACCTATCCGCCCAACACGGCGATAGTCCGTGAAGGGACACCCGGCAACGCCACGTTCATCATTGTTGACGGCAAAGTTGAGATACGCCGGAGGGACCCCAGAAGCGACTTCGATGTCGCCATTGCCACCCTGGACCAGGGCGCGTGTTTTGGCGAGATATCCGGCAGCCCCAGCTCCGCCACGGTCTTTGCCGTCGCCAGCACGAAGGTTCTTGTCCTCAACAAGAAGGATTTCGACGTGCTCCTCAACGAGCATCACACCCTGTCGGTATCGTTGAGCAGGATCGTTGCCGAGCACATCGAGGAGATCAAGAACAGGGAGCTTCCCGGGACAATTCCGCTGGATACCCTGAGGTTTGATGATACCGTCATAACCTGCATCGCGGAACAGCTCGTACGCAGGCACAGGATACTTCCCATCTCGTATGCTAACGGCAAGATTATTCTCGCGGTCGTCGATCCCCATGATGTCACCGCCATCGACGACGTCAAAAGGGCGGTCAACGAAAAGTATCCCAAGGCTTTTTTCGACCTGGTAATCATTACCGAGACGGACTTCACGAATTTTGTTAACGGGGAATACAAAAGCCTTTTGATCAAGCAAAAGGAGGCGTTCCTCGACATAGAGAGCTTTGTCGACTCAATGGATCATATTCAGTCTGACATCCTGAGGGAATTTGATTTTGAGGAAGAAGCGGACGACGACGCCGGCATCCCCGATATCGAGAAAGAGGCGGAAGGAGCCCCGATCATAAAGCTGACGAACAGTATCATTGCCATGGCCTTGAAGAGAGGGGCCAGCGACATCCACATCGAGCCCATGGAAAAAGAGGTGCGCGTCCGCTATCGCATCGACGGTGACCTGGTTGAGGAAATGGTGCTGCCGAAGAGGATACAACTTCCGCTCGTCAGCAGGATGAAAATCATTTCCAAACTCGACATCACGGAACGCAGACTCCCCCAGGATGGGAGGATCAACATAAAGATCGGGAAGAAGTCGATCGACTTTCGCGTTTCCACTATTCCTGCGAAGTTTGGCGAAAGGATCTGCACAAGAATCCTGGACAAGAGCAATACCAGGCTCGGCCTCGATAAGCTCATCACCCACTCGCCGGTCCGCAAACTTGTCAGGGAGATGATCAGGAAACCCTACGGCATTATCTACGTGACGGGCCCCACCGGCTCCGGCAAGACGACAACCCTCTACAGCTCCCTCACGGAGATCAATGATCCCAGGAGAAATATCTTTACCGTGGAGGACCCCATAGAGTATGACCTCAAGGGCATTAACCAGGTGCAGGTAAACCACGACATCGGTCTTGACTTCGCCCGGGTCCTCAGGGCCTTCCTCCGCCAGGACCCGGACGTCATTCTCGTGGGCGAGACGAGAGACGGCGAGACCGCCAAGATCGCCATCGAGGCAGCCCTTACCGGCCACCTCGTCTTCACCACCGTTCATGCAAATGATGCACCGGGCACCTTTATGCGCCTCATCGAGATAGGCATCGAGCCTTTCCTCATTTCCGCCTCCGTTGTCGGCGTCATCGCACAGAGACTCGTGAGAAAGATATGCGAGAGGTGCAAAGAGGTTTACAGCGACCCCGCAGCCCTTGAGTACCTGGGCCTCCCCAAAGGGACAAAGCTTTACAGGGGAAAGGGTTGCGGCGCCTGCGGCAACACCGGCTACAAGGGAAGGATCGGCGTCTACGAGGTGCTTGTCATCAATGAGGAGATAATGCACCTCATAACATCGGGAGCCGACACCCTGGCTATCAGAAACGCAGCGATAAAAAACGGTATGAAGGACCTGAAGGAGTATTGTCTCACCCTCCTCAAGGAAGGGCTTGTCAGCGTGGACGAAGTACTGAGGACCGTAGTGATACAGAACTGATGACTGAACCGGGCATCTCTCTTCTTCGAGAATGTAAAAATGTGAAGGGTCGTCCCGCAGTTGCCCCTTGCATCGTCCTCGGCTGGATTGTAATATTACAGGTATGATTGGATCCAGGGTGAAACGGACATTAACCTTTCTGTTAAGGAAAGGTCTTTTCTGTTTACTGGTCATGCTTGCCGGGTGCGCCGGGATTCCCGATGGCATTGACGCCGTTAAAGGGTTCGATGTGAAGCGCTACCTGGGAACATGGTACGAGATAGCGAGATTGGATCACTCCTTCGAAAGGGGCCTCACAAAGGTTCAGGCGGAATACACCCTGAGAGACGACGGCGGCATCGACGTTACAAACATGGGATTCGACCCCGGGAAGAACGTATGGAAAAAGGCCACGGGAAAGGCGTATTTTGTGATCGGTCCAGACGTGGGCAGGTTAAAGGTATCCTTTTTTGGCCCTTTCTACGGTGGGTACAATATACTTGAACTCGACAAGAATTATTCCTACGCGCTGGTATGCGGGCCGAGCAGGAAATATCTGTGGATACTTGCGAGAGAGCCAAGACTTGAGGAATCAGTAACGACCACTTTAATCGAAAAGGCTGGAGACCTCGGTTTTGATACGAGCAAGCTTATCTTCGTGGAACACTAGAAGACAATCCATATAACAAAACGTCTTGCCCCCCTGTCCGAAGAAAAGGCGAAAGACTGTCTCACGCCCGCTTCACCCCCCTTTGGGGGGTTCGCTGGAGGCATAGAAGAGAGGATAAGGAGGAAGCCTTAAAAGAATTGCGTCCAGATCCCGAGAAAGACGGGATCTGGACGCAATTTGCACGCCTTCGGCGGGAATTCACTGTTGATGCCTGCAAATGGTGGTTATCGTTGTGGGACAGGTTTGAGCGAAATATCAGGTTCTTTACTTTCCCGCGTAGCGGGATCGAAGATTCCCGGGAATTTCAGTATTCTCAAATTCCCGGGAAGGTCTTTGTCTTCCTGCCTATGCTCTCTTCTATGCCTCCAGAGAGGAGCCTTAAGGCGGCGAACGGGTCCCGCCTGATGCGGGATAAACGTGAGACAATCTTTTGGAAAGGGGGGTTTGGGCAACAGGCCGTCAAGATAAGTTTTACCGGACACTACTGTCCTGCACTATAGATATCGCCGCATATGACGATAATATTGCAATCGGCCGGAGAGGTCGTATATCGACTGAAGGAGTCCACACTATGTTGTCATGCAGAAAACTCGGATCCATGTGTCTATCTACTATTGTCAGCATCATGATCCTGCAATTCACGGTGTATGCAGACAATTCCAACACTGCTCGGTCATCAACGAGGATGGCCACTTATCCCATAGAATCTGAGGTTGTTACAACGATTGAGAAGGCTGTTGTTCCTGTTCCGGTGCCTTCAAACTCGCCCCGGCTTCTTCCCAATGATGTCGCTCAATATTCTCGGAACGGTTATGGAGCATGGCGGGCGGGCGCCGGTCTTAAACCTCAGAAACGGCTGGATATCATGAGGCCGTCATATACCGGAACATCGGTTACAAAGGCTTCAAATATCCTGCGTTTCTTCACCATGAGTGATATACATATCACCGACGTACAATCACCGGCTCAGACTATCTACTTAGGTCTGCAGGGGCAGGCCGGCATGTCCTCGGCATATTCGGCTATTATTCCCTATACGACTCATGTGCTGGATGCCGCCGTACAGACGGTGAACACGCTTCATAAGAAACAGCCCGTCGATTTCGGCATATTCCTGGGTGACGCAATTAACAACACTCAGCTTAACGAGCTTCGATGGTATATTGACGTTATTGATGGCCGGGATATCAACCCGAATTCGGATCCCAGGTCTTCGGCATCGACCGATTACCTGCGCCCGTATAAGGCGGCAGGCCTTGACAGGTCGATCCCCTGGTATCAGGTCCTCGGTAATCACGATCATTTCTGGTCCGGCGTTTACCCGCCAACGGAGAGGATCAAGAGTACCTTTGTCGGCGGATATGTACTTAATGTCGGTAATGTTGTACAAGATCGTGCCAATATCGATCGCCAGGGTTACTATACGGGTGTTGTAGATGGTTCGACACCATATGCAAAGGTTGTTTCGGCAGGCCCTGAGGCTAATTTTTCGACCCCTCCGAAGGTAAATGCAAACCCCGATCGCCGTTCGGTTTCCAGAAATGACTGGATGACAGAACTCTTTAACAGCGAGTCTGGACCCATCGGGCATGGGTTTTCGCGAGACAGCATCAATACGGGATTTGCCTGCTATACTTTTGAGCCCAGGCAGGGTCTTCCCCTCAAGGTAATCGTCCTCGACGATACCGAAAAAGATGACGGTATCTTCGGCAAGAATGCCACCGGCGCAAGCGGTTCCCTCGACTCAGCGCGTTACAACTGGCTCGTAAAAGAACTCGATAAAGGCCAGGCCGAGAATAAGCTTATGATAGTCGCCGCACATGTTCCTATCGGAATCGGCTCATACATGTGGGACGTCGCTTCATCGCCTGCAGAGAATGCATTGATTGCCAAACTTCATACCTATTCGAATCTCATATTGTGGATATCAGGACATCGCCATTACAATGCGGTTACGGCATTGCCTTCACCGGATCCTGTCAAACATCCCGAATACGGTTTCTGGGTCGTTGAAACAGCGTCTCTCAGGGACTTTCCCCAGCAATTTCGTCTTTTTGATATAGTCCGCAACAGTGATAATACAATTTCAATATTTGCAACGAACGTTGATCCCGCCGTAAAGCCGGGATCTCCCGCGGCGCAATCACGTTCGTATGGTATAGCAGCTTCTCAGATATTCCCGGCGGACCCGGGCGCGCCTTACCTTCCTTCGGGAGCTTACAATGCCGAACTCGTTAAGCAGCTAAGCGCCGAAATGCAGATCAAGATAGGCTCGTACAAAGCACCGGTGCGGAAATGACCTGCTTATTTCCCCCTGCTTGAAGAAAAGGCGAAAGACTGTCTCACGTTTATCCCGTAACAAACGGGACCCGCTTTACCCCCCTTTGGGGGGTTCGCTGGAGGCACAAAAGAGAGCATAGAGAGGAAGCCTTGAAAGAATTGCGGCCAGATTCGGAGAAGACGTGGATCGGGCCGCACTCGCATCCCGCTGCGCGGGAGACAAAAACTGAGCATGGTTATGTCCGCCAGCTATACAAGACTTGACCCCATGACCCTGAGGGGTCGGTAGCAAGTTGTTATGTTGCCGTCTTTGATTCAACAAGTGGTAATAAACGCGAATCCTTCAACGCGGCCGTTCGGTGCCCGATACCTGCCAAGTACTCTTGATTTGAAGAAAACGCAATGAAGTCAGATAGCGATTTCTGGCGAACAAGCATGACAAGATCCCATTGCTCTTCCTGCGGCCCGATAAGGTACTTACCGCCTTTGCCTGAGAACACGAGATCACCGCCACTTTCCCTGAGAAAGGGCAACGTGTGGTCTATGTACTTTTGATATGCCTCTGCTCCAGATATGGGGTGACTGGGCATAAGCTCTGGGTTGGCAGAATAGTCAGCCACATCGCGAAAGCGCAGGAGATTTAGCATTACAACTTCACCAGAAATATTCTGGGCGAATAGTGCCGCTCCTGCTGCCTGCGAGACTTCTAAAAAACGCTCTGTCATCCGATCTCCTCTTTCTCCTTGATAGCCACATAAACGGCTGGCATGGTTTCCTATCGATTGACCCCGCCGCTTCTAGAGGCTGACGATGGAGTGTCCTGCTTTCTCCAGCTTACGAATCCACATTTCTACCAGAACATGCAATTCTTCAGCAGGACTTGTTTGGGGGTTTTCTTCATGATCCAACACGTCAAGCACTTCAAACTCAAAGGCCGATTCACCCAACGAATTCCATACTTCCTGCAACTCCTTATTTCGATGACTCCCGAATTTCAGTTCTGCTTTGTGTCTGTTGATTTTAGCCTGCAAATCGGTGCCGGAACCGATATATACTTTACCGTCTTGACTATATCTGATCCCGTATACTCCCATAGGTCGCTTGGTCTGTTTGTACTCCTTCTTTACTATTGATTTGTCCAATCTTTTCTTCTCCTCTTTGTCTCAAACTGACTATTGAGTGAACACGTCAAAACGTATATATTACCCGACGCGGGTAAGCAACATAAGAATCAGCTAGAGGAAGTTTATGGCCGACATTTGTTGTACGCCTTTCTTCCACCAAACAGAGCCAACTCAAAAATCTTAAAGAAACAATCCACATCTTGAAAGCCTATATCGCGAAGCCATTGGCATTGTGATTCAAGTGAAGCGAGGATGTTCTCCTTTTTATCGGCCCGCTGGTAGTATGCCTCTTCGATCTCCTGCTTTGCTTTGTTTGGAGTCGTGTCTCCATGGAAACGCAAAAGGTGATCGACGAAGAAGCTGTCAAAAAGCGCACTGACCGAGGAAGTCGCTGAACTGACATGTTCAAGATTTAAGAAAATGCCACCTTCGCTCAGAAGACGATAGATTTCGGAATAAAGCTCTTTCTTCCGATTATCTGGTTGGTGATGTATAGCAAAACCCGACACAATGACATCAAAAGGTTTTTCGGCCTTGAAGCCTTCTTTCCAAGTTGGAGATGCAAAATCTGCCTTGATGACCGTAGTCCGTTGATCATCTCCGATCCGTTTCCGTAAGGATTCGAGCATGGGCTCCGAGAAATCCGCAAACACTACGTGGGTTGTGGGGTACACATCGAGCAGCATACGACCGAGAGCGCCATCTCCACACCCCAAATCCAGGACCTCGGATGGCAGAGGACACCATACACTTACAATCTTGCTAAGGACTTCCAACTGGAAGTTTGCCGCTGGGATAGCGCCCCGAACCCCATCTAAAAATGTCTGCGCAAGCTCCTTGGTTTGCCAACTGCTGTGCTGCTCACTCATTCCGATGCCTCACTGATCAATTCTTTATACATTTTTGTCGAATATTTACCCTATCGATAAAGAAATGACAAGGACTTGTTTTGCTAGACTGATTTCTCCAAGGCTTTCGTCCACGATTGCCAGTTGAATTACTGGTCAACAAAGAAGAGTCGAGCGCTCGGCATTTCAGGATGTCCCCTTGCCCCTCCGCATGGCTTGAAAGAAAAGGCGAAAGATTTGTCTCACGTTTATCCCGTAACAAACGGGGCCCGTTCCACCCCTTCGGGGTTCCACTGGAGCAAATGAAGAGGGGTGGGGAGGAAGCCTTGAAAGAATTGCGGCCAGATCCGGAGAAGTCGCGGATCAGGCCGCACTTGCATCCCGCTGCGCGGGAAATAAAAGACTGAGCATGGACACGTACTTTTTAGCGATGTCCCCAGAGTTGTCCCTTCTCTCCAATTGAAATATTTAAGGACATCCCTACCGGTATTTTCATAAAAGCTGATATTTCAAGACGTGACCCCATGAACCTGTGATTGTCACCTAATTCGCTCAAATGTTTTCCGCTCTTCCAGGAGCAGCTCTTTTTCCGTGTAGTATATAGTAAAGAAATGTACAGGCGAAGGCGACAATTGCCATGGATGAGTATAATCCTCTGTAACCGGTAAAAGGAACAAGGAGCCCCAGAACAAACGGCCCGACCCCCACCCCGCCGTCCATGAAAATGAAGAAGGTTGAAGTCGCTAATCCTACGCGGTGCGGAGGAGCCATCTTGACGGCAACCGCTTGGCTGACAGATTGCACGGCTCCACAACCAAGACCGATAAGAGCTCCGGCCAGCAAGAGAGTATACCCGGCACGAGCCTGACCAAGGATGATCATCCCGATCATGAATATTAGAATTGCCGGGTACATTGCGATATTTTCGCCCTTCGAGTCAAACAATCGACCGGTAAATGGTCTGGAAAACAGGATCGCCAGGGCATATATGACGAAAAAGAAACTGGCGGCGTCTGCCAGGTGGATTTCTTTTATGTATACTGTGAGGAAAGAAAGGACACTGGAATAACAGAAGTAAATGATACCGCAAACAATTGAAATCGGAATGGCACCGAATTCAATGAAGCTCCTGAAATTAAATCCTTTTGTAGCCTCCAATTGTTTCCGTGTCAAAGCAATTTCAGGGACGGACAAGAACAGGGCGCTCGCCTGACTGAACGCCGCAGAAATTGTGCAGAAGACAAAAATCATATTGAAGTTTCCATGCCGGCTGATGAACATGCCTAGAAAAGGGCCGACAGCCATTGCAAGCGTGACGCTCAACATGAAATAGCCAAGACCTTCGCCATATCTTCCCTTCGGAATGATATTCGTGACAATTGTCGCCAATGCTGTAGTGGCAATACCAAATGCTGCGCCGTGAAGAAAGCGAACAACGAGCAGCAATGCGACACCATTAATTCCAAAATATATTAAGGTCATGACCAGGCTTGAGATCAATCCCCCGTGAAGCATCTTCTTTCGGCCAATTCGTTCCATCCATTTTCCGGAAAAGAGGCGCGCGATAAGCGCGCCTATAACGAATATACCCGAGGCAAGCCCGGCTTCACCGGGCGGGGACTGAAAGCTTTCCATCGCAAATGAAGAGATAACTACCATCAACAGGTAGAAGTTTATGGCAATGAAAAAGTTTACGAAGCCGACGATCAGGAAATCCTTGGTCCACAGTCTAGCTTTATTCATCTGGGCCGATACGATTCTTCATATTATCTCGAATTGCAATCAATGACCGTAACAAGATTCTTTGTTCCTCGTCGGGAATGCCCCTCACGAGATGAAGCTCTACCTCATCAAGGGTATGGCGGCATGCCGCATACACCTCCCTCCCCAGACCGGTCAGCTGGATTCTTTTCTCCCGTCTGTCTTTTCCAGACAGTTTTTCAACCAGTTGCTTCTCTTCCAGGCAATTGATCATTCTTGTTACAGAAGGTTTTTCTGTGGAAAAATGGCGGGAAATAGCCACCAATGTGCATGCTCCGCACTTCTCGACAAAATCAATGACCTTCCATTGAGACAGGGTGAGATTAAAACCACCAATAACTTTATCAAGGTTGCTGGCAACCGGTCTTTCCATAAGAACAAACTGACGAAATATTTCCCTAAAAATCACTCCGGCATCCCCTTAAGATCATATATAGTTACCCAGGGTAACTATATATGATCTTACACTACTTTCCGTTCAAAATAAAGTCCCTGCAGCATACAAATATGTATATGGGTGGTTGTTAAAAGAACCGGAGGGACGTTCCAAAAGCAAATAACTTTATTCAGGCGAGCTTCAATCCCTTCCTCTCTGCAATCTCTCTTCCCCTTCTCACAGCAACGCCTTGAGGTACCTGTAACTTCGCGCATGGGGTGAAAGAAAGAGCAAAGGACTGTCTCACGCCCGCTTCACCCTTCGGGTTCGCTGGAGGCAGAGAAGAGAGCGGGGGGAGGAAGCCTGAAAAGAATTGCGGCCAGATCCCAGACGGCAGGGATCAGGCCGCATTTGCATCCCGCTGCGCGGGAAATAAAAGACTGAGCATGGCCATGTCCGCCAGCTACAAAAACTGATATTTCAAGACTTGACCCCATGAACTCGCTGCCTGACCTGAACTGATCCCATGATACCCCTTCTCCGAGAATGTAAAAATGTGAAGGATGTCCCTACAGCCACCGGACTTGACCCCATAAACCCGAGTTTCTTGTTTTTTTGGGAACGTCCCTCTCGGCCCCCATAAAAACTGATATTTCAAGACTTGACCCCATGAACTTATTAAAAGAACCGGAGGGACGTTCAAAAAGCAAATAACTTTATTCAGGCGAGCATCCCGCTGCGCGGGAAATAAAAGACTGAGCATGGCCACGTCCGCCAGCTATAAAAACTGATATTTCAAGACTTGACCCCATGAGCTTTTCATGCCGTCTTGCCGTCGGTATCCTATGAAGCGGGGATCCTCGTCAATGCCCTGCGTCAGGTCCGGGAGATGATCGGTCAGACAGACGGGAAGATAGCCATTGTCTGCAAAGAGATCCCCGGATATGCAAACCTCCTGAGCATCCCCGGGTTCGGCCCCGATGTATCGGCAAAGGTCATAGGGGCGCTCGGTGACCCCAACCGCTTTGACAATCACCGGCAGGTGCTCAAGCTCGCAGGGCTTGACCTGTCCGGCGACAGGAGCGGGAAGAGAAACGATGTGCCTGTCGTGATATCGAAGAAGGGAAAGGCCGACCTCAGGTACGGCCTCTATCAGGCAGCGCTTGTCGCATCGACGAAGGACCGCTCGTTTATCCGGTACTTCACCGACAAAATGACCGGACGGGAGCGAGAGAAGGGGATCGGTACGAAGATACGGGTGAAGATGGCGGCGAAGATGCTTGTCATTGCATGGACGCTGATGAAGAAGAAGGAGATGTTCAGGGCCGAACATATAAGTTAGGATTCTGATCCGGCGGGAGAGCCCGCTTGGGAACGTGGAGGCATATGACCTCGCGGGGGACAATTACAGGGCCTCTCACCAGAGCTATGCAGCCTGGACAAAGGATGATGGATGCTCGTGTACGAGACATCGGATAATGATAACGATGAAGCGCGGGTTCGCCTTAAGGGTGAGATAGTCGCCGGACACTAAGGTTAAGGGTATTGGATTGAAGACCCATGGGAGACGTGCGCCCAACAAAAGACGGGAAAAGACACATGCCCGATATCATTGAGTATTGATATTTATGTTGACAGGAGGATTACAGGATGTCCCCTGGCTGTCTTTCACATTTTCACATTCTCCATCCGTGCAAAGCCAAAGGAACATCGCGCAAACGTGGAATCCGAAGGTCCGAAAAGTGGCGCGGCCGTTATTGACATTCTCGGGAGAGAGGGATAACATCTGCCTAATACCACCGACAACCATCATTGCTCGTTCAGACCCGGTAGAAAGAAAAAATAAAATTGTGGAGGACACATAGGGGTCGTGTTTCTTGTTTTCTTTGGAACGTCCCCTACCCCCTCAAAAAATGACGAGAAGGGTGTTTGGGAAGTTTAGTTTCTTGTTTTCTTGGGAACGTCCCCTACGACTCCTCCGAACGCATCGTCTGTATTGTCATCGCGATCGACCGCTCCGCATATGCGACAAGCTCGGTCATGAGATAGTCGCCGGACATTAAGGTAAGGGTATTGGATGAAGACCCATGGGAGATGTGCGCCCAATGAAAGGCGGGAAAAGACACATGCCCGATATCATTGAGTATTGATATTTATGTTGACAGGAGGACTACAGGATGTCCCCTTCCATCCCCTTCCATCCCTAATACCACCGACAACCATCATTGCTCGTTCAGACCCGGTAGAAAAGAGAATGTGAAGGGCGCCCCCAAAGTTCCCTGGGCCTTCCTGACGCGAAAACCTGGAATGCACGCTTATCATTGACATTTTTGGAGGATAGTAATACCATTGTATAACACTATCCACAAACATCTTTGCTCGCTCACACCTGACGGAAGAAAGCTGAACACCGGTTATTGATCCCCCTGGGTAACCGGCAGCAAACGCGTGGGCTCTTGGACATGCCTTGCGTGACACCGCATCCCCCGAACATCAGCCAGACCGGACGGGACGGCAGAACACGCAAGGAGCATCCCCGGGACCACAACTACAGGTAGGTGAACATGAAACGCAAGGCCGCACTCCCTATTCTTTTCTCCGTATGCTTTGTATCGTTGCTGGCCCTTATCAGTCCCTATTCGTGCAGCAAGAAAGACCCTGCTCCCTTGCCAAAGACAAAGAAAGAGACCAGGTACACCACGGTTGATTATTTTGATGTCGACTGCTCGCGGACCATCAAAATCAATGATGCCGTGTACACGTATGTCAACGGCAACATCAAGTGGGTGCACGAGCTCTACCTTAACAAGAATTACACCTCCGTGCAGAACTTCGCCTCGGAGCTTCTGAAGAATCAGGATGAAGACAACTCGGGAAACCTCGCGAGTCTTTATGCCGGGCTGGGGAAGATAACCGATGACAGGCACATCGCTTTGATGCACAGCGTATTGAACGAATGGTGCGATAAGGAACCGAATTCCCACATACCGTTCACGGTCAGGGGGCTCTTTTACATCAACTGGGCATGGTCGATACGGGGAACAGGGTATGCCAAAGATGTCCCCGAAGATGCATGGCCGGCATTCTACGGGAAACTGGAGTTGGCCAAGAAGGATTTGGATAGATCGTTCGCGCTTAACCCGAACGATCCGAACTCATCACGCCTGTCGATGCTCGTCGCCAGGGGCATGGGATATCCGGAGGAAGTCAAGGAACAATACTATCAGAATGGGGTTAAGGCCTGCCCCTGGCACCTGGGCTTGCATGTTGAAAGACTGCAGAACCTGATGCCGAAATGGGGCGGATCGCTCGAGGAGATGTTCAAGTTTGCCAACGTCTGTCTCAAACAATCAGAACGGTACCCGTTTCTTGGGTTGATAATGGCAGACGCATACTATGAGCAGTGGCAGGAACTGGAGGGTAAGGAAGAAATCCTCGCCAGGAAGGAAGTGTGGGAGGAGATAGAGAGCATATACACCAACGTACTGAACAAGTATCCCGACGGCGTCGGCCTGCGTCTATCATATGCGAGAATGGCCTTCGTGGCGGACAGGAATGATATAGCCCTGCAGCAGCTGGAGATCGTCGGCGACCGCTGGACCGACGGTACGGAATGGCGCACCCTTGAGTCCTACAATTCCAGCCGGGCGCACATCTATTACCGGGGAGGTTATGATCTCCTCTCCAAGAAAAAGTGCAAAGAATCGATCGATCACTTGCTGACATCGATCCGCTGCAAACCTACCGTCAACGCCTATTACGCTCTCGGTGAAGCCTATTTCATGCTTTCCGGCAACCCACCGCGTGACACGGCAATGCTTTCAAAGGCGGAAGAAGCGTACGAGAAGGCGCTCGCAATGGCCCCGGACAACAAGCGAATAGAACGCGCTGTGAGAATGACGAAAGGGCTGATAGAAATACGTTCCAAGGGAGAACAGGCCAAGGGGCAAGGACATCCCTAAAAGGGATGATTTCGAAGCAGGAAGAAGAAAACGAGAGGATGCGAAAACCAACGGCGAGTCTTATGCCGTTCAAGAAGAACACAGATATTGTGGCCCTGATCGATCGTATTGACGCCGCAAGACGATAAGAATCAGTTGCAGGGGGCCTTTGGGGCCCTTCACATCTTCACATTCGGCATCGGCGCAAGATCAAAGGAACATCGTGCAGACATTGAAGCTGAAGATCCGAAGAGAGGCACGGCCGTTATTGACATTCTCGGGAGAGAGGGATAACATCTGCCTAATACCACCAACAACCATCATTGCTCGTTCAGACCCGGTAGAAGAGAGAATGTGAAAATGTGAAGGGCGTCCCCAAAGTTGCTCCTGCCCTGATGAAGAAGAAGGAGATGTTTGATTGTAAGCATATGAACTAGACGGGAACTTATCCGGCGGGAGAGCCCGCCTACGAACGTGGAGGCATATGACCTCGCGGGGGACAATTACAGGGCCTCTCACCAGAATCGTGCAGCCTGGACAAAGGATGATGGATGCTCGTGTACGAGACATCGGATAATGATAACGATGAAGCGCGGGTTCGCCTTAAGGGTGAGATAGTCGCCGGACACTAAGGCAAGGGTATTGGATGAAGACCCATGGGAGATGTGCGCCCAATAAAAGGCGGGAAAAGACACATGCCCGATATCATTGAGTATTGATATTTATGTTGACAGGAGGACTACAGGATGTCCCCTGGCTGCCCCTAAAACTATAGAGGGCACATATGGGTCGAGTTTCTTGTTTTCTTGGTAACGTCCCCTTCGGTTCCCAAAAGTTCAAGAAGTTCAGGTTCATGAAGCTAAGAGCATTTCTCCTTATAATAGTCACGATAGTTATAATTTCTCAGATTGGGTGTTTTGAGAAACATCAATGGTCTGAGAAAGAGCTTGAAGCCATGGCAATGAAAGCTCTTGCGGATTACGCAAAAGAGGAAGGCATCCCTATCGAAAGATTCAGACATTCATCCTCTGAGATCAACCACTTTAGCAAACAAGCTCAGGTCTGGGCGATGTATTATGAGTCCGACACCAAGCCCATTCATCGTTTGATCATTGCAATCGATCAGTTTGGGAACACCGAAGTGCATCGGGAAATTGTTAAGGATGAAAAGTAAACACCTTCACACAATGCTGCCGAAAGGGAGGGTGGCCACAATCAGATTAATCCATTTATTCCTTGTTCTTATTTTGATAGCTGGATGTGACCCTACTATGCCAGAAAAGAACAGAATTGAAAACGATTCTATCCAATATATTAAGAAGGCAATCAATGACGAAGTGATAATCAGGATCGTTTCCATAGGGCCAGGAGAAGGAGATTCAGATAATGTTTATCAACATGTTGTGTTTGAGATCGAAGCTCAAGATGAAACAATCCTCACAACGGGTTTATTTCAAGGAAAGCGTTTAAATAAAGGTCAAATACTGAAAAATGGTGAAATGGTAATCCTTTATCAAAAAGAGGGCAAAAACAACAAAGAATGGATGCCAGCAAAATACGAAATGAGGACAATTCCGGGCTAGGAATGCTTATAAGACTCCTGGCAATACCCCTGCCCTTAAATATTGATTGCAATAGGGAGGAAGGTGGGGACGTTCTTAAGAAATTAAGTTATTCTTCAATTAACGACTGAGTGATCCGAGTTTCTTAATTTCTTAAGAACGTCCCGCAGCTGCCCCCCTGACACACATGAAATGACGAGAAGGGTATTTGGGAAATCTAGTTTCTTACTTTCTTGGGAACGTCCCCTGGCTACCCCTCCTCGTAAAGGTGGCTACCCCTCCTCGTAAAGGTGGCAGACCCTTCTCTCTACGGCGGATATGTCGATGCCCGACTACTTCATCTCGTAGCGCGGGTCATTCTCTCTTCCGATGGAGGGCGTGCTTATTATTGACATTTTAGGGGGAGAGGAATACCATTTGCCTGATACCACCTTTAATCATCATTGCTCCCTCATAATCGGTAGAAGGAAGAATGTGAAAATGTGAAGGGCGTCCCTATAGTTGACCTCGATCCTCCACACGCCTGCGGGAAGGCGGAGGCATCACCGATCAGAAGGGATTTAAGCTTGTTGGGAAAGTTATTTACTTTTCAACGAACGTCCCTTGCCTGCTCCATAGTCACATGAAATGACGGGAAGGGTATTGTGCTCCATAGTCACATGAAATGACGGGAAGGGTATTGGGGAAAGCTGGTTTCTTGTTTTCTTGGGGACGTCCCCTGGCTCCCCCGTGCCATGAAAGTAGACAGGGGAACATCGCCTCTGCGCAGCAGCATATGTACATGGTTTGGCATGAGCGCCCAGGCATAGCAGGCCGTTCCAATTTCCGGCAAGAGAACGGACAATCGGCCGGCAAAGTCTTCTCTGTCATCGTCCCCGAGGAAGATCTCCTTTCTGGCGATGCCCCGTATGATCACATGATGGAGCACACCTGCCGCATCAAGACGTGCGTGTCGTGGCATGAACACCTCTGCCGATTAATGGTGGTCGGAGATTTTTTGACTTTTCCAGAACATCTCCGGCCTGTTTCTTATGTATATTACTTTTTCTGATGAAGATTGAGGTCCATTACCATCCCAAGCCCCGCATCGACGATGAAACCACCCGCGCAGAACTGCAAGAAATGACGAGAAGGGTGTTTGGGAAGTTTAGTTTCTTGTTTTCTTGGGAACGTCCCCTACGGCTCCCAATTACAGGGCTCCCAATTACAGGGCTCCCAATTACAGTGCCTCTCACCAGGCTCCCAATTACAGTGCCTCTCACCAGAATCATGCAGCCTGGACAAAGGATGATGGATGCTCGAATACGAGACACCGGATACTGATAACGATGAAGCGCGGGTTCGCCTTAAGGGTGAGATAGTCGCCGGACACTAAGGTTAAGGGTATTGGATGAAGACCCATGGAGACGTGCGCCCAACAAAAGGCGGGAAAAGACGCATGCCCGATATCATTGGGTATTGATATTTATGTTGACAGGAGGACTACAGGATGTCCTCTTTGCTTACCCTGCTTCACGCCGATATTATGTCGTTTGAGCTTCACGTACAAGGTTGACCGGGGTATACCAAGCAGGGCGGCGGCCTTTCGCCTGTTTCCCCTGGTGGTCTTGATGGCGGATAGAATGCGTCTCTTTTCCTCATCCTCAATATCTCCGCCGGAAATCACCCGGTCTTGGCTCCTCACACTCGGTTCTTGCGCCTTTGAAACAAGCTCGGGAGACAAGTGTTTCTCGAGTACAGTCCCTTCTTCCGATGCCTTTAGCACTGCCCGTTCGAGGACGTTGACCAATTCCCTCACGTTGCCGGGCCACCCGTAGGCCGTCAGAATTTCCACGACGCGACGCGATGCCGTGGAGACATGTGTCCCGAAGGACTGGTTGATTCTGTTGAGAAAATGGGAGATCAAAAGCGGTATATCCTCCTGCCTTTCCCGCAAGGGCGGAATATGGACGATAGCCTTTGATATCCGGTAGTAAAGATCTTCGCGAAACTTGCCCGCCATCACCAAGCCACGCAGGTCGACGTTTGTCGCGGCCACCAATTTGAAACGGATTTTTTCAGTCCTTGTGCTACCAAGCCTTTCTATCTCTCTTTCCTGCAATACGCGAAGGAGCTTTGCCTGTATGGAAAGGGGCAGACATGATATCTCATCCAGGAAGATTGTACCGTTGTTCGCCGCCTCGAATTTTCCGGTCTTGCCAGAGGAGAGGGCGCCCGAGAATGCCCCTCTGTCATAGCCAAAGAGTTCCGATTCGGCAAGCTCGAAAGGAATCGTGGGGCAATTCACCCTTATGAATGGCCTGTTTTTGTGAGCGTGGGCGTGGATACTATGGGCCATTAACTCCTTGCCAGTGCCACTTTCACCTACGATGAAAACGTCTGTATCAACGAGGGCTATTTTTTTGGCAAAATCTATAGCTTCCCTTATCGGGGCACTGACGCCGAGTATATCCTCAAAGGTATATCTCGAACTCCGTTCATTATGTTCTCTTTCCCTTAGATGCTGTATTTCCTGCTTCAGTCTGGCGATGTTGTCGCTGACCTTGTGAGCCTCCTCTATGGAGCGGAAGACCATCCTGCCCAAGGCGCCTACTATACTACCCTCATGGATGATGGGATAGACGGAGCCGATGCTCTGCATATCCTTCATCTTGAATATCCTTCCAATCACGGGGTTCCCAGTGCTAAGAACCATGGGTAGGCCCGAATCTGGAACATACTCACGGACATCGACACCCCTCGCTTCGCCTTGGGATAGCCCGAAGAACTTCTCCGATTCTTTGTTCATAAACTGCACCCTTGCATCACTATCGACGATGACAAGATTATCGTAGAGGTTTTCCAGGATGCACCTCAGGGCACAGGCGATGACTTTGTTGAGTCTATATTTGCCTAAGGTATCCAGTATGATGCGCTCGTCCGCTTCGTCTCTGTGCATCTTCCATTCCTCTTTAGTGTCCAATATGTCCATTTTGTCCATAGACAAGCTAGCACGTTCGGGACACTTGTTCAATACATTCTGAGCAGGGAATTGCTCGGACGCCAAAATTATCCTGGACTTAGCTATCGGGACACAGTCGACCGTCTCTTGAATGAGGGGGCATAAGAATTGCTTCTATGGCTAACGTTTCAAAGAGCTAAGCTTTACGCGCATAATAACCTAAGGGAGGTAGATACCGATGCAAAAGTTGTTTCTGTTTACTTTGGTGATGAGTTTGGTGCTGGCCGCGGGTAGCAGCATGGCTGAAACCAAAAATGGAGAAAAGGTCTTTGACAAGACCGAGAACAAGGCAATCGAAGCAGTGAATATGAGGTCCCTAGCCGAGATTGCAGCCAAAGACCCTGTTGAGAATTGTAACAGTTGTCATAAGAAAGAAGGAGACAAGGACTATACTCTTGAAGCCGAAGCGAGAAGAGTTGCCGGTCACCCGCCTGTCAAAGATAATGCCACTTTAAAAAGCTGTTTTACCGCAGGTTGTCACGGTAAGGGTACTTTGAGGACTCGGTTTGGGAATATCCTTCATAAGAAACATGCCGAAAGCCAGGTTTTCCAACCCGTGTTCAAGGGCAACTGTGTATCGTGCCATCAGCTGGAGAAAAACGGCAATATCGTTCTTAAGGGAGTCAACATGGGACGTCCTTAAATATTTCAATATCTGGGCCTTGGGGACGCCCTTCACATTTTCACATTCGGCATCCGTGCAAGATCAAAGGAACATCGTGCAAACATGGAATCCGAAGAGAGGCACGGCCGTTATTGACATTATTGGGAGAGAGGGATACCATCTACCTAATACCACCGACAACCATCATTGCTCGTTCAGACCTGGTAGAAAAGAGAATGTGAAGATGTGAAGGGCGTCCCCAAAGTTCCCCCCCCCAAGGCAGCAAAGGGGCCTCGTAATTGATAGCTGCAGGACGCCTCCAAGGTTTTGGGAGAATGCTGCGAAAGGGGTCGGTAGATTGAGTTATTTACTTATTAACGAACGTCCCCTACCTGTCCCCTTTATTAAAAAGAGGGCAAAAACAACAAAGAATGGATGCCAGCAAAATACGAAATGAGGAAAATTCCGGGCTAGGAATGCTTATAAGACTCCTGGCAATACCCCTGCCCTTAAATATTGATTGCAATAGGGAGGAAGGTGGGGACGTTCTTAAGAAATTAAGTTATTCTTCAATTAACGACTGAGTGATCCGAGTTTCTTAATTTCTTAAGAACGTCCCGCAGCTGCCCCCCTGACACACATGAAATGACGAGAAGGGTATTTGGGAAATCTAGTTTCTTACTTTCTTGGGAACGTCCCCTGGCTACCCCTCCTCGTAAAGGTGGCTACCCCTCCTCGTAAAGGTGGCAGACCCTTCTCTCTACGGCGGATATGTCGATGCCCGACTACTTCATCTCGTAGCGCGGGTCATTCTCTCTTCCGATGGAGGGCGTGCTTATTATTGACATTTTAGGGGGAGAGGAATACCATTTGCCTGATACCACCTTTAATCATCATTGCTCCCTCATAATCGGTAGAAGGAAGAATGTGAAAATGTGAAGGGCGTCCCCAAAGTTGCAAGCTAAATGAGATGTTCCAGAGGAAAATACGCCGGAAGTCTTCGAATGTATTTTGAGAGTACCGAACTGTCCAAGCTTCTTTATGGTTGTGTAGCATTGGGTATCATTCTTGTGCTTATCGCCGCTCTGGGTTGGATACTGGTGTATTACGGCGGATACAGAACAATAGGCGTATTTCTGGTTGCGACAGGAGTCGTCGGTGCAAACTTATGTATAGTGGCTTTTTGGATATTGCGTCTAGTTTATCGGAAAAAGGGGAGATCAAGGGGACGTTCGTTAAAAAGTAAGTAACTTTTTTCAGGAGAACTTTAACCCCTTCCTCCTGCCAATGTCCCTGCCCGACGCAGGGCCCTAGAGAATAACGTGAAGGGAATCTGAGGGATTGAGTTATTTACTTATTAACGAACGTCCCCTACCTGTCCCCAGACAATAATCCGGTGAATAAGACGGATATCAGTGGATTATTTCCAGGTCCATGCGGAAATGAAGATAACCAGTGGGTTCCTGACCGGCCGTTCTGGGTTATAGATTTTTCAAAAGCCTGCGAGGCCCATGACGACTGTTACGGGTGTTCCGGTGAAATGGAAAGGAAGACAAAAACAGCCTGTGACATCAGGTTTTGGCTGGATATGCGAAAAATTTGTTATAGATATATAGCGATTCCGGGACTGTCTCAAGCATGCAATATGGCCGCAAATATTTAGGGCGTCGCAGTGTATAGTGGTGGCGGGACCGCCCTTGGTAAGGCTAGACAGAGTTGCAGGTGTCGCTGACATACAAGGGGGCAAAAGCGAGAGAACTCATCAAACTATATTTATACAATGGAATATACACAATTCTCGTAATTCCATCCTTTGTGTTCTTTACAGTGAGGTATTCGACCGATCAATTCGCGGCTTTGTTCATTGGCTTTTTTACTTTTCCGTGGAGTTTAGCGATGTTCTTGGTTCTTGGGTTTTTGAATTTGTCTGGACTATCAACAATTGATTTACCTGACTCACTATTGACCAGAGGTTTAATTTTGTTGTTATTCGTCGCATTGAATGAAATCTTCATTTATAAACTGGCCAGTACGTACGGAAGAAAGCGAAGTTTGCGGTAGGTATCAAACAATGATCGTCTCCTACGTCTATGACGCGAGGAACCTCCGGGTGAGGAAGGTGACCCCCGCGATGACAACCGTCTTCCACTATGACATCAACGGACGCCTCATCGCCGAGACGGACGCAACCGGGGCCACCCTCGTGGAGTACGTCTACCTCTCCGACATGCCCCTTGCCACCGTGAGGCCCCCTGCCGCATCAAGACGTGCGTGTCGTGGCATGAACACCTCTGCCGATTAATGGTGGTCGGAGATTTTTTGACTTTTCCGGCACATCTCCGGCCTGTTTCTTATGTATATTACTTTTTCTGATGAAGATTGAGGTCCATTACCACCCCAAGCCCCGTGTCGACGATGAAACCACCCGCGCAGAACTGCAAGAAATGACGAGAAGGGTGTTGGGGAAGTTCAGTTTCTTGTTTTCTTGGGAACGTCCCCTGGCTGCCCAGCGGGTGGCCTGGTCCTTCAGTATTTTCTGTCAGCGTAGTTCCTGCAGCCTGCTGATGGCCCCGCGCTCGTCCGGCCAGAAGACGTCATAAGAGGTGCCCTGCTTTTTCATTTCTTGCTGGAACCTGGCGAATTCGGCCTTGGCCTGGGCATTGCGGCCCATATCGAGATAGATCCATGCGCCGCGGAAGTAAACGCTGGAATATTGCCCTGCCTGTAGGGCTTTTTCGCAATATTCCAGCGCCTTGTCGAACTGGCCGCGCCGTCGAAAGAGGTCGGCGTAATGCTGCAAGACCCAGGGCAGGTAGTTCGCCCAGGTCTGATCCTTCGCGAGCTCGACGGCCCTCTGGTGGTCCCTTTCAGCGGGTTCGTACTGTCCGACGACGCCTCGCAGGTAGCCCCTGAGGCTGTAAGCCGCGCCGTTCTTTGGATTCAATTCCACGCTCTTCGAAAAATCCTCGATCCCATCGATGTTGTTGCCGAGGAACCCGTGGAGCGAACCCCGCCTGAAGTAAACGAAGGACAACTGGGCGCCCGTCAGGTCGCCGGCACGGATTGCCTGACCGTAGGCCTCCAGGGCCGCGTTGCGGTTGCCAGCCTTCTCGGCCTGCTGTCCTTTTCTGATGAGATCGACCCCGCCGGCCAGACATGGCACGGCGATGAGCACAGCCGCCAATCCCGCGATAATTCCACTCAGATACCTTGATCCCATTGTCCCGTCCTCCCTCAGCGCAGGTTTGTTTGAAAGGCCTTCATCACCTTGAATAATACCACAAGAACAACAACACATCCGCACATTTCCGAAACGGATTGATGGCAGCCCCGGACTTTGGGGGCATCCTTCACATTTTCACATTCGGCATCCGTGCAAGATCAAAGGAAGGGTGGCGGGGACGTTCTTAAGAAATTAAGTTATTCTTCAATTAACGACTGAGTGATCCGAGTTTCTTAGTTTCTTAAGAACCTCCCCTAGCTGCTTAGTCACATGAAATGACGAGAAGGGTATTTGGGAAATCTAGTTTCTTGGTTTCTTGGGAACGTCCCCTACGATGCCTTATCAGTCTCTGGTCAAGGTATTCCTGTCCGACAGGATAGAACCGCCATGAGGTCGGCGGGCATGCGATGAAACCTAACGCAATCCGTGACAGGTT
>Ga0209749_1000527_pt1 | contig 50213 bp, 51 predicted proteins | sample EPASupsiteSAE347_FD_187267 | JGI IMG/M metagenome (GOLD analysis project Ga0209749, IMG submission 187267) | Bioremediated contaminated groundwater from EPA Superfund site, New Mexico - Sample SAE3-47 (SPAdes) (version 2) | ecosystem: Environmental > Aquatic > Deep subsurface > Groundwater >... | reverse complement strand
CAACAGTAGATACCACAGTTCCGATAACTGCCATGCTGCCGATCAGGAATTTGTCTGCTTTAAAATCGCCAAATTCGATCCGCGATGCCCCGCTAAACAGCATAAAGCATAAAACACCTTTAAACAGAAAATCAGTGAAATCAAACTCCCGGTAGAGATTTATAAATTCCATTGGCAAGTGAACAAGATTTAAGTTCCGGCCAATAATATAAATAACGACAAAGATAAATCCAAAAACGACCAGACCAATTTCATAGGGTAGTTTTATTGTTTTTTCATTAATAAAACTAAACACGACCACTAACAAAAGCAGTACACTAAACAGGATAAGCAACTGATCAAAATTATACATTTTTTCTCCTTCTAATTCTACGCAACGAAATTTGCGCAAAAAAAAGGTAACAACAAGATAGGCTCACCCTGTTATCACCTTTGATAAATCCGAGTCTACAACAATAGTATACTAAACACCGACATTGATGTTAACCTAGTACACTCTTGAAACTTTCTGAATTATAGCACTTTAATATTTATGTGTCAATGGCGTTTCATAATAATTTTATACGATTTTTTATGTAAACGAAAGTCTGTTTTAAGTGTTATTTTTATGTCAAACTTGTTCCTGTTTTCTGAGTATATCCATCGGTTTAACCGATGTGCACATCTGTAGATAGTAAAGCATTTTGGGATGGGGTGTGGACTCAATTACTACCCCGACATTATCGGTCATCATCTCAATTTTTTGCTTGACAAAGCCTTTACCGGGAATCATAATCTCGATCTCGTCGCCGATTGATACCTTGTTGCGCTGTTCAATTAAGGCCATCCCGGTGTTTTCGTCATATTCCAGAACCAGACCGACAAAATCATAATGCCGGGTATAACTACCAGTCCCGTAATTTTGATCATCTGATGTTGTTTGACCGCTGAAAAAACCTTTGGTGTAGTTGCGATGACTGACCTTTGTCAGCTCGTCGTAATAGCCGGCGTCGAGCTGTGTCACCCCGGGATGGTCATAGGTGTAGTCAATGGCACTGCGATAAGCGGATACGACGGTAGCCACATAGTATAGACTTTTCATCCGTCCTTCAATTTTAAAGCTGTCCACTCCTGCTTCCATCAGCGCCGGGATTTCATTGATCAGGCAGAGATCTTTGGAGTTGAAAATAAACGATCCAGTGGCATCCTCTTCGATGGAAAAGGCTTCATCTGGCCGGGTTTCTTCGATCAGGTGATACTTCCACCGGCAAGGGTGAGCACAATCCCCCTGATTTGAATTTCGGCCGGTCATGTAATGGCTTAACAGACAGCGTCCCGAGTAGGAAATACACATCGCGCCGTGAACAAAAATCTCGATCTCCATTTCCGGAGCCACTTTTTCGCGGATTTCCTGAATCTCGTTAAGGCCCAGTTCCCGGGCCAGGACAATCCGTTTTGCTCCCTGGGCGTGCCAGAATGCCACACTTCGCCAATTCGTATTATTGGCCTGGGTACTCACCGATATTTTTAAGTCTGGGGCCACTTCCCGGACCACAGAAAAAACCCCGGGATCGGCTACGATTACGCCGTCAATTCCCAGGTCTTTCAGTTCGCTGACATATTCGGGCAGACCATCTAAGTCTGCATTGTGGGGAATCATGTTCAAGGTGACATAAATTTTTTTATCACGTTCGTGGACATAATTGACTGCCTCAGCCAGGGCGCTCAGGTCAAAATTGTCGGCCTTGGCGCGGAGCCCAAATTTCTTGCCGGCGCAATAGACCCCATCGGCGCCATAATGCAAGGCATACCGTAATTTTTCAAAATTTCCTGCCGGTGCTAAAAGTTCCGGTTTTTTCATATGTCTCTCCGATCTATAACTCTCACTTCAATTATCTTCTTACTAAAATTATGCACTTCCTTGACTCTTCACTGATCCTTTTTCCAGCTGATCGCCAGCCCATCACCTAATGGCAAGATACTGGTAATTAATTGGGGATGGTTGGCAATGGTTTCCAGATACACCCGCATCCGTTTGACAATGGTTATTTTCCGGCGGATGACCAATTCATTGGTGGCGATCATGCCTTTGAACAGCACATTATCGGAAATCAATAATCCGCCCGGTTTTAAACACCGCAGGCAATCATCAAGCAAGTGGATATAATGGCCTTTGGCACCATCTAAAAATATCATATCATATTTTTTATCAAGTTCGGCCAGTTTTTCCTGGGCATCACCGACCATCAGATTGATCTGATTCTTCAGACCCAGACTGGTAATATTTTCATCGGCTTGAACCACCATGTTTAAATTTCGCTCAATGGTATCCACCTGTCCCTTAGGGCCCATGGCTTCGGCAAAAATTGATGCTGAAAATCCTACCGCGGTGCCAACCTCTAGAATGGTCTGAATTTTATTGGCCGCGATCAATAATTCAATGTGTTTTTGAACTTCTTTATGGATGATCGGAATCTCATCGTTCAGCGCCTTTTTTCTGAATTCTTCAATTTGGAGACGATCAGCAGGAATTAATCCTCTGATATAATCCTCAATGTAATCTTGTACAATTTCACTCACAGTCTGGCCTTCATTCTTTTTTTATTGGTGGCCCCTTTTACAGGGGCCTGACTTATATTTCTGTTCGTCTTAATCAGTTGCCCATGTATTTTTCAACATCTTCCAGATGTTCTTCGTAGGTTTCGTTGAAATAGATTTTTCCTGAGTTCATATCCGCAACAAAATATAAATATTTGCTTTCGGCCGGATATAGGGCCGCATCTAACGATGTTTCCCCGAAGGAACAAATCGGTCCAAAGGGCAGTCCGGTATTGATATAGGTATTATAAGGTGACGGGAATTTTGTTTCTTCGGTTGTTAATACGGCGGTTTTTTCGCCTCGGGCATAATCGACGGTAATATCAGATTGCAGTGGCATGTCTGCCGCAATCCGATTGTAAAACACACTGGCGGCATTGGCCTTATCTTCAACCAATTTTGTTTCCAATTCCACAATCGAAGCCATAATCACTAACTCATCCACTGTTTTACCCATTTCTTTGGTTCGTTTCGAATGGTCCTGATCATAGACCTCAACAAAACGGTCCAGCATTGCGGTCACCACTTCGGATGGCTCAACCCCTGGTGAAAAGCTGTAGGTATCAGGAAAAAGGTAACCCTCCAGGGTTCGGCTGACCCCATCTTTTTCAGTCAGAGGAATACTGCTTAGAATCGGATAGTTTTTCTGATATTCGGCTACTTTTTTTGTTTCTTCAATAAACGCTTCGGCATCACAAACATTTTTTTCTTCTAGAATCTCGGCGAATTCTAAAATATTACGTCCTTCCGGTATGGTAACTGTGGCATCTGCCACATCACCGGTTACCAGACGGTCTAGGATCTGCTGGGCCGATTCGGCTGGGCTGAAGGCATAGTAGCCGGATTGGATCTGGTTAGCAGTACTCTCTTTTTTAGCCAACATCTCAAAGGCAAAAGCATCTCGGATCAGGTTATTTTCGGCCAATTGCTCGGCTACATCGCTAATGACTGCGCCTTCTTCAATTTGCACATAGACAAGGTCTCCGTCTCCCACTGGTTCCAACATTTGACCAATAAAATAATTAAAGCTGAACACCCCAGTTGCGCCAAATACGACCAATAATAAAAGAATAATTGCAATAAGTTTACCCGGATTTTTTCGGGTTGACGGTCTGGTTTGATTTGTCCTGTTACTCATACTTTCACCTTCCTTTCATTTCTTAAACCATAAAAAGAATATAGGACCGCGATTGAGGTGGGCACCTATATTCTTTTTGTATTGTTTTTATTTAAATGGTTGTTTACGCGCCACAGCCTTCTTCTGAATCAAACAGACCCATATCCAAATCTACTGCTTTTGCCATGATGTCGGTGATATCCTGAAAAACTACTGAAAAATACATTTGCGCCTCGAAAAACTCGGCAATTTCTGGAATGCCCATAATCGTGTTCGCAACGGTATTATAGGCAGTAATCTGCTCTTCTGTCAGCTCATTGCCCAACATTTGAAAAGATTGAATCTCCATTTGCTTACGCATATAATCCTTGGCCATTTCATACTTTTCTGGATCTTGTTCCAGTTTTTCTTTCGCGGCTAAAAAATTCTTGTATTCGGTGGATTCTTTGAGTGCTCGTGCCAAATTATTGGCTTCATCATATACATTCATGTCTTACTCCTAGTTTTAGAATTTTATCGGCAACTGTTAACGATATTTGTCTTAAACAATCGCCTGACTTAATTTATACTTCCATCAATATAGGCAGTATCATCGGCTTCCGCTGTGTTTTTGCATAAAGATATTTAAACAGGCTTTCGCGGATGACATTTTTGATGGAATTCCAGTCTATAATACCCTTTTCTTCGCAAGATATCAAGGCTTTCTTTACCTCTTCCCGGGCGTTATTAATGAGTTCTTCTGATTCTCTCACATAAACAAATCCCCGGGAGATAATATCCGGTCCCGAAATCGCCTTACCTTTATGCATGGTACAAACCACAATGAAAAGACCATCTTCCGATAATCGTTTCCGGTCGTTCAGAACGATATTGCCAATATCACCGACTCCCAGTCCATCAACCAGAACCGGTTCGGCCTGGGTTTTACCAACAATTTGCACACTGCGTTTATCGATTTCGAGGATATTTCCATTCTCGGCAATAAAAGTTTTTTCCTTTTTCATACCAACGGTTTGGGCTAACTCCACATGTTTCATCAACATGCGACTTTCCCCATGAACAGGAAGAAAATGTTTTGGTCTGACCAGGGTAATCATCAGTTTCAGTTCTTCCTGCCGGGCATGACCGGAAACATGAATTTCAGCGAATCCCCCATAAACAACATCAGATCCCAATTCCACTAGTTTATTGATAACCTCTGAAACCATCTTCTCATTTCCCGGTACAGCGGATGCCGAAATGACAACGAGGTCTTCTTTTTTGATGGTCAGATGACGGTGCTCACCTAGTGCCATTCGTCCCAGGGCGGCCATCGGTTCTCCCTGGCTGCCGGTGGTAATGATAACTATTTCTTTGTCTTTATACTTATTAATGTCTCGTAACTGAACCTGCACATTTGGGGGCATTTTCATATAACCCAAATCCATGGCCACTTCGCTGACATTTTCCATACTTCTTCCACAAATAATAACCTTACGGTTATATTCTACCGCCGCATCGATAACCTGCTGGAGTCGATGGACATTTGAGGCAAATGTGGTTACGATAATTCGTCCTTTGGCATTTCTGAATAAATTGAAAAGTGTTGGTCCAACACTGCTCTCAGATTGTGTAAATCCAGCCCCTTCAACATTGGTACTGTCTGACATCAGCAGATCGACACCCTGTGATCCAATTTTAGCAAATCGCTGCAAGTCGATTACTTCGCCGCCAATGGGATGGTAGTCTATTTTAAAATCGCCGGTGTGAACAACGGTAGCCGCCGCACATTTGATACACAGTCCGACTGCATCAGCGATACTGTGATTAACGCGAATAAATTCAACGTTAAATTCGCCGATATCAATCCGATCTTTTGGTTTAACAATAATTCGGGTGGTTTTGGTTAATAAACCATGCTCTTTCAGCTTTTTATCAATCAGGCCCATGGTGAATTTAGTGGCATAAATGGGGATGTTGATCTTTCTCAGTAGATAAACAAGACCCCCAATATGATCTTCGTGACCATGGGTTATGACAACGCCTTTAACCTTATCCTGATTTTCCAGAATATAATTATAATCCGGTAGCACAATATCGATACCGAACATGTCATCATCGGGAAACTTCAGGCCGCAATCCACCAGGATGATATCATCCTTGTATTCAAATACGGTCAGGTTTTTACCGATTTCACCCAGACCTCCCAATGGAACCAATCTCAGTTTGTCTTTATTCTTCTGAACCTGAGGCTTTCGTCGTGATCGTGAACGGCCCTCCATTCGTTGAGTCTCTGTCGTTATTAAGTTATTGTTTTCAGTCAAATTATTCTCCTTTCGTTATTGCATAACAATCCGAACAATATCCGTACACTTTAAGTTCGTGATTGATAATAATAAAATCCTTCTTTTCTTCTATTTCTTTCTCGAGGGCTTCCAGGAAATCGTCTTGCATTTCGATAACCTTTCCGCATTTTAAGCAGATTAAATGATGATGCCAGTGTTTTTCATCCAACTCGCAGAGTTCGTACCGAGCAAAGCCATCATCAAAATTACGTTTGGTAATGAGTCCCATTTCTTCTAATATTTGCACCGTTCGATAAATGGTCGACATTCCCACATCAGGATTGCGCTGTTTGACACCCTGGAATAATTCCTCAACACTAAAGTGCTGCTCCCTGAAGGTCATTAGGACCTCAATGGTAACCAGACGTTGAGGGGTTACTTTATTCCCTCTTTTTCTGAGTGCATCCACAATTTGTTTTTCGTTATTCATGGTTGTCACACCTCTTTTTCAGTCTCTTCTGATAAAACAGTTACAGGCAACTCGCTGATAATTTCTATATTTACTCCATCAATATCACAGGAAAGCGCACGGATCTCTATTCCCAGACTATGACATTGACCCAATAAACGTGAAAATTTTGGATCCATTATTTGATTCGGCTGAAACGATTTCGCATCATTGCGTTGCACAACAAAAATAACACCAGTATGATACCCTTCCTGGTGCGCCCTGATCAATTCGCCAAGATGTTTGGCCCCTCGCTCCGTTGGTGCATCCGGAAACATGGCAATCTCATTCACTACCAGGTTGACACTTTTTACCTCATAGTAGGCGTATTTACCGCCACGAAAACAGGCAAGGTCAAAACGACTGTTGCCGTAAGTCACTTCTTGTTTGAGTTCTGAAACGTCCGCTTGAGCTTTTAAAAATTCGTAGGCAATCTGGTTAGCCAACATCGAATTGACAGATACCCAATGCTCGTCTTTTTCAACCAGCAGCAGTGTATAATCAGTTTTTCGATGGGGCGCCGGATTCCAGGCCAGAATGGCCCGAACACCTGAAACAAGAAGCTCACTCATGCGACCGGTATTAGGCACATGAGCGGCTATCTCTTTCTGGTTGATCATTACCCTGGCAATGAAACGATTGGGTCGGCTAATAAATATCCCGTTAACAAGGGGGTATTTACTCAACTTCACCTTCATCGTCATCTTCGTCTTCGTCTTCCTCTAAATCTTCGTATTCCTCGTCCATGATGCGATCATATTCTGCTTCAATTAAAGCAAATTCAGCTTCATCTTCAACTGGTACCAGAATTTCACCATCTTCGTCTTCATCGATAAAGAAAGCAAATACATCATCACTTTCTTCGCCTTCTGTTAAAAGTACATAAGTCTTTTCACCCAGAGGAAACGAAACTTCTAAATCAAACTCTCTTGCAACGCCATTTTCATCTTCTAAAATTATTTTTTCTTCCATATCAACTTCTCTTTCAATTTTATTTTTTTCGCTCATAATCTTGTAATTATACCTTTTCATGCTTAAAGAATCCATTATTTATGAATTATTTAACGGCCCGATCCATATAAGACTGGAGAATGATCTGGGCTGCCAGCATATCGATATAATCTTTACGGTTCTCCCGAGAAACATTTCCCTCGATCAATACTTTTTCAGACCAGGATGAGGTTAATCGCTCATCAATATAGATGATTTCGATATCCAGCCGTTTCTTGATAAACTGACAAAAGTTCACTGTTTTCCGGGTCTGAGCGGATTCTGAACCGTTCATGTTCAGGGGCAGACCGGCAACCACTTTTTTGATCTCATATTTTGCAATGAGCTCCCGAAATGCTTCTAAATCATCATCTCTGGTCTTTCGTTTGAGGGTCATAACCCCCTGGGCGGTAATCTGCAACGGGTCCGTTACAGCCACCCCAATCCGTTTGTCGCCAACATCAATTCCTAAAATTCTTTCCATTCATTATCCCATCTATTTTTTATGACTATGTTAAATCACCTTAATACAAAAGTCTTTGCAGGCTGAGCTACAATAACAGCATAGCACACATTTCTTTTGATCAACTCGGGCTTTTCCATCAATCAGGGTCAGGGCCTGTTGGTTACAACGGCGCACGCATTTCCCACAGCCGTTACACCAGTCGCTGATATGCAGTGTTTTGGGGGCACCGGAAACGGCTGCCTCCAAATCTTCGGGAATCATTTCGTCATTGAATTTTTTAACGTTATACAGCACTTCGTTAACCGATTGAACCCCAATCGCAATGGCGTCCAAATCGGCAATATTCAAAACAAACTCAAAACTGGCTTGCTTCTGGGAAAGCAGATTACCGCCGCCTAAAGGCTTCATGCCGTAAATGCCTTTCCTAAGATTTTTGGCCTCATGGATGGCTACTGCCATTTCCTGGGCGGTTCCATCTTCAATGCCAATTCCCGTTAAATTAATCAGCGGATGAATTACATCCAGCTCGGGAAACAGATTCGCCCCGTAAACCCCTTCCACCCGATGGGTGGAAATGCCGATGGCCCTTACTTTTCCCGCCTGTTTTTCGGCAATCAAAGCCTCAATGGCTTCCCAATGACCTTCGATGGTTTTTCGGCTTTCCTGCTCGTGGAGCAGGTAAAGATCAACATAATCCCGGCCCAGTTCAGTCAGGGCCCGATTTAAGCTACTCCGAACTCCCGTTGCTGTATAATCATAGGATTTTGTCGCAATAACGACATCCTGCTGCATCTGGATTGCCGCCTGCAGGTGATCGTAATTATTGTACAGATCCGCCGTGTCAAAAAAATTAACGCCACAGTCCAAGGCAGCCGCGATGATTTCCCGGCTTTCCAAAAGGGTTTTATTTTTTTGCAGAGGACCAATCGTCAAACTGCCAAAGCACATTTGGGATACTTTGATACCGGTATTGCCCAGGGTATTGATTTTCATCTTTAAATCGTTTCCTAACCACAAACAAAATAGTCCATGAGTACTTCGCTCACAATCGCCTTGCCAAACTAAAATAGGACTGCCTCGGTTGAGACAGCCCCAATTTATCAGCCTACTAAATACTTTTTAAGTAACGTCGAACAAGTTCTTCGAGTAACTCATCCCGTTCAATTTTCTGTATGGCATTTCGCGCTTCTCTGTGACTTGTGATATAGGTCGGATCTCCTGACATGACATAACCTACAATTTGATTGACGGGGTTATACCCTTTTTCAACTAGAGCCTTATGTACATTTCGCATCACTTCGTCGATCTTCTGAGACTTTTCGCTATCGACCTCAAACATAATGGTTCCTCGATCAATCACCGTATTTTCTCCCATTGTCATCAGACCTCCTTCACAATCAATTTATATCATTTTAACCCAAAGCAAAAGAAAAGACAAGTCATATGACGTAATTTTTCTTTTTCTTAATAAATTAGTTCAATTGCTCGCGAATGCATGCCTCTCCCTTTACAAGAGATTCTGCCAGTTTTTCTGGAAGTTTCCCCCCAGCTTGCGCCATATCCGGACGTCCGCCGCCACCTCCGCCAGCTATAGTCGCCACTTCTTTAATGACTTTACCGGCATGGAAGCCGCGTTTGACAATATCCGGAGTTGCCGTTGCCACAAAATTAACCTTATCCGCCAGGGCACTTCCCAGCAGCACAACCCCAGAACCCATCCGGTCTTTCAATAAATCGCCGATGGTTCGCAGCTCTTCCATGGGCATTTTTTCCACTTCGGCAATGGTAACCTGAACACCACTGATGATCACCATTTTCTGGTGGATATCCATAATCGCATTGCCTGCCGATTTCTGTTTCAGTTCGGCAATGGTGCGCTCCTTCTGTTTATTGATTTCGGTCAATTCCGTTACCTTTTCAAGTAATTGATCCGGATTTGTTTTCATCAGATTGGATACCTCAACCAGGGTATCATCCATTTTTTCCACCAGATGCCAGGCATTAAAACCGGTTGCCGCTTCAATCCGACGGACACCGGCTGCGACGCCGCCTTCGCTGATGATTTTAAACATGCCAACCTTGGCTGAATTACTGATATGACAGCCACCGCAAAGCTCCGTGCTGAAGTCGCCGACTTTGACGACCCGGACGATTTCGCCGTATTTTTCCCCAAATAGAGCCGTTGCTCCCAGTTCTTTGGCTTTATCGATATTCGTTTCGAAGATGGAGACATCATAAGCCGCTAAGATCGCTGCATTGACAATATCCTCCACCTGACGTTTTTCATCCCGGGTCATCGCCTGGAAATGGTTAAAGTCAAAGCGCAACCGGTCTGGTGAGACAAATGATCCGGCCTGTTCAACATGATCACCTAAAACCTGTTTCAGGGCTTTTTGCAATAAATGGGTCGAGGTATGGTTCCGCTGGACCGCATCTCGTAAATCTTTATCGACCTCGGTAATCACGCTTTCCCCAACTTTAAAGGTTCCCGACTTAACTATACCGGAGTGAATATGGCGGCTCAGGCTGCCTTTTTTGCAATCCCGGATTTCAATCAAGCCATCACCTTTTTGAATAACGCCGTGATCGCCGGTTTGACCCCCGCTCTCAGCATAGAATGAAGTCTGATCCAGAAGTACCAGCACCTCATCCCCAGCTTTAGCTTCGTCCACCAGGGTTTCATTGACATAAAGCCCGATGATGGTACCTTCAGTTTCCAGATTGTCATAGCCCACAAAGGTATTGACTGCATCCGGGCCCAAAGGATTAAAGGGATCATCGGCCCACACGGCTAAATCGCTGTTGAGACGATCCTGTCGGGCCCGTTCCCGCTGAGCTTCCATTTCTTTTTCGAATTCTTCGGCGATAATGGTCAGTCCCCGTTCTTCAACAATTTCCTTGGTCAGATCATAAGGAAAACCATAGGTATCGTAAAGTTTAAAGGCACCGCCACCGGGGAATACCGTTTCTTCCATTTCGATAATTTTATCTAGTTCTTTGTTCAACAGCGCCAGACCCTGATCGATGGTTTCTTTAAAGCGTTCTTCTTCAATACGGATCAGCTTTTGAATAAAATCCTGTTTTTCTCTCAGTTCAGGATACGCCCCTTCCGAAACCCGGATCGCTTCCTTAGCCACATCATAAAGAAAAAGATCCTTGATTCCCAGTAATTTCCCATGACGGACGGCCCGGCGGAGTAAACGTCGCAGTACATAACCGCGACCTTCATTACCCGGCATCACGCCGTCAGCGATCATAAAGGTGACACTGCGAATATGATCGGTGATGACCCGGATCGAGATATCATCCTGAGGATCATCCCCATAGGTCACCCCTGCTTTTTTGCAGATATAATTGAGGACATGACCAACCGTATCAATTTCAAAAATGGTTCCCACACCCTGCATTACCACTGCCAGACGTTCCAGCCCCATTCCGGTATCAATATTTGGTTTTGGTAATAGGTTATAGTTGCCGGCTTCATCTTTATCAAACTGGGTGAACACCAGATTCCAGAATTCGACATAACGATCGCAGTCACAGCCGACGCTGCAGGTGGGGCTGTCACAGCCATATTCTTCGCCGCGGTCAAAATATAGCTCGGAACAGGGGCCACAGGGTCCCAGGCCGTGCTCCCAGAAATTATCTTCTTTCCCCAACCGGACAATTTTTTCTTTGGGAATTCCCACATCTTCATTCCAGATTTTAAAGGCTTCGTCATCATCCAAATAAATTGTGATCCAAATCTTATCTTCTGGTATTTCCATCACCTCGGTGCAGAATTCCCAGGCCCATGGAATGGCTTCTTTTTTGAAATAATCACCAAAGGAAAAATTTCCCAACATTTCAAAAAAAGTGCCATGTCGCGCTGTTTTTCCGACGTTTTCAATATCCGGTGTGCGAATACACTTTTGACAGGTGGTCACCCGATTTCTGGGCGGTATTTCATCTCCAGTAAAATAGGGTTTCAGTGGTGCCATCCCCGAGTTTATCAGCAACAGACTCTTGTCGTTGATTGGTACTAATGGAAAACTATTTAATCGCAAGTGTCCTTTTTCTTCAAAAAATGCCAGATACTTTTCTCTGATTTCATTTAATCCTAATGGTTTCATTTTTTCTCCTTGTTTTAATTTTAGTCTCTGATTGTAATCATCTAATGGTTTACGGTATTTATAAAAACAAAAAAATCCCCTGCAAGTCTGCAAGGGACGGTTTAATCCGCGGTACCACCCAAATTAGCTGCAATCATCAGCAACTCACTTTATCTATAACGGTTTCCCGACTGAAAATACTCGCTAAATGCCTTATTCAGACTTTCTTCCCAGCTGCTCGAACGGGGCAACCCTAAACTAACCATAAAAGACTTTCAGCCGTGTCTTTCTCTCTGTAATCGCTATTTTTTAGAGCCTTCGTTCTCGATGCATTTCAATATTAACTTATAAAGTTGATTATATTAATTTCATATTTAAATGTCAATCCTTTTTTAGATCGGTGATATCTTTTGAGGCAAATAAGGAAATAATATATCCGGCGATTACCTTAATGGTTCCGGCCATCGGTACCGCCATAATCATCCCGACACCTCCAAACATGGCACCAAAAAAGAAGATTGAGAAGATAATAAATACCGGGTGGAGTCCCACATTACCGGACATCAGGGCTGGTGCCAGAAAATTACCGCAGACCACCTGAACTACCCCAATCACAATCAACATCGGAATCAGCATCATCGGATTGGTGAACAGTACTAACAACACGATCACAATCGTGCCCACCGCTGGTCCAAAATAGGGAACCATGGTGGTCACCCCGGCAATCACTCCGATAATACTTGCATAAGGAAGTCCCAGGGCAAAGGCTCCAATGCCTGTTGCAATCCCGGCAATTAGGGAAGTCAAACCTTGGCCCTTGATAAAACCACCAATGACCAGATCGATGTCGCAGCACATTTTAAGCATGCTGTTGCGATATTGCAATGGAACCAGATACATGATCCCCTTAATAAAGAACTCCTTATCGATCAGCAGAAAAATCGTCACCAATGGTACGATGATGACATTCATCAATTGGCCGCTGTTTTGCAGAATCGCATTAGAAATTCCCTGGAGCGCCGTTGCAAAACCCTGTAGCACATTTCCCAGAATCTGTTCCAAATTAAAAAACTGGGTAATATCATATCCGGTAAAATTTGAAATATAGTCAGACAAATTTGTGATGTAGGTCTGCATTTGCGTCACAAAGGTTGGAATGCTCTTGATCATGCTGGCAATATTGGTAATGAGACTGGGAATAAAGCTCATAAAAGCACCGATCACCAGTGCCAGCACTGCAAAGAATACAATCAGAACAGCGGCGCCCCGATTTAACCCTTTATTCTCAAAATTCCGGACTAGTGGATTAAGTAAATAGGCCAGCACAATGGCAAAAAAGAATGGTGCAAACATCCCTGCCAGAGTTGGCCAGACAAAAAAACAGAGTGCCCCAATTATAGCTACGACAATGAGGTTAAGAAATAACAATCGCTTTTTACTAGATGATTCTCCCATTATCTTACCCCCAGTAATTTATTGGCAATGCCGGTTCCCTGTTTTTTAAACCCCAGGTCAAACATTTCTTTTTCATAATAAAGCACCTGATCCTTATAAACCAGGTCCGTGGCCGGTATAATCGCAAAGCCATGGTCGATATCATCAAAGAAGCTTCGCGAAATTTCGTATTCGCTAATGGTAAAGGTGCCCTCTTCAATGGTCGCATTGACCACATGACCAAAAGCCTCCTGATTCTTATCCACCACCGGATAGTCCATCAGTGGAAACGCCTCATCCAGATAGGTTTTGACTTTTTTCCCTGTTGCTTTAATGATGACTTTTTCATTTTCGATTACCAGGCGTTTATAATTAACATCAATAATATTTTCAGGTTTAAAAAATTGGGCTCTGGAGAAAATTCCACCGGGATTGATGACCAGATACTTCACAACATGGTTCACCACCACCAGACTCTTGACCAACCCATGTCGTCGGCCACTCTTTTGTGAAACAACTTCCACATTGAGCAAAATATTTGCTTTCATTCCGCGCTCCTTTCGTTTTTGTCATATGCTTATCTTACCCTATTATTTTTTTTATGGCAACGTGGATTTTATATTTCTTTCTTTAAAAAAAGACGCCGTCTCAAATTAATAGAAACGACGTCCTTAGGAATTTATTATGCTTTATTTTTCTGATAGTCTTCAATGGCGGCCTGAATGGCCTCAGCGGCCAACACCGAACAATGAATTTTCTCAGCAGGTAATCCGCCCAATGCATCAACGACATCCGAGTTTTTAAATTTTCCGGCTTCTTCAATGGACTTGCCAATGATCATATCGGTTGCCATACTGCTGCTGGCCACTGCTGCGCCGCATCCAAAGGTTTTAAAGGATGCATCTTCGATGATGCCGTCATCGTTGATCTTCAGGAAGATTTTCATAATATCGCCGCAAGCCGGACTCCCAACCTGACCAATACCATTTGCTCCTTCAATCTCGCCCACATGTTTGGGACAGGTAAAATTCTCCATTACTACATCTGTATATTCCATTTTATTTTCTCCTTAGTATATATTTTGATCTTGATTTTTTCTTAATGATGGTGATGCTCGGCTTTATCAAAAACAGCATCATCAATCGGACAATCGGCGTTAATCGGTGACATTTTTCGCAAACGTTCAATAATTTGAATCAGATTATCGACCACATAGTTGATATCTTCAACTGTTGTGTGTTTTCCAATCGTCAGTCTCAGTGAGCCATGAGCTACCCCCGCCGGCAAACCAATGGCCAACAGCACGTGGGATGGGTCCAGGGAACCCGATGTACAGGCCGATCCACTGGAACCGGCAATGCCGATAATGTCCAAACTGAGCAGGATCGATTCCCCTTCGATGTAATCAAAACAAAAATTTGCGTTCCCTGGCAAGCGTTTTTCCGGATGTCCGTTTAAACGAACCTGTGGGATATTGTCCATGACCCCTTTAATCAGGAGGTCTCGCAAGTTTTTCATATGGGCGGCATTTTCTTCGATATGCTCTGTCACCATTTCGGCCGCTTTTCCAAAGGCCACAATTTCCGCAGTGTTTTCTGTACCAGCCCGTTTTTTTCGTTCCTGAGCGCCACCGTGGATTAAATTATCAATGGGGACCCCTTTTCTGATGAAAAGAGCGCCGATCCCTTTAGGGCCGTATATTTTATGAGCCGATATGGACAGTAAATCGACGTTTAAATCCTTAACATCAACCGGGATGTTACCCAACGCCTGGACGGCATCGGTGTGAAAAATAATCCCTTTTTCTTTGACAATTTCGCCGATTTCTTTGATCGGTTCGATGGTTCCGATTTCATTATTGGCAAACATGATGGTGACTAAAATGGTGTCTTTTCTGATCGCATTACGCAAATCATCCAACGATATCAGCCCAAATTCGTCAACCGGCAGGTAGGTTACTTCAAACCCCTGTTTTTCAAGGTATTCACAGGTGTGAAGAACGGCATGATGCTCAATGGTGGAGGTAATGATGTGTTTCCCTTTAGCCTGATTTTTCATAGCAATACCTTTTATGGCCCAGTTATCGGCTTCTGATCCGCTTCCGGTAAAATAGATTTCCCGGGGGTCGGCATTAATAGCTTTGGCAATCTGGAGCCGGGCCGCCTCGATACTTTTCTTAACCCCCCTGCCTTCAGTGTATACGGAAGAAGGATTGCCAAAATATTCAGTGAAGAATGGAAGCATGGTCTCAACAACAACCGGATCAACCGGGGTAGTTGCGGCGTGATCTAAATATATTCGTTTCATAATTTATACCTCTTTCTCTTTATTTGCCTATTAAATCCTGTAATGATCGATTATCAATGATATTACTGATGCTGTCACTAATATCTTTCCAAAGCCCTCTGGTCACGCACTCCGGTGATTTGACACAGGTTAGCTTGCCACCGCCATCGACGCATTCAGCCAATTCGATGGGACCTTCGAGTGCTCTGATAATTTCTCCCACAGTAATATCACTGGGATCCCGGGCTAAAATATAGCCGCCCCGGGCACCTCTCAGACTTTTTACCAGTCCGGCGTTTTTTAACGTGGAAAAAAGCTGTTCCATGTATGAATCCGAAAAATTTTGTTTTTCGGCGATTTCCTTAATTGAAACTGGTCCATCTCCATATTGAAGAGCCAATTCCACCATGGCAAGTACACCATATCGTCCTTTTGTTGAAAGTCTCAAGTGTTTAACCCTCCCTGGATTATTTCCGAGTATTCCACTTGGATTTAATGTCATTATAGCACGAAATAGAAATTTTTCAAGAGGTAAACGAAAAAAAATCAAAATTAAAAAAAGACCCAACCGCTGGAAAAATTCCAGCGATTGGGTCTTTTAAAAGGCAATTCTTATTTATCGTCTTCGCTGTCTCCGAAAAGGCCATCGAATAAGTTACCGAATGAATCACCAAGAGTTACATTGGCGGTTTCTTCGTAAACTGTTTTATTACGATTGTTGTTGCTGTTATGGCTTTGCTGTGGTCTGCGATTTCTGTCGCCACCACCGTAGTTACTGGTTCTGTCACGATCGCCAGAGCCGGCATTGCTACTGCTGCTGCTATTACTTCTTGTTGTTGGAGCAGGACGAGCTGGAGCTTCTTCGGTTGCTTTTTTACTTAAGCTGATTTTCTCTTTTTCAGGATTAATTCCGATGATTTTTACAGTTAACACATCACCGGTGTTTAAAACTGATGCAACGGACTCAACCCGATTATAGCTGATTTCAGAAACGTGAATTAAACCTTCAACGCCTGGAATCACTTCAGCAAAGGCACCAAAATCTAAAATGTTAGTGATGGTAACTTCTACTTCATCATCAACATTATATTTAGCGATGAAATCATCCCATGGACGATCCATTAATGCTTTAACGCTTAATTTGATTTTTTTGTCTTCTTCATTTTTAGCAATAACCTTAGCTTCAATTTCCTGGCCTTTTTCGACAATATCTTTAGGCTCATTAATTTTTTCCCAGGTCAGATCTGAGCGATGAACAAAACCATCAATTCCGTCAAGATCAACAAAGATTCCGAAATTAGTAATGGTTTTAACCACACCTTTAACGACATCATCCACGTTTAATTCTTCAAAACGTTTGTCTTTCATTTCTTTTACTTGTTCCCGACGTTCTTTCATATCTTTTTCAAGAATAATTTTCTGGGAAAGAATCGCACGACGTCGTTTTGGGTTATAATCAATGATGATACCCTTAACTTTTTCGCCGATCAGGGTGTTCAAGTCTTTAACGTAACGAACATGATATTGTGAAGCTGGCATATAAATATCAGTAAATCCGATATCGACAATTAAGCCATTTCCAGAAATATCTTTGATTGTTCCTTCTAAGATCGTTTTATTATCAAAGGCGTCACTTAACTGTTTTTGTACGAGACGGTTATCATATTTGATTTTTGAAAGTTTGACATTTCCAGAACCTTCATTTAAATCAGTTACGATACACCAAACTTTGTCTCCTAATTGTACAAGTTCAGATAATACCTCATCGCTTCTCCATGTGAAATCATTCTTTTTGATGATACCATCTGCTTTGTAGCCAATGTTTAAGATTACTTCATCTTCAGCAATGTGAATAACTTCGCCTTCGATTTCAGCACCCCGACGAATTGTTTTTAATGACTCTTCAATTTCTGCAGCGAAATCGAAATTTGCATCATCATATTCGTCTTTTTCAATGGTTTCCACCACTTCCTCAACTACAACAGTTGGCTGTTCTTCAGTCGCCACTTCTACGACTACGTTTTCCTCAGCAATTTTGTTTTGCTCTTCCATACCTTCCAATACCTCCTTAACGATCCAATCCGGTGTTGATGCCCCTGCCGTAATACCAATTTTTTGATATTTCATTACTTCAGTGAGATCTAAGTCCCGGATGGTTTCTATGTGACAAGTTTTTGCGCAATGCGATTTACAGATATCCGCCAGCTTTTGTGTGTTCGAACTGTGATATCCACCGATTACGATCATATATTCTACTTCTTTTGCAGTTTTCGCTGTCGCTGCTTGTCTTTCAGCGGTAGCACTGCAAATAGTATTAAATATAACTACTTCATTGACTCTTGACCTGATCGCATCACAAATTTCATTGAATTTGGATTCGATGATGGTGGTCTGAGCCACGATACATATTCTATCATAACTTTCAATATTTTCCAACTGATTTATGTCATTAATTATTAAAGCTTTATCCTGACACCAGCCATTTGCTCCAATAACCTCAGGATGATCCTTATTTCCCACGATGACAATCTGATACCCGGCTGCATCATAGCTTTCCACTTTTTTTTGAACGGCCCGGACAAAGGGGCAGGTGGCATTAATAATCGGGAGTCCTTTCCCCTTAATCGTTTCAATAATTTTCTTTCCGACCCCATGAGAGCGAAGGATAATACAGCCGGTTTCTAAATTTTCGACATCTTCGTCTGTAATTATGACTACCCCCTGATCGGCCAAGCGCCTGGTTTCCTGGGTATTGTGACTGATGGGACCTAATGTATATATTTTTTCGTGACCAGCTTCGATGGTATCCCGAACCATTTTCATGGCATTTTCGATTCCAAAGCAATAGCCAGCCTTTTCTGCTATGATTATTTCCATGTTAACCTCAAGTCAATTCCAATCCATAAACCGTATCCATAATTTTTTCACTTAACTGTCGGGTTTCTTCATCAGACAATTTTTTTCCATAATATTCTTCCAGATAAACCGGCTTGCCAATAATAATTTCTATTTTGCTTCTGAAACTGTATTTCCCTTTGATCCGTACTGGAATAATCGGCGATTTTGTTTTGATGGCAAAAACCACAAAACCACTGGCTGGCGGAGTCCGGTCTTCCGGGTTGACCCGATGACCTTCCGGAAAAATGCCCAGAATTTTGTCTTCCTTGAGAATTTTTAGAGATGTTTTGATGGTTTCCACACCCACTTTTTCCCGATTCACCGGAAAAGCGTTGACTTTTTTGAAAAACCAGCTCAAAAGCGGATTTTTAAACAACTCCGCCTTGGCCATATAATGAATTTCCCGGGGGGTTGCGAATGAAATCACCACTGGATCAATATTACTGATATGATTGGGACAGATCAGCGCTCCGCCGCTCTCCGGAATATTTTCCTTGCCGGTAATTGTGATCCGAAAAAGAACTAAACTGAGCAGATAGGTTAAGAAACGGCCGATTCTATAAATCATCGGCGGGCCTCGTCAATATGAATTTTCATTTCTTGATAAACTTCTTCAATGCTCTTTCCAGTTGTATCAATAACAATGGCATCGGCAACCTGTAGCAATGGTCCTTCTGTCCGATTTCGGTCATTGCTATCGCGATTTTCGATATCATTTTTTATTTCTTCCAGGGCTTTATCATTCCCCTTTACAGCCATTTCTTTTTTTCTTCGTTGCGCTCGTTCCAGGACGTCAGCATCCAGAAAAAACTTAAGATCAGCAGCTGGCAAGACCACCGAACCGATGTCTCTGCCATCCATGACTACTGCATGGTCTTTGGCATATTCCCGCTGCTGACTGACCATCAGATCCCGAACTGCTTTGATTTTGGCCACATCGGAGGTATGCCGGGAAACCAGGGGCGTCCGTATTTCCCTGGTCACGTCTTTATCGTTGCAGAACACCTGCTCGCCTTCAAACCGGATTACTGTGCGCCGGGCAATTTTGACAATATCTGCCTCATTATCAAAACGATCACCGATCTGATTTAAAACGCAATGGGCAATACAGCGATACATGGCGCCCGTATCCAGATAGGTCATCTTATAGGCTGCTGCTATTTTTTTTGCTATGGTACTTTTTCCTGCACCGGCAGGACCATCAATGGCAATTTGCATCTTACTCTCCCTCATCCAACTCTTGATAAGCAATTATTCAACTGCGTTCCCGGCCAGCCAGCCGGTGGAAACAGCAATTTGGATATTATATCCACCCGTCAGGGCATCCACATCCAACATCTCCCCGGCGATATAAAGATTATTAATCAGTTTTGATTCCATCGTTCCCGGGTCAACTTCTTTTACGTTCACACCGCCAACAGTAATGATGGCTTCGGTAAAATCCCGCAGCCCGGCAATGCCAATCTTTAACTGTTTAAAACACGCCACCAGCTTTTGTCGCTGGTCTTTAGTGATCTGGTTAACTTTGGCGGCCGGATCAATCCCAGACAGAGCTACCATGACAGGAATCATTTTCGATGGCAACAAATCCCCCAGGGCATTCCCAAAATCCTTGTTCTGATATTTAAGGAAGTCCCGTTGAATCCGGGCATCCATCTGTTCCATACTTAACGCTGGTTTTAAATCCAATTCCAGACTAAAATCTTTGGTATTCCCGATCATTTCTGAACTCAGTGATAAAACCAGTGGTCCGGATATGCCAAAATGGGTGAACAGCATCTCCCCCAACATTGACTTAACCTTCTTTTGTCCCTTTAGCGTTTTTTTATACAGGGTTAAGACCACATTTTTGAGGGCCAGCCCCTGGAGATCTCGGGGCCAGTCTTCTTTGGTATTAATTGGTACCAGACCAGGAGCCAGGGGCGTGATCTCATGCCCCCAGTTCTTTAAGATCTTAAAAAAATTACCGTCCGAACCAGTGGATGGATAACTCTTGCCACCGCATGCCAGGATAACTGCATCGTATTTCCTCGCCTCTCCGTTTTCCAGCACAATTCCATTGACGGACTTATTTTTAATTAACAGATCAGTTATTTTCGTATTTAAATGAACTTGGCAATGATTGTGTTTCAATGCCGTTTTAAAACCATTGATCACATCGCTGGATTTATCAGAAACCGGAAAAACCCGATCCCCCCGTTCTGTTTTTAAGGGGACCCCATTATTTTCCAGAAAGGCCATAAAATCAGCATTTGTGTACGAATATAAGGCGCTGTACATAAAGCTGTGATTATGGACGATGCTGTCAAAATAGTCGCTGATGTCAACGGCATTGGTCAGGTTGCAGCGTCCCTTTCCGGTGATGTACAGTTTTTTCCCCAGCTTTTCGTTGCTGTCGAATAAATCAACCTGATGTCCCTTTTCGATCGCCGCCACCGCCGCCATCATGCCGCCGGGGCCGCCTCCAATTATTGCTATTCTACTCATTGATTATTCTTTGTCCTTTCGCGAACTATTTTCCAATTCATCGCCAGTATAGATATAATGTTCTCGCCAGATTTCTTCAAGTTCATTAAAGGTTTCTTTTGTTTTTCCGATATTTCTCAGTCCCACCGAAATCACCAGGGCGTTGATCAACGAAAGCGGTGCCACCAGCGAATCCACAAACGAGTAAACATTGCTTTTAGCAATCAGTCGATGTTCGGTGAAAACATTAATGGGGGCATTTTCATTGTCCGAAATCGTAATAATTTTTACCCCTTTATTCTTCAAAAATTCAACCGCTTCATAGGTTTTTTGGGCATAGCGGGGAAAACTGATGGCGATGACGACATCTTCTTCATTAACCCGGATTAGATGCTCATAGATATCGGACACCCCGTAATTAACGACTCTGACATTATCCAGAATCAGATTGAGATAATAACCCAGATGCTCAGTTAGCAGGGTGGTGGTTCGAAAGCCGATGATAACTACCTTTCGGGCATCTAAGATCAGGTCAATACAGGACTTGAAAATCTCGTAGTCAAATTCCTCAAAGGTGGCGTTAATATTTGACAGATCTGATTTTAAAACATTATGCACCGTTTCCTGCAAGGCCTTTTCCTTTTGCTCGTTTCTCAAGGTCATGTCGATACGTTCAATGGTTGTCAGCTTACTGTTGATTTCATTTTTTATTGCCCGCCGGAATTCCGGATAGCCTTCATAGCCCAGGGTAACCGAAAAGCGAACCACGGTTGCTTCGCTGACGCCAACACTTTTGGCCACTGTCACCGCGGACATTTCTGAAACGCGCTCATAATGACTCAGCATATAATCGGCAATCAGTTTATGGGATTTGCTCAATTTCGCATAACGCTTCTTAATTGCTGAAAAAATATCTCGGCATTCTTTTACACTTGAAACGTCTTTCATATCTACCTCGTTCTCTGGATCATGACGAATGTGGGCGGAGATTTCCGATTCAAAGTCTGAAAATGATGGGCTACAAAAGGTGACTCCAGGGCTTCACACCATGTAATCACAGCCTGTGCTTCGGCACATCCGCCGGGATGCCCGGGATAGAGGCACAGCGTTATTAATCCGCCGGGCGCCAATAAGGACAAGGCTCCCTCCAGCGCAACCATGGTTGTTTCAACCCGGGTGGTGATCGTCTGATCACCGCCCGGAAAATAGCCAAGGTTAAACATAATCGCTTTGACCGCTTGCTCCCCAACCGCCGCCGCCTTTAATGCGGTTACCATAAATTCATGACTTTGATGAATGAGGCTGACCCGGTCGGCATATCCACTTCTTTCGAGATTATCTTTGGTTTGTTGCAAAGCAGCCACCTGAATATCAAAGGCAAAAACCTGGCCGTTTTCCCCCACACATTGGCAGAGAAAGAGGGTATCCTGACCCGTTCCAGCGGTGGCATCCACTACGATATCCCCGGGGCTAAGCATCGGTCTCAAAAAATCCCAGGCCAGGTCGGTAACCCGTAGTGGTCTATTTTTCACTGCAGCCTGCACAGGGCTTGAAGAATTCTCCGGGGTAGGCCTGATGGATCAGTAGATCCCCTGCTTCGGTAAAATGATGGTCTTTAAAATATGTCGCAAACTCACCGGTGGCACCCTTAACAGACAAAGCAGTACATCCTTCTTCAGCCATTTTATAAAGCAGGGTTCGGATAATGCCGTCAAAAACAGCCATCGCCTGATCGCCCTGGAAGGTCATGATCATCTCGTAAATATCAACCTGTTCGGCCCCATAAAAAAAGCGAACTGCGCCCAGGATTTCAGACTTGGCGGTATCCTCGGCCACAATATATAAATCCCGTTCTTTTTCTTTTTCTGGAAACAAAGTCTGAATTTGACTAAACGCTCGTGGAAATCCTATTTTTAACATTAGTTTTCTCCTTTTAAATAAGTAATTTCGTCATTATTTAAATACCGCCATTCCCCGGGTTTCAAGTTCCCCAAGGTTAGGTCACCGACAGCCACCCGCTTTAAATCAATAATTGGATGGCCCATGGCGGCACACATTTTTCGGATCTGTCTTTTTTTTCCTTCGTGAATCCGCATTTCCAGCAGACTGGTATCCTGATTCACTTTTAAAATCTTAATCGTTGCCGGGGCGGTGCGGTAATCCTCGATCGCCATGCCATGGCTAAAGGACGCCAGACTTCGTTTATCCGGGCAGCCTTTGACCAGACCCACATAGGTCTTGCCAAACTCATGGCTGGGGTGAGTCAGATAGAAGGTCAGGTCACCGTCATTTGTCAGTAGCAGCAGCCCTTCGGTATCCATGTCCAATCGTCCAACGGTGTAAAGCCGTTCTTTTATCGGCACCAGATCCAGTACCCGACGGCGGCCATGGGTATCTTCGGAAGTCGATAAGACCCCTTTGGGTTTATTCACCATGACATAGATTTTTGCCGCTGTATTTAATCTTTTTCCCGCAACAATAATTTCATCTTTTTCCGGATCAACTGGAAAACCTGGTTCGCGGATGGTGACGCCATTGACCTGCACCAGTCCCTTTTGGATTAACTCCTCAGATTTTCTCCGGGAAGCGACCCCGCATTGGGCCATATATTTCTGAATTCTCACTGAGCGACCTCCAGAATTCGGCCATCGCCCATGGTTTTTTCCAGCAAGCCCGCTAGTAGCTCTTCACTGGAACCCTCACTGTTTGTCGATTCGAGATTGAGTAACTCCAGATCAAAACTTTCCTGTTTGCCTTGCGAAAATACCTCAAATTCCGGAATCTCTTTCAGACTGGTAAAACCCATGGTTTTCAGAAAGGCATTGGTTGTTTTATAAAGAATCGGCCGACCCGGGGCTTCCAGACGACCGCCGTCACAGATCAATCCCCGATCCAGCAGACGCTGAATGGCGCTGCTTGAGCTGACGCCTCTCAGGTCATCAATGGCCAGCCGGGTAACGGGCTGACGATAGGCAATTATCGCCAGGGTTTCCAGGGCTGCCCGGGATAAACCGGTTTTTTCCTGATGCCTGGTAATTTCTTTGATATACCCGTAATAGTCGGGTTTTGTGGAAAGCTGATAGGAATCCTTAATTTGAACCAGACGAATGCCTCTTGCTTTAGAATGATAATCTTGTTTAAGTATTTCCATGGCAAACTGCACTTCTGATACCGGTTTATCCAGACATCGGCACAGTTCCGTCATCGAAACCACATCGCCAGCCCCAAAAAGAATGCCTTCGATGATACCTGCCAGTTCATCACTGTTCATTGTTCTCCACCTCCCTGTGAATCTGAAAATCAATAAATACTCGATTTTGAAGCAACCGTAACCCGCTGGTTTTAACCATTTCAAGCAGGGAAAGTAAGGTTACCACCACCTCTTCCCGGGAAATATCCGGGTGGAGCAACTCTGAAAAGCTGACCCCCGCGTCTCCGGCCTGAATCAGAATATCGGTTATTTCGGCGATTTTTTCTTCAATACTGAATAACTCCCGGATAATCTTCTGGGGCGGCGCAATGGCCTCGATTTCCTCTTCTTTCTGAAATAAAAGCCGTTTAAAGCATTGTTCAAGCGAATAAGGATCAATGACCAGCGGAGCCGTTTCAGTATTTTGGGGGATGTACTCAGGATCCCGATAAATGGCACCAAGTTCGGCCTGTTCCCGAGTTTGAAAATATCGGCTGATCTCTTTAAAGACCTTATACTCCACTAATTGCCGAACCAGTCGGGCCTGCAGATCTTCGGAGTCTTCCTGTTCGTCTTCGTTCTTGGGCAGTAGCGCTTTAGCCTTTATTTCCAGCAGTCTGGCAGCCATGACAATAAACTCACTGGCCACATCCATATCCATGTCCTGCCAGGTTCGGATCTGTATCAAGTATTCATTGGTGATGGTTGCAATGGGAATATCGCAAATATCGATCTTGTTTTTCTGGATCAGATTGATTAACAGATCCAGGGGCCCTTCAAAAGTTTCCAGACTAACTGCATATGCCATAATCAGGACCAGATTAGATTGAAAATTGGCAGTAATATAGCAAAAAACAAGCTTGATATCCCATTAATGACGGGGTTGATAATCATTCCCAACAACCCGGTAAAGGCCAACACAAAAATCGCAATCATGCCATAACGCTGATATTTATAATAGGTCATCAGGGCTTTAGGCGGTAAAAACAAGACCAGAATCTGAGACCCGTCCAGCGGCGGAATGGGAATAATATTAAATACGGCAAACATAATATTGTAAATATAAATATACTGCAACACCAGCATCAATACTTCATTATTTAGCGGCACCACGGCCAGATACGCTGCCATTCCAAAAAACGCCAGAATCAGATTGGTGAGCACCCCCGACAGGGATACCACAATCATCCCCTTTTTCCGATCTTTAAAATTTCCGGGATTCACCGGCACCGGTTTCGCCCAGCCAAAGCGGAATAACAACATCGATATAAAACCCAGGGGATCAATGTGTTTGAGCGGGTTTAAGGTTAACCGCCCGGCATTTTTAGGGGTTGGATCGCCCATTGAATCAGCGGCATAACCATGTGCCATTTCATGAAAACTGATGGCTATCAATATTCCCGGCAGGCTCAGTATTAAATTATAAAAATAGTCCGGTGTAAAATTAAACATTATCTCTTCACCTCGTAATTTGACATTGTAGATCTGATTTGTTCAATCCTGATATTCTTATTGCAACCCAGGTTTGATGTAACTAACTTTATTTTTTATCATGCTCCGATAATTAAGTGCTAATTATGTAATCGAAGGCGATGATGGATAATATAAAATAGATGATTTATTCTAATGCTCTGCATCGAAATAAACCATCTATCCTCATTGAACATTATTATTATTCTGCTATCAGTCTTCTTGCGGCAATGGAAAAATAATAACCCAGCGCTGCCACGGTTTTACCATCAATGAACTGTCCGTTGATAAACAGGGTTCGAGCTGTCCGCACTGGAATTTTTACGATCTTGATGAATTCATCCGAATCTTCTTCGAGGGGGTCCCACACAAATTCAGTGGCACAAAAAAGGGTGATTTTCTCTGAACAATAACCTGGGGTCGGAATAAAGTCTCCCAGCTTATAAAGATTCAACGGACGATACCCGATTTCTTCCCGGCATTCCCGGATGGCGGCGGCTTCCGGTTCTTCACCTTTTTCCAGCAGACCAGCCGGAATTTCGGTCAGCAACTGCTGGCTGGCAATCCGATATTGTTTCACAAAGATCATTTGTCCATCTTTAACAACCAAAACAGCGACGGCTCCCTGGTGGGAAACAATCTCCCGTTTTGAAAAACTACCGTCCGGAAGTTCAACCTCATCAACTCGTAACTTGACAATCCGGCCTTCATAAATGATTTCGCTCTTTATGGTTTTTTCAAACTGTATCATGTAAGCCCTCTGCCTGTTTTTCAGAAATTAAACGTTCCAATTCATCCATAAATGAAGCCACATCCTTAAACTGTCGATAGACAGAAGCAAAACGGACATAGGCGACCTGATCCATACTCTTTAAGGCAACCATGACCTGTTCCCCGATCAGCGAAGACGGTACTTCTTTCATTTCGCTCTGATACAGACTCCGTTCCAGATCATCCACCACTGTTTTAATGGTATCGATTGGTACCGGCCGTTTTTCACAGGCTTTGATCATGCCATTAAATATTTTATTTTTGTCGAAGGCTGTTCGTTGACCGCCTTTTTTAACAACAATCAACGGGATATTTTCTACCCGTTCGTAGGTCGTGAAACGTTTATTACACTTGTTGCACTCCCTGCGCCTGCGGATCATCGTTCCTTCTTCGGATGGTCGTGAATCTACCACCTTGCTGTCATCGAATGCACAATACGGACATTTCATCGCAATTATTCTTGGGTCAGGAAATCCGGAATTGAAAATTCGCCAACCGAATCATTTGCGCTCTTAACAACTTTTTTAATGACGGCTTTCTTTTCTTTTTCACCGCCGGATAAAAAGCCTGTGGCAATAACCGTAATTTTGATTTCATCGCCTAGGGATTCATCAATGGTAGCCCCAAAAATAACGTTGGCATCTGGATCAGATGCTTCTCTGGCAATACTGGCGGCCTTATCGACTTCAAATAAGGAAAGATCTTCGCCAGCGGTGATATTAAGCAGCACGCCGGTTGCTCCATCAATCTGGGTTTCCAGCAACGGACTAAGAATCGCTTGTTTTGCCGCTTCTTCAGCACGGTTATCGCCAGTAGCACGGCCAACACCCATGTGAGCCAGACCAGTATCTTTCATAATTGTTTTAACATCCGCAAAGTCAAGACTGATCAGTCCTGGCATCGCGATCAGATCCGAGATACTTTTTACACCCTGGAGTAATACATCATCGGCTAATTTGAAGGCATCTTTCAGAGAGGTTGATTTATCGGCCATTCTTAACAGTCGGTCATTTGGGATCGTTACCAGCGAGTCCACATTTTCCTGTAAAAATTCACTGGCAATCTGGGCATTACGCATCCGTACCCGACCTTCGAAAGAGAACGGTTTGGTGACCACACCAATGGTTAAAATTCCCATGTCTTTTGCGATTTTTGCAATAATCGGAGCAGCCCCAGATCCGGTTCCGCCGCCCATACCGGCTGTTAAAAACAGCAGATCGGTGTCTTTGATCATATCTGCTATGGCATCTTTGCTTTCTTCTGCCGCTTTCTGGCCAATCTCGGGATTCCCCCCGGAACCAAGTCCCTGGGTGATTTTTTCCCCGATTTGAAGTTTCTTCTCAGATAAAGCCAAGGCCAGGGCTTGTTTATCGGTATTGATCGCAATAAAATCCACGCCCTTCATCCCGGCTTCAATCATTCGATTAATAGCGTTATTTCCGCCACCACCGACACCTATAACACGAATTTTAGCAAAATTATCGTAATTTCCATCTAATTCAAACACTTTTATTCCTCCTCTTACTAAACAGCTTTCTCGTTCTAAATTAATATTTTTTGTATCTTTTTTCCTGAAACATTCAATTTGTTTCAGTTGTTTTTTCATCTTTAATAACACTTCTTACCATTATTTATGGCTAAAGAAATGTTCACCCCTTTATATTAACCTTTATTTACAAATTTTTCAACTATTGAATAATAAATTAAGTAAAATAACGCCAATATTTTGTTGCTGAAACAAAATATTAAGCAGAAATCATGAGAAGTGCTGAAAATCTAACGCGGTTTGATGACTGGCTTTGTTCCCGCCGCTAAATTGATAATCATATTGCTGGTATTCTTATCCAGGTTAGTTTGGATATAGGCCTTGTTTTCAATATAGTTATTATAATCCCAGAGAATAAAAACGGTCCCATTTTTGGTGACAATTTCATAGGTGTTCACGTCAGTCATTCGCACCTCAGAGATCTTGGCCAAATTACCGTCATTTTTTAAATCTTTCAAGATATTCATCACGGTGTCAAAGCGCCAATAGGGTTCGACCACCACTTCTTTGCCAATTTCTGAGATGGTAACGGCATCACTGCCAAAAATCAGGGGGATATCGGTTTTTCTTAAGTACTCGCCATCTTCGATCAGTTTTTTGTCGTCGGTGAGATAATAAACCTTGTCTTCATAATTAACGGCACAAATTGGTACCGACTCCACCATTCGGATCAGAATCTTATTTGGCATGATCTTGGAAATCTCCAGTTCATCCAAATTCATCAAGGCATTAATATTATAATTTGCCTGATTGACATCAATCAAAAAAATACTCTCCCCAACACTTATTCCCGATGCCTCAACAACTGTCTGAACATCAACAATTTCACTTCCAACCACTTCAATTTCGGCCACGTTAAAGATCCCCAGGTTGACGGCCTGATAAACGCCGAAGCCGATAACACCCATTACCCCTAAAATAATCAGGATTGTAATCAGGGCCTTCATCAGCCTTTTACGCTTATTTATTTTTCGTTGCCGCCGCCGCTGTTCCCGGAGTTCCTGCTTTGTCAGCTCGTGATTTTGTGGTTTTTTAATGCTCTTTTCTTTGGGTTTTTTCTTCTTTGATCGTTTCATTAATTCTCCATTAATTTATTTATTTCGTCATAAATTCGATCTCCGGCATTAATAATGCTTTGGTTTTTTGCTATTTTCCCCATGTTCTGGCGCTTTTCGTCATCTTCCAATAATGACTCGACTGTTTGAATGAGTAGCGCTCCGGTCAGATCCTGGTCCTTGATTAGAACCCCACCGCCCGGATCAGTAATAACCCGGGCATTGAATTCTTGATGATTTCCCGCCGCCAGCGGATAGGGAACCAGAATTGAAGGCACCCCCACCGCCTGGATTTCTGCCACCGACATCGCTCCGGAACGACTGATCACCAGATCGGCGGCCCCTAAAAGACGGTGCACCTCATTGCTGTAGGCATCCACAAAAACATGGCCGGATGGTGAGAGCCCCAGGTTTTCCACTTCTTTTTTGATTGATTCATATTGATCTTTTCCGGTTAAATGATAAATTACCCGATCGTCCCGATCTTTATACGATGCGATCAGTGACAGGGCACCATGGTTGATGGAACCAGCGCCCTGACTACCACCCATAATCAAGATCATTTTCTGTGTATCGGAAAGATTCAAGTTCTTGCGCAACCCGCTGCGATCAATCTGATAATATTCAGACCGTACCGGATTTCCAGCCAGAAAGGTTCGGTCTTGGGGGAAATACTTTTCAGCCTCTTTAAAACTGATGGCAATCCGGTCGACCCGGTTTCCCAGCATCAGATTTGTTTTCCCGGGATAAGCATTTTGTTCATGAATCATCGTTTTGATTTTTCGTCGGCTGGCGATTAAGAGTAGCGGTCCGGCGGTAAAGCCGCCGGTGCCAATGACCAGATCCGGCTGATGTTTCTTGATTACTTTTTTCGAATCGTAGAGTCCGTCAAAAATTCCTTTAATTGCCGCCAGAGTTTCTAATGAGGCTTTTCGCTCAAATCCCCTGACCCGAATATACTCAATCGGGTATCCAAACTGGGGAATAATGTTTTTTTCCATCCCCACCATTGATCCGATAAAGATAATCTCAGCTCCGGGATTTTCGGTTTTTATTTTTTCAGCAATCGCCAGCCCCGGGTAGATATGTCCCCCGGTTCCGCCTGCTGCAATGAGTACTTTCACAGTCTACCTCACAATCCTTTTTTTGTTTAGCACTGGTTTCCTGTTCGGCTCCAGTTTCCTGCCGAGATCAACATTTCTGGAGATATTTAAAATCGGACCCATCATCGCAAACAGAATGACCATCGAGGAGCCGCCGGCACTGATAAAGGGCAAGGCCATCCCGGTTACCGGAATAATCGCTGAGGCAACGCCGATATTAACCAAAACCTGGAATGCCAGCAACAGCATAACGCTACTGGTATACAGATAGGCAAAGGTATCCTGGGATTTCTGGGCAATTTGAAAGCCCCGCCAGATGACGAAGGCAAATAAGCCTAAAACCAGCAAACAGCCGATAAAACCAAATTCTTCGGCAATATTGGCAAAGATAAAGTCATTTTGCAACTCCGGCAAAAACAGATATTTTTGTTTTCCATTACCCAGACCGCGGCCGAAGATCCCACCGGTACCAATCGCCAAAAGAGACTGGGATATCTGATAATCATACCCCCCTTTGCCCAAGAAAACATTAAAACGATCCAATCGCCAGGGTTCAGCAATCATTAAACCGGCCACTGCCAACAATCCAAAGCCCAGATAGGGATAAAAGAGTTTGAATTTAATGCCGCCAAAATAAAGCACCCCGCCAGCTGCCAGGGCGATGGCCATGGCAGCACTCAAAGACGGTTCAATGGCGGTCAGACCGCAGATCAGTCCCAGGGGTAACATACAATTTAACAAGAACGGCATGTTCTCTTTGATAATGCCAGGTTTTCGGGAAATAATGGTGCTGAAATAAAGAATCACGGCGACCTTGGCCAATTCCGAAGGCTGAAAGGTGGTTACTTTTAAATCGATCCACCGCCTTGCGTCATTAACCTTTAATCCGATTCCCGGGATCAAAACGATAATCAATAGAAAAACAGAAATCACAATTCCGACAATATAGTATTTTTTATAAACCCGGTAATCAATCTTACTCATGACCCCCATGACTGTCACACCCAAAACGACAAATAACAATTGTTTCAAGAACAGGGCGTAACCTTTTTCACCACTAATCGTGGATGAGTACATGCTGGCACTGAATACCATGATAACCCCAATGCCCGCCAATAACATCAGGGCAATCAAAAAAGGTCGATCTATTTTTCCATTTTTCATGGTTCACTCCTCGGATTCTTATTGATTTTCGGTCACCAATCGTTTGAAAACCCGACCTCGGATTTCATAGTTGTCAAACATATCCCAGCTGGCACAGGCCGGTGACAACAAGACGGTATCGCCCGATGCTGCCACAGCTTTGGCGCAGGCAACTGCTTCCTCGTAGTTATCAACTTTGGTGATGGCCGTAAAGCCCTTGGCATTGGCCGTTTTAATCAGATCATCGGCCGTCACACCTAAAACGATCAGTCGTTTAACCCGTTTTGCCACCAGCTCCATCAGTTCGGCATAATCTTCCTTTTTATCATAGCCTCCGGCCAGCAGAATAATCGGTTCTTTTACCGCATTCAGGGCCGTAATGGTGGCATTGGTGTTGGTTCCTTTGGAGTCGTTGATATAGGTCACACCCGCAAAACAGCCCACCATTTCCAGCCGATGCTCCACTCCTTTAAAGGTTTTGAGCACCTGAACAATGACTGCCAGCTCAACTCCTGAAAAATAGGCCAGGCTCAGCGCTGCCAGGGCATTCATGGTATTATGGGGACCAATGATACCCAGTTCGTTTTCCTGACAAACCAAAATCGTTTCTTTGCCGTTATTCACAAAGATTTCACCATTTAAACACCAGGCACCATAATCGACGGTTTTTTGATAACTGAAGAGCGCTTTCTGGGAAATCGCTTTTTCGCCTAACTCGCAGACTAATGGATCATCCCCATTTAACACCAGCAGATCTTCAGCGGTTTGATTTTCAAATATCCGGCCTTTGGCATTGACATAATTTTCCATCGTCAGGTGACGATCCAGATGATCTGGGGTCAGATTAAGAATCGCCGCTGCCCGGGGCCGGAAGGTATGGATGGTTTCCAATTGGAAACTGCTGATTTCAGTCACAAATACTTCGTCTGCAGTAGCATTATCGACATAGTTGGTAATCGGATCGCCAATATTTCCCACCACATAGGTTCCCCGGCCTGAAGCTTTGAATATTTCACCCAACAGGGTGGTGGTGGTGGTTTTTCCATTGGTTCCGGTAATCGCAATAAAAGGTGTTTTTGTCAATCGATAGGCGGCTTCAACCTCTCCAGTGACAGGAATACCCTGTTCATATGCTGCTTGAATGATCGGGATAATTAACGGTACCCCGGGGCTTACCACTACTTCATCAATTACTTTTAAAATTTCCGGACTGGGCTGAATGCCAAAGATCGATTCAAAATCGGGATTTTTTTCATAATCCAGAATCTGCGGAAATTCTTTTAAAATAATGCCAGATGCCCGGGTATCGGTTAATACCACTGCTTCGCTGTGATTTAATAATAATTCGGTGACAGCTACCCCACTTCGGGCTGCTCCTATCACCAGGGTTCTTTTTTTCATAATGCGCTTCTCCTATCCTAAACAAATAAATGCAATGGTTACAAAAATGGCAGTGGCGACCCAAAAAACGGTGACAACCCGGGTTTCGCTCCAACCAGACAATTCGAAATGATGATGAATCGGGGCCATCTTAAAAAACCGCTTTCCCCCGGTGGATTTAAAATAGCCCACTTGGATGACCACCGATAAGGCCTCGATGACAAACAAAGCCCCGGCGATGAGCAAAAAAATCTGCAGCTGGGTAATGATCGCCATTACCACAATCGCGCCTCCCAATGCCATCGAACCAGTGTCTCCCATAAAGATATCAGCTGGATTTGAATTATGTCTTAAGAAACCCAAACAGCCCCCAATGATGGCACCAATAAAAATACTGGTACTGGCCTGGGGCAGAACCAGAGACCCCACAAAAAAGAAAAGGGCGACAATCAGGGTTACTCCCGATGCCAATCCGTCCAATCCGTCAGTTAAATTAACGGCATTGACGATGGCTACCACCGCGATAAAGGTAAATGGCACATACCAAATCCCGAAATCAACGGTCTGATCCATCAATGGCACAACCAGTTCCGAACCAATTGCCGGTGAATAATAAGCATAGAGGGCAATAGCCAGAGCCCCAATACATTGGAGCACCATTTTCTGCCAGGCCCGCAGACCCAGATTATGTTTTTTGGCCACCTTGATATAGTCATCAACAAAACCCACAGCTCCGAAATAGAGCATCACCAGAATCGGGAAAAAGTCCCAGTTTCCGATCAGTGCCGACAAGAGAATAAAAGCAATCAATACACCCAATTGAATCACCAGCCCGCCCATAGTAGGAGTGCCTGATTTTTCCAGATGGCTTTGCGGGCCTTCTTCTCTGATAGCTTGACCAAATTTCAGACGTTTAAGCATGGGGATAAATCGGGGTGTCACAAAATATACAACAAAAAAGGAAATCAGCAAACTGATCAGTCCGGTTTGTAAAATTGTTATTTCCATTATTGACCGCCTTCCTTAATAAAATCAATAACCCGTTCCAGACCCATGCCCCGGGATGCTTTAATCAGAATGATATCCTCCGACTTAACAATTTCCTTTAAACATGCTCCGGCCGCCAAAGCATCGGAAACCTGGTAGACCTGTCCAGCATTTTCATAGCCCCGGCAAATCTCTTGCCCCAGTTTGCCGACTCCGATTAAAATATCTGCCTTATCCCGGGCGTAACGACCCACTTCTAGGTGGGCCGCCGGGCCATATTCGCCCATTTCCAGCATATCGCCGAGAATCGCGATTTTCCGCTTGTAGTCACGGCCGAGGGTGGCCAGGACATCCAGGGAAGCCCGCATGGCATCCGGATTAGCGTTGTACGAGTCATTAATAACCTTGATTTCTGCAACTGTGAAAATATCCATCCGATTGCCGCTGGGGACAAACGCATCGAGCCCTCTCTGAATGTCCGATTGGGTCATTTCATAGAAATATCCTAAGCCAATCGCCACCAGACAATTATAGACATTATGTTCGCCGGGATAATTAAATGTGTAGACTTCGTTTCGATCTTCCCATTCTACCTCAATTTCCAGACCAGCTTGCGTGGAACTGTAGTTCCGGGCTGTAACGGTATGCTCGCCATGCAAGCCAAAGGTTTTAACCTGGTAACGGCTATTCTCTGCTGTTATTTTCTTTAAAAAATCGTCATCACCATTGATATAGGCAATCCCTTCACTTGATAAGGTCTGAAGGATTTCTTTTTTTGCCAGATATATATTCTCCTGGGTTTTTAAGCGTTCAATATGGCTGAGACCCACATTGGTGATCACGCTGATATCCGGATCAACCAACTGGATTGATTTCGAAATATCTCCCAGATGGTCCATTCCCATTTCGATAACAGCGATCTGATGGTCAGGTCCCAAATTAAACAGGGTCTGGGGAATACCGTACTCATTATTAAAGTTACCTTCCGTTTTTAAGGTATCATACTTTTGCGAAAGCACTGCGGCCACCAGATCCTTGGTGGTTGTTTTGCCACTGCTGCCGGTAATGGCAATCACGGGGATATTGTAACGATGCCGGTTAAAACCGGCTAGGGCTTTCATGGCCGCTAAGGTGGAAGCGGCATAGATGACCGTCATTTCCGCTGGAAACGGTCGGTTCTTTTCCTCGGACAGACAAACCCGGCCGCCATTAGAACAGGCCTGACTGATATAGTCGTGTCCGTTATTTGTTTCCCCCACAATGGGTACATATAAGTCATTGTTTTTTATTTTTCGACTATCAATGGCAACATTTGTAATTGCCGCTGATCGAGTTCCCTGGAGCAATTCCCCCTGGGTAATGTTAAGTATTTCATCAATACTGATACTTTCCATGGATCCTACCTGAACTTTCTTTCTTATTTTAGATCGCTCTTACTTAATTTTCTCAATACAATCCGCTGTCCAAAAAGACCTGAATATTATATCAAACTTTGAACATAAAGAAAAGCAAGGATTTCCCCCTCGCTTTTCTTTACTTTACTATGGGGTAAACGTTACGCTGACGTCACTGCCCTTTTCTACAACAGTTGTTGCTGCCGGAGTCTGACTTGAAGCAAAACCATTACCGGTAATTTTAAGATTCAGACCCAGTCCCGTGAGGATTTCATTGGCACTTTGAATCGATAGTCCTTTTAAATCAGGAACAATAACCGTTCCGGCTGCCGTACTGTCTGCATTTCCCAACGCCAGGATCAATTCTGTATTCGGATCATAGATCGAATTGGTCGGAAGGCTTTGATTCACGACCGTGGTGCCGCTGGTGGCCGGATCAATGACATATCTTATCCCCTTTTCACTGAGAATACTGGACGCAAAATCAATGTTTTGACCGATCAGATCGGGAACTGTGATGGTCCCCTTTTGAATTTCTTCAGTTGCTGCCCCACTGAGGGTGGTATCAGCCGAGTTATAATTCAAGGCCTGTTTCATTAAACTGATTGCGGTTGGTGCCGCACTGGTACTCCCGTAGGCACCGGCCGCCGGTTCATCCAACACCACGTAAACCGAATATTTGGGATCCTCCACTGGGGAAAAGCAATAAAAGGAGGTAACATACTTGGAACTGGAATATTCACCATTGATGAATTTTTCGGCCGTCCCTGTTTTTCCGCCAATGCTGTAACCTTCAGAAAGTGCTGACATATCCGCATCATAGCCCACCACCTTGCGCATGATTTCTCTCATTGCATTTGATGTCTCGGTGGAAATAATTTGTTTAGGCGATTCGCTTTCGCCAGCTTTCGTTTCGTTGGAAATTATCGTCGGTTTTTCATAGTAGCCATTATTAACAACGCAATTTAAGGCACTGACAATTTGAATGGGCGTTACTGCCAACCCCTGTCCAAATGAAAAAGTGGCATAATCCACTTCATTGATCCCGCCGTTGGCGGTGGAGAGACGATTAATAATTCCCGACTCTTCCCCATCTAACTCAATCCCGGTGGTTTGACCCAAACCGAAATTATAGACGTACTGGTAGAAAACATCCGGATTCAATTTTTCAATAATCTGTACCAGCCCGGGATTACAGGAATGGGCGATGGCATCGGAAACAGTGATACTGCCATGGGGGCCGGTGGCACAGTTGATGACAGCATCCCCGATTTGAATCGATCCCCCACAATAGACCACCGTATCCGGGGTAATGACCCCTTCTTCCAGGGCGGCTGCCCCAGTCAGTGCTTTAAAGGTGGAACCTGGTTCATAGATAAAACTGACCGCCTGATTCTTATACATTTCGGCCAGTTTTTCCTGTTCCGTTTTTCCCGTCAGATCGGCCGCATGGGTCGCTGCAAAGTTTGGATCCAGGGTAAACGGATCATTGAGATTATAATCGGGGGTGGTCGCCATGGCCACCACTTCTCCGGTTTTTGTTTCCATTACAATAGCCGTAACACTTTTTGTTTTCCAGGTTGCTGCAGCTTCCTCCACCGCCTTTTCAGCCATCAGCTGAATATTGCTGTCGATGGTTAGGACGATATCCTCTCCCTGAACCGGTTCTTTAAGTATTTTAGTCTGGGAAGGAATTTGGTTGCCATCAGCATCTTTCTGAAAATAAACAACTCCATCTTCGCCGCTTAACACATCTTCATAGGTTGCTTCGACACCGTAGAGCCCACTGTAATCTGTCCCGGTAAAACCGAGGATATAGGAGGCGAAATTACCATTGGTATAATAACGCCGGTAATCATCCAGCAATTCAATGCCGTTATAGCTTTCGATTTCGCCTTCCTCGTCTTTAATCGCTTCCGATTCCCTGATTTCCAGGGCCAGGGCATTATCAACCTTTCCAAGAATCAGGACCGGCTGATTTTCCTTTCGGGTGGCTTTGTCATAAAGCGACTCATAATCATAATCCAGATCTTTGGAAATAGCTGAGGCTACCGCTTCGGGATCTTTAATACTGATCGGTTCAAAATACAAAGTCCCGTCCTCGATCGTCACACCGGCAAAATTGTGACTGAGCACGATGACTGCGGCACCCTGACTGATACCGGTTTTTACTTCAACAATGTCATTCTCCAGGACGGAGATCTTTGTCTGGACCTCTTCAACCTTCAAGCCCAGTTTACTGCTTAATGTTTTGGCCAGCCGCTCGGGATCTTCCACCTCATAAGGAATGACATTGACCGCCGTAGCTGAGGAATCTTTGGCCAGAACATTTTTGTTCCGATCATAAATATCCCCACGGGACGCCTTAATTGGCACTTCCTCAACAAGTTGATCCACTTGCCGCTCATATTTTCCAGTCGAATTGACAATTTGCAGGGAAAACAATTTCCCGATAACAATAATTAAGCACAATGAAAGTACAACCATGGCAATCATGATGCGATTCTGTTTGCCGACTGGTCCAATCTCTCGTTGTGCCTTCTTTTTTATATTCACATTTTTTCTCCAAATTTTTATTCAGTTAAGCTTACCTGATTCAGCTTAAATAAACCCTAACTCAAAATAAATTTTCAAACCAGCTCTTGACAATTTGTGAATCTGTCATCAGCGACTCTTCCTTTTTTTCGGACACCAGTTCCCGGCGATATTGTTCCTGAACCGGTTCGGTCATGCCATAACCTCTGGCTTGAGCCTCAATGGATTGAAGATTCATATTTGTTACCAACTGACCTTCTTTACTGTCATTGACCTGTATGGCATCCTCCAGGGTTTTCTGGAGGTCGCGAATTTCAGTATTCTTTTCGGTGATCAGTGCATGTTGAAACAATATGCCGATCATCGCCACAAACGCAATCAAGCCAATAAGCATAACATAAGAGCTGGTTGTCATATGTTTTTCTTTCTGTTTGGGCATTTTTACTCTTTTTTTTGTCGTCGCCATGGAACGCTCCTTTGCTTAACTTTCTGTTCCCAGCTTTTCAACAATCCGCAGTTTTGCACTTCGAGAACGCCGATTTTCTTCCAGCTCATCACTCCCCGGAACAATCGGTTTTCTTGACATAAGCTTCACTTCCGGGAATTTTCCACAAACACATTGAGGAAAATCCGGCGGGCAGGTACAGGGATTGGCTTTGTTTCTAAATAGATGCTTAACAACCCGATCCTCCAGCGAATGAAAGGTGATGACACACATTCTTCCCCCTGGTTTCAGGGCTTCAAGACCCTGGGTTAAGGCATCTTCCAATATTTTTAATTCCCCATTGACTTCCAGTCGAATCGCCTGGAATGTTTTTCTTGAGGGATGTTTTTCTTTAAAACGTTCCTTAGGAGGATAAGCATTCTTGACAATTTCACTTAACTCCAAAGTGGTGGTGATGCGCTTAATCGTTCTGGCTCTAATGATCGATTTAACAATTTGACTGGCAAATTTTTCTTCTCCATAAAGAAAAAGTATCTTTTTAAGTTCCCCGGGAGCATAGTCGTTTACCACCATTTCGGCAGTTAATTCCGCAGACTGGTTCATCCGCATATCCAGAGGACCATCGTTATGATAAGAAAAGCCTCGGGTATCGTCATCCAGTTGAAATGACGAAACCCCGAGGTCATATAGAATACCGTCGATTCTAAAGAGATGGAGGCTCTTTAGAACCTTGGCTAAACTGGCAAAATTACTTTTTACAAAATGACGTTGACAGACAAAATCTGCCAGACGATTTTTGGCATAATCCAAAGCATAATCATCCTGATCGATGCCGACCAAAATGCCGCTTTCATCCAATGATTCACAAATCCATTGGGAATGACCACCCCCGCCAAGGGTGCAATCCACATAGATGCCGTTTGGCTTGATATCCAGGCCTTCAATGGATTCCCGTAGTAATACGGTGGTGTGTGAAAATGTTTGTGGTTTCATTTATATTCCCAGCATTGCCATGTTATTGGCAATGTCCTCATAGTTTAAATCATCGTTGTCGTTATAACTGGACCATAGTTGACTGTCCCAAATTTCCAATCGATTTGAAACCCCGATAATGGTCACCTCTTTTGTTATTTTTGCATATTTACGCAGAGAAAGCGGAATACTTGCCCGGCCTTGTCGATCCAGTTCGCAATCGGCAGCACCGGCAAAGAAAAATCGGGTGAATGCTCGTGTATCCTTATCTGATACTGGCAAAGATTTTAATTTACTTTCAAAATTTTCCCACTCTTCCATGGAAAAAACAAACAAGCAGCAATCCAGTCCTTTTGTTAAGACGAATTCACCGCCCAGAGATTCTCTGAATTTTGAAGGAATGATCAGTCGTCCTTTGTCGTCTATATTATGTTCATACTCACCAAAAAACATCCAGATCCCCCTCCTTCTTACTTTGCTCTTCCATTTTCTTCCACATTATACCACACTCCACCACCCTTCACAAGTTACGAAACCGGCTATTAAGCAAAAAACCATGATTTATTTTGTTAATAATTTCCTACATTTGTATTAATTTTACATCAAAAAACTTAAAAATAAATTCACTGGCATGTTTCCTCTTAAATTCAACATTATAACTTGTGATTGTCCGAGTTTTGGTTTAAACTAATAAAATAATGAAAATTAAGGAGTTATTTAGAATGAGAGCAGTAGTTACGGTTATTGGAAAAGACCGCACCGGAATAATTTATAATGTATCTAAGATTTTGGCAGAAAACAGTATCAATATTGAAGATATCAGCCAGACAGTTATGCATGATTTTTTCACCATGATCATGCTAGTGGACATGACAAATATGTCTGTTGATTTTAACGTCCTGAAATCCGCCCTTGAAGAAGTAGGCGAAACCATCGGTATGTCCATCCGTATTCAGCATGAAGATCTTTTCAATGCCATGCACACCATTTAGGCGGCCCGATTATGGCAATGTTTAAAGACGTCCTCGAGACGGTTAGAATGATTGAAAAAGAACGGCTGGATATCCGGACCATCACCATGGGAATTTCGTTACTGGACTGTATTGATTCGTCCGGAGCAAAAAGCCGAGAGAAAATTTATGAAAAAATTACCCGTCTGGCCGAAAACCTGGTAAAAGAAGGGGAACGCATTGAAAATGAATTGGGAATCCCGATTGTCAATAAACGGATCTCAGTAACACCGATTGCGCTCATCGCCGGCAGCAGTGATGATCTTAATTATGTTGAGTATGCAAAAATCCTCGATGCCGCCGCCGCAACCGTCGGGATTAACTTCATTGGTGGTTTTTCGGCGCTTGTCCCCAAGGGGTTCACCAAAGGTGATCGGATTCTCATCGATTCCATCCCAGAAGCCCTGGCCACCACCAATTGCGTCTGTTCATCGGTCAATCTTGGTTCCTCTAAAGCCGGCATTAACATGGATGCCGTTAAACGGCTGGGCGAAGTGATTAAAGAAACTGCCTACCTGACCCGGGATGCAGATTCCATCGGCTGTGCCAAGTTTGTCGCCTTTGCCAATGCGGTTGAAGACAATCCCTTTATGGCTGGCGCCTTCCACGGCGTTGGCGAAGCCGAATCGGTCCTTAACGTCGGGGTCAGCGGTCCTGGGGTTGTCAAACGGGCGCTGGAAAAAGCCCAGGATGCTTCCTTTGGAGAAATGGCCGAAATTATTAAGAAAACCGCCTTCAAAATCACCCGGGCTGGCCATCTGGTTGGCACAACGGTGGCTGAACGCCTGAATGTACCCTTTGGTATTTTGGATCTGTCCCTGGCTCCAACCCCGGAAGTCGGCGATAGCGTGGCCCGGATTCTGGAAGAAATGGGGTTGGAACACTGCGGTACCCATGGTACCACCGCGGCCCTGGCGATGCTCAATGATGCCGTTAAAAAAGGCGGTATTATGGCCTCTACCTCAGTGGGCGGCTTCAGTGGTGCCTTTATCCCGGTCAGTGAAGACGAAGGAATGATCGAAGCGGTGGAATGCGGCGCCCTGACCTTCGACAAACTGGAAGCCATGACCAGTGTCTGCTCGGTCGGCATCGATATGGTCGCCATTCCCGGTGATACACCAGCTTCTACCATTTCCGGTATCTTAGCTGATGAAGCCGCTATTGGCGTCATCAATAATAAAACTACCGGCGTTCGTATTATTCCTGTTTACGGAAAAGATGTTGGTGATACCGCTGAATTTGGCGGACTCCTGGGTCGGGCACCGATTATGCCGGTGAATAAAAATGACTGTTCGGTTTTTGTAAATCGCGGCGGACAGATTCCGGCCCCAATTCACAGCTTTAAAAACTAACGCAAGCAAATTAGCAACTTGGGAGACCCGCATCAGTGGGTCTCCTGTTTTATCGAAAGGAGCAAATAAATGAATGTCGAATTATGGGAAAAATGTGTAACCTTTCACGGACATCACTGTCCCGGCCTGGCCATTGGTGTCCGCGCTTCCCTGGAGGCCATCAAAGTGCTTTCCCTTGATCTGGGCGGAGATGATAAAATCGTCTGTGTCGCTGAGAATGAATCCTGCAGTGTTGACGGTATCCGAGTGGTGCTGGAGTGTACTGGCGAAAAAGGCAATCTGTTCTTTATAAAAGGAGGTAAACAGGCTTTTTCCGTTTTCAATCAAACCACCGGCGAAAGTATCCGTTTGATTTTAAAAGAGCTTCCGCCAATGGAGCGTGATGAAATGGAAGCCTTCCTGCTTAACGAACCCGACGCAGCAAAACTTTTCGATTTTGAAAAACCCCATTTTGAACTACCCGAAAAGGTTTAGCAGCGCTGGATTTAAAAAACACCGCCATGATCGATCTGTCCTGATTAATCATGGTGGTGTTTTTTTTATTCATTCAGCCATTACCACTTGCGGTGCCGCTGACTACGCCGATATGGTATAATAAATAAAATTATTCACGATAAAATTTTATGATGAGGTGCTCACATGTTTACTCTGCCCACTTATACGGCTCCTGATTTTACGGAAGTCTTTTTTATCAAAGCCCCCAGTGTCCGAACGATGCCAGCTCCTATGGATGGGGTGGTTCCCGAAAACTTTTATGCCACCACCATCTACCCCGAGTATTTTAAAATCCATGATACCTGGCAGCTGATGTCGGAAAGCCGAATGGACTGCGTGGTTGTCATAGCCAATGATCGGCCCCATGCCATCGAATTCAGAAACGTCAAAAAAGGCGATGCGGTTGTGGTAGGACGCCATGAAGATGGCGGAAACGGTGTTTATGTCGATCATTTTGCCTTCAGTAAAAAACAAAATGCCGGCGATAATTTTTCGTTTCGCACCTCCAATTCCCGGGAAACCGCCTATTCCCGAGACTATGATCAACTCTATCAGTTGTTGGAATTCGAACGGGATAACGGCTATATTCTCTGGGTACTTGGCCCGGCGGTAACCTTTGATCAGGACTCCCGAAATGCCATGACCCATCTGGTGGAAATGGGCTACGTGGATGCCCTCTTTGCCGGGAACGCCCTGGCAACCCATGATTTGGAGTCCCACTTTTTTAACACCGCCCTGGGTCAGGATATTTATTCCAAAGAAAATAAGTCACTGGGCCACTATCATCATATTGAAACCATCAATCGGGCCCGGGGATGCGGTTCCCTGGAAAATTTAATTGCAAAATATAAAATTGAAGACGGCATTGTCAGTTCCTGTATAAAAAATGCCATCCCCATGGTTTTAGCCGGTTCGATTCGCGATGATGGCCCCTTACCCGGCGTCTATTCTGATGTTTACAGCGCCCAGGATGCCCTGCGGGTGCATACCAAAAAGGCCACCACGATCATCTGTCTGGCCACCCAGCTCCATACCATTGCCACCGGCAATATGACCCCTTCTTATCAGGTGGTTGACGGAGTGATTCGGCCGGTTTATTTTTATACCGTCGATATTTCCGAATTTGTGGTCAATAAACTCAAGGATCGGGGCAGCCTCAGCTCCGAGTCGATCATCACCAATATTCAGGATTTTGTGGTGAACTTACAGCGGAATTTGTCATTTAAATAATTATCATTAAGCTAAAAAAGACTTTTGCCAAAGCAAAAGTCTTTACCACTCGATGATTAAATTACATAATAGAAGGTAAAATTAAAGGCAGTACTGAGAAGTTAATCAGTTGTAAAACCCAGATTGTGCAGGCTGGAGGATCAATGTGGCTGTCTGCATAGCTGTTAAAGGTTAACCCGGCAAACTCGCCGATTAATGCTCCTAAGATACCAGTGATGGCGGCGGCAATAATTGCTGCCACTGGGCTTAGGGTGCCTGAGAAAACAACGATGGCGGTTGAAGCGGCTGGCAAAACGATATGATGACAGCCATAGAAAGGTAATCCCATGCAGGCAAAGACCAGTCCAAATGCGGCAATCCCAAAGGCAAAGCCACCCATCTGTGAGAAAAGATAAGCCGCTTCAGCAGAACCAGCCAATGCCATATTTCCGAAGGCTGCCACAATCCCACCAATCAGGATACCAAATCCGGCGCCCATAACAATGGTGAAAATCAAGTCAGAACCCTGAGGCAGATAATGCCGTGTCACTCCAGCTGGAGTTTTTCCGGTTAAACCGGAGTTGGTGAAAAGCAAACGAACCAGAATAGCTGAAATGACGACGCTTAAAGCAACGGTGTCGGTCCAGGCTGCTGACCCAAATACATTTGCCCCAATTAATGTGCCGATGGTAAAGTTTAATAAATAACCAATAATACCAAATATCCCGCCGACCAGTAATACTGAGGCATCTTTTAATCCTGCCAGAGGAGTTATAATATCTCCACCAACTTCCAATTTTCCAATTTTCTTAGCATAACCGGCGGCGGCTACCGCACCGGCAAAAGCGACACATGGCGAGAACCATGATCCAAAGCTGACGATGCCAATGGCTGGCGCTCCAAAATCTCCGGCAAGAATTGCGGCAACTACTGTTAACCCGGTAAAAATAAATGATGGCACACCACCGATGGCGGCTGCAAACAACCCGCCGCCAAAAGCAGCAATTAATAATGTTAAATCCATCTCTTTTCTCCTTTTAAATTAAATTAAGACCATTGTAAACATATGAACTCCATCGAGTGGCTCTGATAATGTTTACAAGATCAGTTTAACAAGAAGATCAAAATTTTACTATGGTCGTCATTCCCAAAATATTGGTCATCCTTTGTGCATCATTCACAAAGATTATCTCTTGACATCTTGACTACATGAGTGACCGGCGAATAGTTTTATTTTTTTGTTTTTTCTTCAAAAAATATAAAAAAGAGCCAGAGCTCTTTTAGATTAAGGGGTCTATTATGGACTTTACATCATCCAAATAAGGGGTCACAATCCCTATCAGTTAGCATACGCTATTTATCAGGAAAAAACATCAGCCCTAATTGACAAAATATCATTGTCAATCTGTGCGTCCTGCACAGATTGCAGCTACTCCGAAAATAGCGGGCCTTTTCAACTGTTAAGGCAATACAATGCCAGCTTCAGTGTACAAGTTTATTGATGTTTCAAAAATTCTAAAATCCGAAACGAATATGCCAGATCAAACTGAACCATCGGCGAAGTAAGGTCCAACTGTGTCAGGGCCTTGATCCGATCGATGCGATAACTGAGGGTGTTGCGGTGAATATGGAGGGCTTTGCAGGTTTCTTTATAATTACAGCCATTTTCGATGAGCATGTTTAACGTATAGAACAATTCCGATTGATGCTGTCGGTCATGCTTTTCAAGCGTCAGCAAACCGCATTGGACAAAATCCTTGAGCTTATTTCCAGCATCACCGGTTACCTTCTCAAGCAGGTGAAAAAACTTGTAATCGCCATAATTAAAAAATCGCTTATTTTCATGAATCGTTGCACCGATACGAAGCGCTGCCTCCGCCTGAAAATAGTAGCTTTGAAAATTTTCAATCCCTTGAAAAAAATCACTCCCACCAATGCGCAAGGCGTGTTTTTCGATAAAATTCTTCAACCGGTTGATTCCCTTTTCTGTTTTTTCCTTTTCCAGGTCCGTACATAAAACAACCATTTGATTGCCATAAAAAATTGCATGGGATTTCGGAAAAACTTGATACAAATCATCTCGCAGCGAATCTTTAATGACCTCCTGATAGAGATTGGCATCATCTTGTTCAGAAACCAGCACACAAAGATTATTGTTGGTATTAAGCTCTGATTCCAGGACCCATGATTTAAAATCAGCATTTTCTTTGTCTCGGCCTTCGATCAGATCCATCAGGATCCCTTCATTCATGTTTCCGCGAATATATTTATACATTGGGATCTTTAGAATAATTTCAGTCAGAACTTCGTTGGCCAGTAGCAGTAACTCCAAATGCTGATTTGTCACTTCTGAGTTTTTAAAAAACATCACCATCGCACCAGCATATTTCCCCCGAATGATCACGGGGGAAACCAATACCTTTGACTCACTTTCCAAACCAACCACATAAGGGGTTCGTTCCTTTGGCGAACGTTTGACCTCTTCAATATTGATGATTTCAAAAATAAACTCGTGGCTGCAAAATCCTTTCGCAATGGCGAAATTCCACGAGGGATCAGTGATCTCCTCGGTCCGGCTCATGCCGCGAATGGAAAAATTGATATCAATAAAAAGGACTGGTTTTTCCATCAGATAACTGATAGTTTCCACCACCTCTTCCACGGTGTGGTTGTCCAGCAGCAATCTTAATAGTCGATTACTCTGTCGGTATCTCAGTTCAGTTTGACTATCCATAACGGTTATTTATTTTCGCTCCATTTCAGTTGTTTGAATACTTCCCCAATGCTTCCCTTGATGATGAGATTTGCCCGGGAATCCATCGGGGTTGAGGATTTATTTACCAGCACCAGATTTTTGCCCCGATAATAATCGATGAGTCCTGCCGCCGGATAAACACCCAGAGATGTTCCGCCAATAATCAGCACTTCGGCTCTCGTGATAGCCGCAATTGACTGGTTCATAACATCGCTATTTAGCCCTTCGCCATACAATACCACATCCGGTTTGATCGTTCCGCCACAGCGGCATTTGGGTACCTCATCACTTTCCTGGATCGCCTGAACCGGATAAAACTGCTGACAGCGCATACAATAATTGCGATGGACTGAGCCATGCAGTTCCAGCACCTTTTTACTGCCAGCCAGTTGATGAAGTCCATCGATATTTTGTGTAATCACTACCTTCAACTTCCCATTGGTTTCCAGCTCAGCCAATTTTATGTGGGCATTATTTGGTTTAGCTTCCAGATACAGCATTTTATTGCGGTAAAAATGATAGAATTCTTCGGTATTATTCATGAAAAATTCATGGGAAAGAATGGTTTCCGGCGGGTATTGATAGGTCTGATTGTACAGCCCATCAACGCTCCTGAAATCCGGAATGCCACTTTCGGTGGAAACACCCGCTCCGCCAAAAAAAACAATATTATCAGCTTTTTCAGTCATTTCCTGTAAAATTTCGGTCTCGTTCATGATTTGGCCTCTTTTCTCAAAACGTTTATAGGTGTGCGATTTTTCTTAAAAAGTATTTTACCATATCCAACCCTTTATTTTCTGACAGCTCATGAAAATCTTTGCCATATGGATCGGCAAAGCCATGTTTACCCGGCACAACAAGCATCTCAACCATGTCCTTTTGACCAAGTTTTGGAATAATCGATTGTACCTCAAAGGATTTCTCCTGTTCCGGAAATACCAGCAGACAGGGACAAACCGGACTGACCTCCAGATAGTCCCGAATTCGTGACCCGTAGTAACCGATCATCCCATCACAACATCGACTCTCAGTTAATCGCCAGGCAATGGTGGCTCCAACGCTTGATCCAAAAACGATGATTTTTTTATAATGCCTCTTTAGTTCCTTAATATAGACGACGATCTCTTTATATCGGTCAAAGCCAATTTCTATCATAAAATCATTATAAGCCGCATTACTTTCAGAATATCCATAAACATGGTCTCGACCGCTCAAATCCACACAAAAGGGTTCATAACCCTGGTCTTTAAAAAAATCTGCCCAGTCCTTAATATACTGGTTGACTCCGTAAATTTCCGGGATGATCACAACCGCTTTTTCTGATTCTGTTTTTTGTTCAAGCATAGTCAGTTTCACTTTTCTTCAAAGACATCATCCAATACCAAGTCTGTGTTATCATCCTATTCCCCTTTATATTATTAAATCAGAATCCTTACTCGCTCACATAAGATAATCGCCAGACCGATCATTTTGACCATAAAAACAATCGCCGAAAGAGCTGTTTTTTCGGCGATTGTTTAATGGCTTTCTATTGGTGTCTTCTCCTATTATTAATCTTCTGCGATTACGATCAAACCATCTTTTTCGCCCAAACTAACCAGGGTTGATTTGTCCGGATTAATATAGATGCCATAGTCCTTTTGAGCTTCTTTCTGTTCTGCCGCAATCACATAACCAATGACAATTTCATTCTTTCTTCTAGCTGCTTCAACCAGGGTATAATAATTGACGGTTGAACCTGACTTAATATATTTTGACGCTTTTTTAATATAGAGTTCTGAACCATCTGCATCAAATAAATCTTCAAAAACGGTATTGATCATCTTGTTCTCCGAAACCTGAGTCAACATTAAACTGATCAGTTTTTCACTGACAATAAAGTCGTTGACCTTTGTCACTTCCGCCAATTTCTTGTTTCTGAAATCCATCATTTCGCTGACAACCGAAAAACGGCAATTGAGTTTTTCGGAGATATCACGGAGCTGCAGCAGCACCACCAGGGTGTTAGCATCGGATTCCTGCACATCAAGTGAAGAATTGTTGGAAAGGATAATGACATGGTCGTAATTTTTGACCATTAGTTCGTCTAAAATACTTCGATCTTTGGGATCACCCTTTAATAATTCAATTTTTTGGTTGATAACCTGGCTGAGGGCTGTCTGAAAATCTTCTTCTTCAACACAGTCCGAAACGACGGTCAGGATCGAGTCCTGGGGCACATAATTGTCGATTTCCTGAATAATTAAGTGGGCATTATCATTCCAACCTAAGATTAACGTTTTTTCCGGACTCTCCGATTCAGGTGCTGAAGTTTGTAAAATTGCTTCTGCATCTACACTATGTTGCCGATCAGTATTTGCGACGATGGTATCGTCATCTTCAGAGACGGCAATAATTCGATCTCCTGGCTGTAAAATTGTTTCCATGGGCGGATTTAAATAGGTTTTTCCCTGGGACTGGATGCCAATCACGGTTGATTTTTCAAACAAAAACAGGACCTCACCAAAGGTCTTGCCGATTGCTTCGGGACAATCATCGAAATATATTTCGTCACCGCCAAAATCCAGAAGTTCAGTATAAACGGTCGACAAACCTGGCTGACGGCAGGTTTGAGCAATAATACGGGAGATTAATGTGTCACTGAGGATTATTTCAGCCTGATTGTTACCGGCAATCTGAGCCACCTGGACATTTTCAGGATCTCTTAAAACAGTGACAATGTTATATGGTTCGCTTCGTTTGTTGGGATTATTTGTAATGGCAAGAATGGTTTTGATGACCCGGGTATCGTCTTCTGGAATAATAATAATTGATCGAGAGGTATTTAAACTTACGATTTCAAGATCATCGATGTCGATTGGATTTCCCTGTCGGGTTACTATTCTTGTAGTTTTCATATCAGTGATCCGTTCCCGGATAGCATCATCCATTTCAGATTTATCATGATTCCCCATGATGACGATGCAAGCATGCTTACGATTGCAGTTGGCTTCAATCAATTCTTCAATAATAGTAAAGATCTGTTCTGACCAGCCCAGAATAATCGTTTGGTCTTTTTCAATCACCCGGGATCTCCCTTTTCGCAGTGAATCAAGCTTTGCTTCAATTCCAGTTGTTAAAATCCCGATTAATATACTGAGAATAAAGATACCGCCCAGGGTGGTAACAAACATCAGAAAGATATAACCGGCACTTCCGGTATCTCCACTTACCGTTCCGGAGTCGATTGCTCGCATTAAACCCATCCACAGCAGCTCGGTAAAACTGGAGGTTGGACCAGATTGAGTTATCAAGACAATCAGTGAAATAACAGCTATCATAATTGCCGTGGCACTGGCCAAAGACAGTAACAGAATTCCTGTTCCTTTTGACATCAGGTTATCAAATTTGTATCGCAGCTTTTCTAAGAAACCAACTTCATCCATTTTTAGCACCTCTTCTTCTAAGTTAATTATTTCTGTCTGAATTCTAAGATTATGCGACCTTCTCGTTTTGATGGCGAGGATTATGTTATCTTAACCTTCAGTATTTGACTTAAACATTTTATCACATTCAAACACGCCCTTCAATCACTGTTGACACTCAATTTCTTTGATTTGCGATTTGGGCCAGGTACAACGTCATTCCATGTATCTTTATTCTTCAGAATCAGGATCATCATCTTTTCTTTTTTTCAGGAAACTGCCTAAGTACATTCCAAATAATGCAACTGCCCCATAAATGCCCCCATATATCACCGCCTTCATCTCAATAATCAAAAATATCGATGGTAGAAAAATAATGCTCATAAAAATCGGATAAAACCAGACATTACCATTCTTCAGTCCGTATATAAAAGCTGAAACGAAACAATAGGCGGGAATAATCAGCTGCATAAAGAAAAAAAAGTATCTAGAATTTGGTTCCAGAGTGGGCAAGATAAAAAAGATCAAGGAGGTCATAATCAGATACGGTAATACTGGTATTAATAATGGTAAGTTTTTTTTCATAAGTAGCTCCTATTTTGTAAAACTGATGAATTAGAAAAATATTTCATGCGTTTTATTATAGCATGAAAATATAAGGTATTGTGAATAAAGTAGTTCTAAAACAATTGCCGTTGTAGTAGCTCATGCGGCACTTCGTCTCCGCGGTGCTGCGCCTCAGTCGCGTCAGTCGCCAGATGGCACCAATAAAAAAAGCTTTCGTCTCAAACGGCTCTTAAAGTTACTGCCGTCTAATGAAGCCGTGCAACTCCGTCTTCGCTACGCTACGCCTCCGTTTGGGGCTTCGCCCCATAAAAAAATACAGATATAAACATTGAT